>OGCM01000759.1_pt1 | contig 46892 bp, 56 predicted proteins | sample 1570151 | NCBI WGS metagenome assembly OGCM01 (sample SAMEA4370582, study PRJEB24528) | human gut metagenome
CAGATATTCTCTACAGCTGCTGATAATCAGACAGCCGTTGATATCAACGTAGTACAGGGTGAAAGACAGTTCGCTAGGGATAACAAATCACTCGGTCAGTTCAGACTTGATGGTATCCCACCAGCAAGAAGAGGTGTTCCACAGATTGAAGTTACATTTGATATTGATGCTAATGGTATCGTAAATGTATCTGCTAAGGATTTGGGAACAGGTAAGGAACAGCACATCACAATTACAGCAGGTTCTAACATGTCAGATGCTGATATTGATAAGGCTGTTAAGGAAGCTGCTGAATTCGAGGCACAGGATAAGAAACGTAAGGAAGCAATTGAAGTAAGAAATGATGCGGATTCAATCGTATTCCAGACACAGAAAGCACTTGATGAAGCCGGTGATAAGCTTGATGCTAATGATAAGGCTGCTGTTGAGACAGACCTCAATGCATTAAAGAGTCTTGTTGACAGCACAGATGCTGAAAATATGACAGATTCACAGGTTGATGAGATTAAGGCTGCTAAGGAAAAACTTATGGAAAGTGCACAGAAGCTTTTTGCTAAGCTCTATGAAGCACAGCAGGGTGCAGCCGGTGCAGGCCCTGATATGGGTGCCGGTGCAGGTCCTGATATGAACAATGGTTCAGCTTCTAATGGTAATCCTTATGGCGATGATGTCGTTGACGGTGACTACAAAGAAGTGTAAAATCAATTGATGTTTAAACGGATTTACATGCAGTAGTGAAAGTTACAGAGCGTGTATTGATTCATTAAACATTGGAGCTTGAATTAAACTGCATGGGGCAGAAAGCCCTGTGCAGTTTTTGGTGAAAAAAGCAAAAATTTTACATGTGTATTAGACAAACACAGAAATGGAGTTAATATGGCAGATAAAAGAGATTATTATGAGGTTCTTGGCGTTTCAAGAGATGCCGATGATGCTGCAATAAAAAAGGCATACAGGCAGCTTGCAAAGAAGTACCATCCTGATACAAATCCCGGTGATAAAGAAGCTGAAGCGAAGTTTAAAGAGGCATCAGAAGCATATGCAGTGTTAAGTGATGCTGAAAAACGTCGTCAGTATGACCAATTTGGACATTCTGCATTTGAAAATGGAGGTGCCGGCGGCGGTGGCTTTGATTACAGCAACATGGGAGATATTTTCAGCGATATATTTGGCGGTGGAGATATTTTTGGAGATTTGTTTGGCGGCGGTTCAAGAAGAAGAAACAGTAATGGACCAATGCGTGGTGCAGATGTAAGAAAATCTGTCAGAATTACATTTGCCGAATCGGTAAAAGGAACGAGCAAGAAGATAGATATTGAATTTAAAGACTCATGTCAGAAGTGTAATGGTACAGGTGCAAAACCTGGTACTCAGCCTGAGACATGTCCTAAGTGTGGCGGTAAAGGTCAGGTTGTATACACACAGCAGTCATTTCTTGGCATGGTTCGTAATGTCCAGCCTTGTCCGGACTGTAACGGTACAGGTAAGATTATTAAAGAAAAATGTCCTGACTGTCATGGAAGCGGTTATATCAACACAAGAAAGACTATCGAAGTTACAATTCCAGCCGGAATTGATAATGGTCAGAGTGTAAGAATACAGGGCAAAGGTGAGCCGGGTGTAAATGGCGGACCAAGAGGAGATTTGCTTGTAACAGTAATGATTTCAGCAGACCCTGAATTTAAGAGAGATGGATATAATATAATGTCAGATGTTGTTATATCTTATCCAACAGCAGTTCTTGGCGGTGAAGTAAAAGTTAAGACTGTAGATGGCGAAGTGGTTTACGAAGTAAAACCGGGAACGGCTTCAGGCACGGTTGTACGTTTAAGAGGAAAAGGCATGCCGACTGTAAGAAACAATGCAGTGCGAGGCGACCATTACATCACAGTTATCGTAGATGTTCCTAAACGTCTTACAAATGAGCAGAAAGAGGCTTTGATTGCATACGACAAAGCACTTACAGGCGAAGAAAAGCATATAAAGAAAAAGGGATTTTTCAAATAAATAAAAAAATAACGTCTGTTTTCGTATCGGGATTAAGAATCCAATATACGAAAACAGACTTTTTTTCTTCGTTTTAAGAAGAGGAGGACAGGTTTAATTTGTAAGCTGTAAAATTAAGTTACAAAAGGTAGTAATTACCTAGGTCATGTAACTTATAAAATGTCAATCAGCTTAAATATTGACTTAAAACTAAATATTATACATGAAACTAGAGGTAATTATGCCTCTAGTTTTTTTGTTTAAAAAAGCTGTCTTATATTAAAAATTATGAAAGGTGTAAAAATGAGTAAAAAACAATATAAATCCCTTGATTATAATTCAAGGGTGGTTCTTGAACAGCTTCTTAAAGCCGGTTATAGCAAGAAAGATATAGCTGTAACAATTGGCGTAAGCTATTACACAATTTTACGGGAATTGAAAATAAACAACATGACTGCATTGACATACAATGCACAGGAGGCACAGAAACGTAAAATGAAGCTGCGGCTGGAAAGGGAGCGGAAAATTGCTGAGAACAATTAACGAAGAATACATTATTGATGTACTAAAAAATCATGAGTTCCAGTTAAAAAAGAATCAAGATGAGACAAAAAAAATACTTTCCGGTGAAGATGAGGCAGGCTTGATAAGAGCCGCATCAATCGGTCACAGCGAGTCTTTCAACAGCCGCACAAATGAACTGCACGACCTAGACGACGTGTATAGAAAGTATAAAAAACTGACGCATGACTGGGAATTGAGTGTAAAAGAAAAAATAAGGGCACTGCTCGAGGAGCAGGAGACTATAAACAGGATTCTTGCATGTTATAACAGTCTTTCAATTAACGAACGTTATGTCCTCGAACAGCTGTATATTAAAAATTCCTACAAAGAAGGAATGGCTAAGCTTATGAATGAAAATGATAAAAGCCGTAGCACTATTCTACGCATAAGAAAAAATGCTGTAGATAACATCAGGGAAATGTATAACAGTAAATTTACCAATCTTGAAATTTATGGGATTGATAAAAATAAAAATCAGAAATACCGCTAAGGGGTTGGCGGTGTGACGGAATCCGTCACAGAAAGGAGTCAGTAATGGTTATTATAACAACATGGAATTTAAAAGGCGGTGTCGGCAAGACGACAACAACATTTAATCTTGCAGCAAATTATGCAAAAGACGGAATGAAAATTCTGCTTATTGATTTGGACATGCAGGCAAATCTCACATCATTTTTTGATGCAGATATTGCAAGGCTTAAAACAAACAAACCGGACATAGCAGAAATAATGATTGATGTAATGCCGTTAAGGAAAGGCATATATCATTCAAGATTTTCAAACATTGATTTTGTTAAAGGTTCTAATGAGCTTACCTCGTTAGAATTAAAGGATGTAAATGTGCTGGGGAGATACCTTGCTGATATTGCAGATGAATATGATATGTGCATGATTGACTGTCATCCGGATGTGTCATTAACAACAGAAAATGCACTTGCAATATCAGACCTTGTACTAATTCCAATCATTTTAGATGGCATGTCACGAGATAACCTTAATCTTGTGACAAAAGAACTTATTTCACTTGAAAACAGATGCGGAGAAATCAATTTTAAGATTTTTGTAAATCAGCTCCGTAATCTTAAAAGCCAGAAAATCATATACAGGGATTTGTGTGAAAACCACGACTATTCAGTAATGAATACAAGTATAGCTGACTGTTCGGCAATAAAAAGTGCACTTATAAGGCACAAACCGCTTTATATGCACAAAAGCAGATGTCCTGTGAATGAAGATTATTCTGAACTTGCAACAGAAATTCTTGAAAGCCTGGAGGTGAAATAATATGCCAAAGTTAAACAGTTTTTTTGAAAAGGAAAACAAGATTGAGCAGATAATGACAAAAAAGATGCACCCGCAGCTGATTTCATATAAGAATCTTAATGAATCACGATTCCAATACAAGGAAATTTCAAGAGAAGATGTGGAAAAACTTGCCGATTTAATAGAAATCGACGGTGAAGTTTTGCAGCCGCTTCTTGTAAGAAAAACAGGCGGCGATACATATGAAATTCTTGCAGGACATAAAAGATTTAAGGCATGTAAATACCTTTCAGAAGAAAAGAAAATTGAAAAATTTTCGATGATTCCGTGCTATGTAAAGCAGATGACTGATGCAGAGGCTGAATTTGCCGTGTATTCAACAAATGGATACAGTCAGAAATCAGATTATGAAATAATGCGTGAAATTGAGGGAATGTCACGTCTTATAAAGGAAAATCCTGAAGCATTCCCTGAAGCAGCTTCCGGAAGACTTGTTGAGAAGCTGTCAAAGGTAATGAATATGAGTAAAACTGTAGTACAGGAATATAAAACAGTTTCATCAAATTTATCAGATGAGGCGATGGAAAAATTCAAAAAAAATGAGATAACAAAAGAAGCTGCAAAAACTCTTGCAAGTGTTCCGGCAGAAGAACAGAAAAAAATTATTGTTTCAGGCATAACTGAAACAAAAGCAATTAAAGAAGCAGTACGAACATTAAAAGCCCCTTCTGCATCAGAGATTAAATCAGCGTTTAAGGCTATGTATAATCATACATTGTATACAAAAGATGTAATAAGAAAATATCCGTCACTAGAAGAATGCTTTAAAGATAAAGAGGGCAAAACACACAGCGGACATAGTGAATACATGCTGAATTACAACTGTTCTTTAAGAGGCATAAAGATTAATAACAGAAAAGAAATAACATGGCATGAATTTGTAAGTGCTGCAACTGAAATGGGATTGTATAACCCGGAGGATATATACAGTGATGATGAGCAGCTTCCAGGACAGGATAATATTTATAATCATCCCGAATATCTGCCTGATGTAAGTGAAAAAGAAAATGAAAAAAATGTGACGGAATCCGTCACAAATAAAGTCATTGATTATCATGAAGCAAATGGTCTTGCCGGAGTGTCTGCAATAGCCAGATGTCCTAAGTGCAGGGCAACGCTGTCAGTGCTTACAAATACATATTTCTGCGGATGCTGCGGGATAAATATAGAATGGAGGTAAAATATGGGACAATTCAGCTGGATTTACAGTGATACAAACAGACAATTAAAGGATGATGTGTATAAAGATACATACCTGCTCATTCCGGAAGAATTCCAGGAAAAATACGGAAAGGCAATTTATGAAGAATGTTATGACGGGTATGGTAACTTTGGGGATTATGATGTGTATGAATTGATTCCTGAATGGAACAAAGAAATGATACCTGAAATAATATCAAGAATTAACAGTGGCAAATGGTACTGTCCGGTAGACGATGATACTTTAAAAAATTTACAGGCATATTATGACGGAAAAGATATTACATGCAGATTAAGGTCTTTGGGAATCTGCATGGCATGTTATGACGAGGATAATGCAGCTTTAAAATATCCAATAAAAATAACATCTAAAATTATGGATTATAAAGACGTACAGCCATCGAAAAGCGACCCCAATCAAGGTTGGTAAAGCTAATAAAGGTACTTATTCATTTTCAGTATATATCACGAAAAAATAATCACAGGGGCGGATGTCCCTGTGGGAAAGGAGCAGATAATGAATTATAACGACACAGAAATAAATGCAACGGAAGAATCAAGTATTGCTGACATTTCTTTAAAACAAGCAGAAGTTGCAGATTGCTATGAACAACACAAGAGGGCTTTTGACAGGTGGAGATTTGGAAAACCTGTAAAATCATGGAAAGACGACCAGGGAAATTTATGTATTAAATATGAATCAGGCATATGGTTTCACTATAAAACAAATTCAGGTGTTTTTGGAGAAAAGCCATATCTGGAATGGTGGTGAATATGAAAGCGTTAATATTAAGAATTAAACATATGCTAAAAACAAGAGATTGCAGACATGTCTGTCTGCTGTGTAAATATTATGATATATGTAAATATGATGCAGGCAGATAAATTTAAAGTTTAAAAATTAAGGGGAAAATAAATGAGTTTAGAAACCAAAATAATGATTATAGTTGGTATAGGAAGTGGAATTATATTGGGAATACCATTTACTCCAATAATTTGCTTGATGAGGCATGTTCTAATTGTACCATTTACACATAAAAAGATACTTCAAAAAGCAATAAGCGAAGGACATGTTGTAAAGGCAAAATTGATAAAGGCATCTGATGTTATGGAAGAAGATGGTTCTACAAACAGTAGCAAACAGATTGGATTATATGTGTATGAGTATAAGGGGAAAAAGTTTAAAGTACATTTTGAAAGCCAGTCACCAATACAAGAAGAGCTTACATTATATTTTGAAAGAAATCCTAGAAGAGCAGTAAGAGAAAATGCTTTGGGACTGCATGAAAGCCCATTGATGTTATGTTACCTGGTTTCGGCCTTAATTATGATTATTGTTATGACATATTTAGGAGTTGTATATGGATTCGGAGGATAAAGATTATGAATGTATTTGGAACTACACATGCTGGTTTTATTATTTTTTTTGTAATACTGTGTTTTATTGCAATATTATTAATAGCACTTTTGCTGGCAAAAAAAATAAGTAATAAGATTCTTTTAATTGAAATATTTGTTATTGCGTTTTTATGTGTGAAATTAGGCTGTTCTGCAGCACTAGATATGGTTTTCAATAATTCTTCAAATAATATTGGAAAGGCGATTAATGATAAGTTTCCGGGTGCAGAAATGCTGTCTGATGTTTCATCATCCGGAAGTTTTAAATATAAAGAAGAATTTTATAAATACAAAGTAGAAACAAATGTGTTGTATATCGAATGTTATTCTGATAGCAATATAAACAATGTGATTATATCAGGGAAGGATTATTAAAATGTTATTAACAGTTGCAGATTTAAAAAGTAAATACAATGGTGTTTTTGATGATGTGGAAGTTTTTTACAATGAGGGAACTGCATTTCGAGGAACTGTGTCCGGAGAATTTGAAAAGGGTGTTTCTGACAAATTTGAGGTGCTTGATTTTAAACTGGCTGATGAGGAATATTACCGTAGTTATATATCAGACAGGCGTGTACCTGTTGATTTTATCGATTTTTACGGTAAAAAAGATGCAAAGGTATTATGCGTATTAGTGCCTGCAGAAGCGGCATTAAAGGAGGATAAAAGCATTGTGTTAAGGAGCGGAATTTAATGAAAAGACTTGTTAAGAAAAACAGGCAGATAAGCAGAAAAACAATAGTAAAAGCGGTTATGGCAGTTACAGCTGTTATATTGTTTTTTATTGTATTTAAAGTTAAACTGCCGTTTCCAGCAGTAGCTATAAACGGAATGAAGATTGTAATAACAGCGTTCATGTTATTTCTTATGCTGTCTTTCAGAACTGATTAGACAGCCTCCCTTTTCGGTATTGCAGTTGCAGCATTGTCCGTAACATCAAAGTAAAAAAGGGATTTCCTGATTGGATAATCAGGATTCATTACTGACCCGGGACGGAAACCCCACAAAAATCCGTCCCGTTTTAATTTGTGACGGAATCCGTCACGTTTGTGGAATAATTCAAAGGGTGAGAGATAAAATGAAATTTGATTACTATTATGGAGAGGAATCGGAGCAGTACAGCTTCCTGAAAATTCCAAAGCTGTTTTTTACGGAAGAAATATATGAGGGGTTAAGCCTTCAGGCAAAGCTGCTTTATGGACTTATGCTTGACCGGATGGCTCTTTCAGCACAAAGGGGCTGGTATGACGATTATAACAGGGCTTATGTTAAATATACATCAAAGGCGGTTGCGGCTGATATGGGAATCAACCAGAAATCAGCATTAAAATACATTAAAGAACTGTCTGATTTTGGGCTTATAATAAAAGTACAGCAGGCAGGTCTTGCAGATATAATCTATGTAATGAATTTTACAAAGATAAGACAGGCGGCTGTGCCTCCGGATATTCAGAAATCAGACAATATACTGCAGGAGAGTGAAGCAGAAAGTATTAATACAGAATCGCCGGGTAAGATGGGCATGTGCCGTGACGAATCGGGAGGTTCTGTTAAAAAATTACCGGATATGGACTTAACGGGCAATCCAGCCCATGAAACCACTGTAAAATTTACACCACTCCAAAATTTACAGTGCTCCAAAATTTACACCACTCCAAATTTTACACCACTCCAAAATTTACATACCCCTGAGCAGAAGAATAATAAAAATAATTATAATAATATAAATGCTAATGTATCAAATAATACTAATCAATCTATCTATCAATCATATCAGTCTGAAGATAAAGGACAGACAGATATGACAGAAGAAGAATATTATGAGCAGCTTGTCAAGGCAAATATAGAGTATGACATTTACATCCGGGATGCAGACAAGCAGTCATGGTATGACGAGTATTACAACATCATTCTTGAGGTCATAATGCGTAATTCTGATAAGAGCTACATTGCCGGAAATGCCTGGTCGCAGAATTTCGTAAGAGCAAGATTTTTAAAAATAACATCATCTGACATGTTTTATGTGCATGACAGGATGCAGCATACGGTATCTGACATAAAAAACATAAAGGCATATCTTATCGCAGCCTTGTTTAATGCACCGACAACGAATAAGGCTTACTGGCAGAGCCGTGTGAATCATGACATGTATTCAGACAGCCATTCGGATTGATGTGGCACGAAAACGGAAAATGTTGTAGAATGGAGACAGAGAATTTATGATTGATGTTACAAGTTTGCCTGAATCAGAGTATATGTTTATATTCTGGGTACAGGTTGTGTTGATTGTTTTTTTAGTATTAAGATTGGGGAGGCTAGCATTTTATATAATACGGAAAGATGAAAAGAGTATACAGCATATATTAGGAAGTTTTTTTCAGTTTTTATTTCCATTTATAATGTTTATTTCACAAATGTTTCACTATAAAGTAGTATCAAATGTATTACTGTTTGCTGTTTTATTAAGTGTGGTAGTACAGTTAATGTTTTATAAGCAGTAATAGTTATGTAAATACATATATTAAATATATGCTGCAAATATATTGAGGATGTATTATTTAATGTTATTTTAAATGAAAAAAATAATGAAAATTTTTTATGAAAGCAGTAAGTTAATATTGGGATTAGGTAAAAATTTCAAATATAAAAAAGAATGCATATTTGTTATTTGTGCAGCTGTTGCTGTATTTGCAACAATTATTATTTTGTGTATAATATATATGAATGACAGATATATTAACGATTTACGAAAATGCATTATGATTTTGGATGTAATAGAAGGTCGGGAGAGGAATATAATCTATGAATGAAAATGAATTTACAGTACGTTTAAAGCAGAGATTATTAATAGAGTTTAAAAAACAGGACAGAAGCGGTGTATATGGATTTACACAGCGGAGCATGGCATATAATTCTAACAGAATAGAAGGAAGTACACTTACAGAAAAGCAGACAGCTTCAATGTTCGAAACGGGAACATTTTATACAGATGACACAGATGTTATATTCAGGTCAAAAGACATTGAAGAAATGAATGGTCATTTCAAAATGTTTAATTATATGATGAAACATATGGATGAACCACTGTCAAGTGAATTAATAAAAGGGATGCACAAAAACCTTAAAGAAGGCGTGTTTGAAGATTTGGCAAACGGTTATGCAGTCGGAGACTGGAAAAAACGTGAAAACAGAGTGAGTGATATAAGTGTAGCTTTACCGGAAAAAGTTCCGGAACTTATAAATGATTTGATTCTGGATTTTAATAGCAATGCTAACATAACACTTAGAGATATTGCAGCTTTTCATGCCGGGTTTGAAAGTATCCATCCATTTCAGGATGGAAATGGAAGAGTCGGCAGGATGATTATACTAAAACAATGCCTTGATAATAATATGGTACCTGTTATTATCAGGGATGAAAATAAAAGTGAATATTACAGGTGTTTAAACAAGGCACAGCACATGCGTGATTATGATGGGCTTGTGAGATATTTTGAAAAAGAGCAGGAGTATTATAAGAGTAATACAATAAAGATGTTATATTCATATGAAGAACTAAAAGAGGCTTCTTATGAAAACGATGAGCCGGATGAGGAGTATATACCTAATATTTAAGAGGCTGAAATACAAAACTGACAGCCTGTAGATAAAGCTGTCAGTTTTGTTTAATCAGCGGTTAATTCTCAAAGTTGATGATTAATGTTACATGTATGCTGATATGTAGTGATTTCTTGAAGTTTTTAATTGCTTTTTGAAAAAATTTTTTCATTATCAAAACCTCCTTTTCATATTTTTGAAAAAAGTTAAAAATTCTTACATATTTAATATGACAGACGAAAAGATTTTTTCTGTCAAAATTTGTCTTTGGAATTTCTTTAATACACAGGAAGTGTGTTTTTATTCTTTGTTAAATCAAAAGAGCGGTTTCCCAAAAGTTTATATTGATATGTTTGATAAGTATAAAAAATAATAGGAATATAAAGTTTTAGAATAAATGTTCGATATATATTGTGTATCAAATAAAATTTTTATGAGGAGATGCTGATAATGGAAGAAATGTTGGAGTTACTAGAAAAAATTTTAAAAGGAAGTGTGCCAGCAGTGGTTGTTGGGGGATGTATATTTTTGTTTGGATTTATGAAATTCCAGAAAATAGCTGCAACGCCTAGAGAGGAAATTCTTTTTATGAGCAAAAAAGATAAATTAATTAAGGATACATATGCGTATTTAATTTTATTTATTGTATATTCATTAAAAAACATGATGTTTGCATATATAATTACTAAAGAAGCCTGTCCGATATATATTAGTATATATTTTTTTGTAATAGTTGCAACAATCATAATTGCGGTAATTAGTAAAAATAATGAGGCATATATATTGTCGATTATTAGTACGGGAGCTTTATTGTCACCACTAATAAAAATTCTTTATGAAGTAAATAACATTGTTGTAATTGAAATTGTAACAGCTTTGGCTGAAACATTTTTATGTGAAATGATTTTAAATGAATATGATATTAAGGTTGAAAATAAAGCGGATTTTTATATTATAGAAAGTGAAAATACTACGCCATGGTATGTATATAGAAGACTTGATGAAAAATATATGCTTTGTGGAGATAATGCTGACAGAAGAGAATGCAGTAAGGTGAAACAGATAGAATATAATCCCAAACTGATTTTTTACAGAGTTGAAGATAAACAGGAAGAGAAGGATAAAAAATAAGGCAGATGACACTAAATGACACTTTTGAGACTAAATGACACCAAATGAGACTGGATGACACTGACGGAATGTAGTAATATATACTTGTCAGAAATATAAAGACGGCATAATTGTGACGGATTCCGTCACAAGAATAAATTAAATAAGATTAAAAAAGGAAACCTTGATTTTATAATCCGGGCTTCCTTTTTTTGTGCAATGAATTATATAGGGAGTGTAAAAGATGCAGATAAGAAGCCCACCAGAAAAAATATATATGTATCAGTTTTAAAGGCAGATTAACAGTCTGCCTTAATTTATTGATTTTTAAGGAGAAAATGCATGGGAGTAAATAAATTTGAAAATTCGCAGTATCCTTTTGCAGCGTTTGTCACAAATCTTGGCAAGTACAATGAAGGCGAACTCATGGGTGAATGGGTGGCATTCCCTACAACGAAAGAAAAGATGGATGCCGTACTTGAAAAGATTGGCGTAGGAACTGGAGAATATCAGGAATATTTTCTGTCTGATTACGACTGCTATATTAATGGACTTTCAGGTGTACTTGGGGAACATGAAAATTTAAGCGAGCTTAACTATCTTGCCGGAGTATTAACAGATGAAGCGGATATTGAAAAATTTTCAGCAGCAATTGAAACGCTGGAGCATACAGGCAGCCTGAAAGATGCGATTAATCTTGCTTTGTCAACTGATTCGGTTGAATTAATTCCTGAAGCAGGAAATGATGAAGAGCTTGGAAGGTATCTTATAGAAAATGAAGACCGTGATATTCCTGAATGGCTTACAGATTACGTTGACTATGAAGCGTATGGACGAGATGCGGCAATAAATGCCGGGGGTATATATGTTTCTGCCGGATTTGTAAAGTGTAATGATATTCCGGAAGAATATGACGGAAGAAACATTCCTGAAGAATACCGGCTTGGCGAACATAAAAAAGATTTAAGTGACAGCATGCGTCAGATGCGTGATGCACTTGATAAGTCGGAAAAAATCGTGTCACATGAAGAGAATGCGGAAGCCGGCTATGATGAGCCGGAGTGTTCTCTACGTAGATGAGGAGTGGCATGATTGAAAAAAGCGGACATCAGATGAAAGAGATTACAAAACAGCTTGAAGAAGGAATCAGGCAGCTTTATGACAGTGATAAATACGCCGCATGGCTTGACGTGATGTCAAAATTCCACAACTACAGTTTCAGAAACTGCATGCTTATTGCAATGCAGAAACCGGATGCAACGCATGTTGCCGGATTTAAGAAATGGCAGAGCCTTGAAAGGCATGTAATGAAAGGCGAGAAGGGAATAAGAATCATAGCTCCTTCGCCTTTTAAAATAAAAACGGAATGTATGCAGAAAGATTCTGATGGAAATACAGTTCTTGATGCCCGGGGCAATGCTGTTTACAGTGAAGTTGAAATAAACATCCCGTCATATAAAGTAATAACGGTATTTGACATTTCACAGACTGAAGGAAAGCCGCTCCCTGAAATAACATCAATGCTTGCCGATAATGATAAAGACTATGGAACGCTTATTGAAGCTGCGTGCATTTACAGCAGTGTTCCTGTAAATATTATTGAAATAAATAATGGGAGCAATGGTTTTTTTGACAGAAATACAAATTCAATAGGCATAAAAAGCGGAATGAGTGAGAGCCAGACATTCAAGACAATAATACATGAAACTGCACATTCGCTTCTTCATGCCGAAGATGATGACAAGTCAAGAAACCAGAAAGAAGTTGAGGCTGAAAGTGTGGCTTATGCGGTATGCAGGCATTTCGGAATTGATGCGTCAGACTATTCATTCGGCTATATTGCCGGGTGGAGCAGAAATGATGATTTAAAAGAGTTCCGGTCGTCACTTGAGCTTATACAGAAAACTGCAGACGGCATTATTACCGGAATTGAAGAAAAACAGAAAGTTCTGGATAAGGGCATTGAAAATGAAAAGGCTGTTTTATACCCGGGCACAGATGAGCCTGGAAACATAATAAAAATGTGACGGATTCCGTCACAAGAAGGAGAGATTTTATGGAATATGTAAATGGAAAAAATGTTGTGATTGAAGAAGAAAAACAGGAAAGAAAGAAAAATTACAGCAATGTGATAAGTTATGCAAAACTTCTTGGAAAGATGAAGGAGAAATCATGAAGGTTTGTTTTAACTGCGGTTTTGAAAATGAAGACGGCAGTCAATACTGCGGCAGCTGCGGCTGTAAAATCAGTGATTCAGGGAGTGGAAAAACAACCAAGCTTACGCCTGATTTATGTCCGGACAGCATTAAAACCGATACTGAAAAAATACAGCTTGCAGAACTTGTTGATGAGCTTAGAAATGAAAACAGGCAGTGTGTCAGTACAAATGACTGGTACAGATACAGCATCATGACTGTTATTCCTTTTGCAGGAGCTGTTTATTTTGCAGCACACAAAGAAAAAAATAAAAACAAGAACAGTTATGCAAAAGCAGCAATGGCAGTTAATGCTGTCATGTCGGTTATTGTCGTGCTTGTCATTGCAATTGTAATTGCTGTTTCTTCATCAGTAAAGAAAAGTTCCGGTGCGGACAATCCGGCTGAAAATGTGACGGATTCCGTCACGGATGAGCAGCCTGTGTCAGAAAACGAAGATGAACGGATAACTGCATTTTCATATGATTCAGCTGAAAACATAATCCGTTTTGAATTCAACAAAAAAACAATGAAGTATCCGCTGGATGTAAAGGATTTGACAGATGCGGGCTTAACGTATGTTTCACAGACTGCATCGCCGTTTTCAGCATCAAAAGTAACACAGTCATACGAAGATGCAAATAAATCATCAGTGCTTGTAAGCGTTGATACATCAAAAGGTGAGACCTGTGAAAATATTGCGGTACAGTTAAATAAAGGCACAAGCTGTTTTTCACTCACGTCTGATTCGGATTATGAAGCTGCACAAAAAGTATTTATGGAGGCTGCTTCAACAGATACATCAGAATATAACGCGGAAAGCAGAAACGGCATTGTGTATTTCATATTTGGAAGATATAAAGCCGGAGTTTCGCTTAAAAACAATCTTGTATCTTCCGTGATGATAAAAGAATAAAAATGTGACGGATTCCGTCACAATGTAAAGGAGTTTTGACATGAAAAGAGGAAGAAATAAAAAACAGATTCTTATTGCAGTTATTGTTGCAATTGTAGCATTAATCATATGTGCAGTTGTAATAAATCTGCTTCCTGCACAGGTAAGCAGATTCAAAGGAATGATATTCTGGATACTGTTTCTTGTGATAGCAGTCCCAGGTGTGTTTTTTGTAGGTAAAAGTGACAGGTTTTGATGTTACTGTAATTAATAAGGTTTAAAAGGATGTGCCGGAATGACAGGCACATCCTTTTTTGTGCAGAAAAATTAAATATGTCTGCACGGAAAGGATTTTTTATGAAAAGAGATATTAAGATAGTAAAAAACAAAAAAACAGCTGCTGTTTTAATAATGGTATTTACAGCACTGTTTTTAACACTCTGCCCTCAGCCGCTTTTTGCTGCTTCAGGAGCAGAGATAGTAACGGAATCGTTCGGCTCAATATTTGAGATTATAAAGGCTGCCGTAAGCTCTCTCGGTGCATGCATCCTTTTGTGGGATTTCTTTGAAATGGGAACAAGCATGCAGTCGCAGGAAGGAACAATGCAGGCGATGGGATTTAAAAAAATCGGAGGTGCACTTCTTATGACACTTGCACCGCAGATTGTCGGGGCATGGCTCGGATAAGACAGGAGGCATAAAAGTATGGTTATGCTTGCAGTATCACCGCCGCAGTGGATTGTAGACCTTCTGTCCGGCGGTTCAATTTATACGCTTGCACAGGAACTGTGGAATTTTGTCATGAATCTTACAATGGTTCTTCTTGGCAAAAACGTAAGTGATTTTTCAAATCCGCAGACATCAGAGCTTATGCAGCTTATTGGAATGAGTGCCGGAACGGGGGCATGGGATTATGTAAAGGATACTGTGTTTCCGTTCTTTCTTTCAATGGGAACTGCGTTTTTAAATATTTTTGCACTTGCCGGGTTCTGCCGGCAGGCATCAAATTTCAAGGAGGGAATAACGCTTGAGGCCGGCTTTGAACTTTTTATAAAACTGTTCATTGCAAATGTGCTCATGGTAAATCTTCTTGACATCATGCAGGCTTTTACAGGCTTTGCAATAAATACGTCAGATGTATTTATCCCAAATGCGGTGCCGAGTGTTGTAGGCGGAGATTATGATGCAGGCTTCAGGCTTGCAATGCTTTTAGTGGCACCAATTTATTTAATCGTCGCAGCGGTATGCTCAATAACGATTCTTCTTGAAGTGCTGGGAAGGTTTCTTAATCTTTTCATGCTTATATCGACAGCACCTGTTGCAATGTCAACAATTGCCGGTGGAAAAGGGTTTGAGGCTACAGCCGCTGCATGGTTTAAAAGTTTTCTTACAAACACGCTGCAGATAGTTGTGATTGTTCTTGTGATACAGATTGCAACAAGAATCAACTGGAGCCTTACGTCATTCATGAATGTGTCAGGGCTTGGAAGCTGGTTTGACGGTGCCGTGCCGGTTGTAGGTGCACTTATTTTCATGCCTTTTATGGCAACTGCAGTAAAGGCATCTGATACGTTCCTTAAACGTTCATTTGCATTGAATTAGGAGGCACTTTAATGAAAATACACTTAAATAAAGATTTTAATACTGAATACAAGATGGATTTCTGGAAAGGATTTTCAAGAACGGAAGTCGGGTATATCCTGCAGGGATTCATTCTCGGAGGGATTGTTGCAGCCACTGCATTTTTTGTTTTCAAAGTCAGTCTTGTATTCTGTATTTACATTGCCGTTCCGTTTGCGGCACTTGTTGTGTTTGCACATATGTACAAATACCAGGGGTACCTTGCATTCATTGAAGCAGTAAAGGAAATGAGATACAGCGAAAAATGCAGGGTGCTTGTCTATGAAACAGATGAAAAGCCGGACAGGCATTTCAGAATGTATAAGGAAAGAAAGGAAGGATACAAAAATGGCATTTTACATAAATCCGGTAAAAAAATTTGCTGACAGCGTGGTATTTACAAAACCGCCCTACAAAGGGCGGTATCCGCAGAATATACGTGACAGCCTGTTTGTGCATAAGATGTTTAAAAACGGAATGGCACAGGTTGAAAACGAGCCGGGTGAAAACCTGTATGACAGATGTTACGTTTTTTCTGATACAAATTATATAAATAAAAATAACGATGAAAAACAGAGCGTTCTTTTAAATCTCATGACATTTTTAAAATCAATGTCGGCTTCGTTTAAAATCACGGTTGCAAACGAATACCAGGATATGGATAAATTCATTTCCGACATATTCAATGACATGAATTCCGCAGAGTATCCGCTTGTATCTGCCGGCATAAAAAGATGGATTGACGAAAAGATTGAAGATGCAAAGCTTCATGATTTGAAACGCATGCTTTATCTTACAATCACGGTAAAAAGTCCTACATATGACGAAGCAAGAAGCTATTTTCTTGCAATGGATAGTGAGCTTGACACAATGTTCAAGGCGATGAAGAGCTTTATAGTTCCGCTTGACAGCATAAAAAGGCTTAATGTGTTAAGGAACTTCTTCTATCAGGAAGAGAAGGAAGAGTACAACTTTGATGATGACGTGCTTTATGATGTAATTCCTTTTTCAGGGGAAACGGGATTCAGGGATTTCATGCTGTTTAATAATGACAGGTATGTTTCTGTTCTTTTTGCAAGGGAATTTGACATGTCATTAAATGAAGGAAATCTAATACATACAATATCCGATACTTCATACCAGTCGTTTGTGACGATTGATTATGCACCTGTTGAGCATGCAGTTACAAAAGAAATGCTTAAAAGCAAATACGGAAACAATGAACTTTCAATAGCAAAGGAGGCTGATTTAAAGAAGAGCAACAACCAGGCAGTCACAGGTATTTCATATTCAAAAGAGAAAAAGCGTGCCGAACTTGAAAGTTACATGGATGAGCTTGATGATGAGGATGAGGAGTGCATACAGGCAGGACTTCTTGTTGCAGTGACTGCCTCATCAGAAGATGAGCTGGCACTGCGTATTGATGAAATGAAACGAAAAGCGAGAAAAACGGGAGTGACATTAGACACATATAATTATGTGCAGCTTAAAGCATTTAATACGGCACTTCCTACAGGTGTTAGGATGGTAAAAAATATGCGTCCTTTTTATACAGGCTCGCTTGTTGCAATGCAGCCGTTTTATTCTACGGACATTACGGAACCGGGTGGTTTTGTGATGGGAGTAAACAAAACAACAAAAAATCTTGTGTTTGCAAACCGTAAAAAGCTGAAATCGCCGCATGGATGTATTGTCGGTCCGACCGGACTTGGAAAATCATTTTTCATAAAAATGACGGAAATCACGCAGACACTTTTATCAACAGATGATGACCTGCAGGTCATTGACCCGCAGAATGAAACAAAAACGGTAGCTGCACTTTATGGCGGGCTGTTCCTTGACTTTACGCCGAAATCAAAAATACATATAAACCCGATGGAAATCCCACCCAAAATGTTTGATGCCGGAATAACTGAAAAAAAGGTATTTGTATCAGCTGTCACTGACTGGGCATGCTGTTTTGTGGAAGCTGCGATGTATAACACGACTTTCACACAGGAGCACATGACTTTCATAGGACGTGCGGTAGAAAGTGTTTATAACAGTATATTTGAAGCCGGAGCAAAACGGCAGCCTACAATTAAAGACGTAAGAAAAGAGCTTCTTGTAATGGAAGAAAAGAGTGACAATCAGTATGACATAAATATAATACATTCGGTGATACTTACACTGGAAGTATATACGGAGGGTGTCTATGACATGTTCGCATATGAATCAGATGTTGACATTTCAACAAACCGTTTTGTGTGCTTCGGGTTAAAGAATGTGCCTGAAAAAAACTGGCAGCCTGTAATGGTGTCGATTATGTTTTTCCTTTCGCAGAGAATGAATTACAACCAGGAGTTGCAGAAAGCAACGAGGCTTATTGTTGATGAGACACAGGTTGTGACAAAACAGCAGTCATCATCAGAGATACTGCTTGAGGCAATACGTACATACAGAAAATTCGGCGGCATTGTAACGCTTGCACTGCAGAATCTTACAAGTGCACTTGAAAATCATGATTTAAGGGATATGCTGCAGAATTGCGGCTACAAGATGTTCTTTCCGCAAACAGGGCTTGATGCGGCAAATCTCTTAAAGATACAGCCGCTAAGTGAAAAGGAATTTGACACGCTGTCAGACGACAATCCGGGAACTTCAATCATGTGCTGGGGGAAGAAGGTTGTTATTCTTGATTCCCTCATGCGTGAAGATAATCCGCTGTATGAAGTATTTTCAACAGATTTCCATGAAAAAGCGGCAAAGGCAAAAAGGGATGCGGTAAATGAAGATTAACGAGACTAAACAGAAGCTTCATATTACACAGGACAAGAAGTTTGACACATACAGGATGTATACGATAAGAAGCCCGGTTGAAGATGATTTAAAAGATTCAGGTTTGGATGTGTCTGACAGCCAGACACCGGAAACATATCTGTCAAAAAAAGAAATAAAAGAATATTCAAGAATTCCTAAAATACAACAGGAAAGAATTTATGAAACATTTAAAAATTCACCTGAATACAGGAAGTTCAGGAAAGCACTTGAAAAAGAAAAAAGCGTAACCGGAACATATGAAAATACGATGTATCAGGAAGTTTATGGTGAACCGGATTCGTTTATTTCCGGTGGAAATTTTTCGGAAAAGTTAAAAAAGCACCGGAAAAAAAGTGACAGCTTTACGATAGAAAAAAATGAAAAAGTTCCGCAAAGGAATGAAAAAGACAGTGAAGAAAACCGGGAAAACTTAAATGAACCTGTCAGTTATAAAAACACTTATAATTCCGGTGATTCATCCGGTGGCACATTAAAATCCGGTGGTAATGGCAGGGCATATGTTAAAGCCGTTTCACAAAAACAGACAGAAGCTTCATTTGATGCTTCAAGGTCGGCAGCATATTCGGCGGCTGCCGCAGGAAGCGGCGGCACGTCAGAAGCTGCAAAAGAAGCTGTGAATGCAGTAAAAAAATATGCGGAAATTATTAAGGAAGCTGCACAGGAAAACAGTGAAAATCCACAGCAGATGCAGGAACAGACTGATTCAAAACCATCCTCATCTCAGATGGGAATGATTCAGAAAGTAACTGCCGCTGTCATGGCACTTGTAGGTTTCCTTATGGCAGAAATCGGGGTTGTGATTATTCCACTTCTCATAATAATAGCTGTTGTGATAATTGTATCAACGCTTATTGTTTCAATCATTTCCTCGGTTGCGGCATTTTTTACTCCTGAAAAGGAAGCGGAAACTTCAGGCGGGATAAAAATGCAGATGCTTTCGCAGGCAACAATAGCATACGCAGATGATTTAAGGGCTGCGGCCGAAGCAGAAGGAATTGAAAAATATGTAAATTATCTTCTTGCAATCATGGAAACAGAATCGCATGGGGAAGGAGACGACCCGATGCAGTCAGCAGAATCCGCAGGACTTGAACCGGGAGGTTTTACAAACCCGCAGGATTCAATAAAACAGGGCGTAAGTTATTTCGCAGAATGTGTAAGAAAAGCACAGGAGAATAACTGTGATATAAAATGTGCCGTGCAGTCATACAATTTCGGAAGCGGATTTATTGATTATGCTGCTTCATACGGCGGCACATATTCGCTTGAACTTTCGGAAAGTTTTGCACAGGAAAAATCAAACGGAATTAAAGCGGATTATGCAAATGACATTGCAATTAATTATAACGGCGGCTTCAGATACGCATACGGAAATATGTTTTATGCAGAGCTTGTAAGCACATACATATACAGTTATGAAGATGAAACAGTACAGAAAGTTATAGATGAGGCTTATAAATATTACGGCTGGGATTATGTATCTGGCGGATGTTCACCTGACTATGGAGGCTTTGACTGTTCAGGACTTGTTCAGTACGTTTACAGACAGGCGGGAATTGATTTGCCGCGTCTTGAAAAAGAACAGTTTGCAGCGTCACAGGAAATTTCATTTGATGAAATACAGCCGGGAGATTTGCTGTTTTACCAGAATGAGACTTCGGGCGGAAGCATAGGACATGTTGCAATTTACATAGGAGACGGAAAGACTTTTGAGGCAGGAGACCCGGTAGGAGTATATGACATTAACGATTCATGGCATGCAGAAAACTTTCTGTGTGCGGGAAGAGTCATAAACAGAGAGTAAAAATTAAAGGAGAAAAAATTAAAATGGAAGAAAAAGTTTTAGAGAAAATTGATACAGAATATGAGTTCTTTTTTCTTGACATGGTAAAAACAACAAAAGAAAATCTTTTTGCAAAATCGGGAGAGATTGAAAGCAAAAAGGCAATAGTGAAATATCTTAACAGCGAGGTACAGAACAATAAGGAAATCTGTCTTGAACGCATGATTACATCAAATGGTCTTATAGATGAGTTTTACAGATACGTAACAGACCATTCACAGATTCCGTTCACAAAAGCACTTGAAAGCTATATGAAAAATTATATGGCATAAAACACAGAGCGGTTTAAGGCACTTAAAAAAATATATATCACATTCATGAATACGAAGCCGGAAAAAACAACTTCCGGGCTTCGTATTTTTGAATTTAAGAGGAGAAAAAAAACAGATGGCAGATTGTAAAGGCAGACTGTTAAAAATGAATACTGCAGTGTCCTGTGTGTGTAAAAGGGTCTCAGGGAATCTCCCTAACAAGTCCGCAAACCACTTTATGAGTGGTGTTTTTGTATAACAAAATGCGTATCTTGCAAAAAGAAAAAACATGGCAGTGCGGAAAAGCCCTGAAAGTGTGGCACTTTTGTGGAAAAACTGCCACAGCCGCATAAATGCTGGTGCCACACCTGATGCACCGGGGTGTGGCAGCTGTGGCACTGCATCAGGGGGTGATGCACTTTTGCCACACATTTTTCTTAAAAGTGTGGCAGTTTTTTTAGAACCGGTTCTTAAAAAGGAGGAATGAAAAAATGTCGGTATCAATACGAATATCTGATGAAATTTATGAAGAAATAAATTCAGTCAAGCCGTCGGAAATGAGTTTCGGAAAAACGGCAGATGCCCTATTAAAAATTGCAATTAAATGTCTTGATGATGAAGACGGAAATGATGAAAGCGGTGATGATTTTCCGGAAAAAATAAAACGCATTTCTGAAAAGCAGAGTTATGAAAAAGAAGATGTATTTTGTGAAAATGATGATTTGAAAAATGAAAATGCTAATGAGGAAAACGGAACATCCGGTTATGAAAAAATTGAAGAAATGTTTTTGAAAATTGAAAATGAAATCAGTGAAATTTCAGAAGAGATTTTAAAAAACAGGGATTCAAAAAATAAAAACATGGAGTGTCCCCGACAGTTTGACATTTATACATCTTCTGTAGAACCGGCACAGATAAAAATGGCTGATGAAAAAATCATGAAGATGATTCCGTCACTTATACAGATAAATGATGAGGTCTGGGCCGGAATACGCTGGAAGATTGATGCACAAAACCAGACAGGCGTTTTAATCAACTGGGGAGTAAACAGGCTTGCAGCTTTCAGCGTAAAGGAAAACAAAATTATGGTTACATCATCGGAAATGCTCGAGACGTGGCACGAATACCACGGAAGCCTTATTGACTTCATGGCAGAGTGTGAAAAGAAAGTTACTGAAATTTTTTACCACCGTGAACCGGAATGGTTCAAAGCTGGACTGCAGTTTTTACAGGCTGATGAAAGAAAAAGCCTGTATGAAAAACAGGACATGATAAACAGTGAACGTGAAAAGAAAGGACTGAAAAAATATGACAGCTGGAGATATTAATTTAAAAATTGAAAAGTGTGAAGCGGAGCTTGATTCACTGAATGAAAAAATCGCAAAGAAGAAAAAAGAGATTGCAGCTCTTAAAAAGAAAAAACAGCAGCTTGAAATTGCGGAGCGTAACAAAAAGAATGAGCGTATCATTTCAACAATTGAAAAATCAATCGGCAGTGAAGTGACTGACGATTTGATAAACAGCTTTTTACAGTACAGGAAGTCACATTCATGATTTTGGAGGCGTGAAAGATGAAAAGGAAAAAAAGTCCCGAAGGTTTCAGAAAAAAATTAATAGCGATAAGACTGACTGAACCCGAATACGAACATCTTGCAGAGCTTTATGAAAATGCACGCACCGGGAATGAAGGTCTTATGATATGTGATTTCATGCGTAGCCAGCTTCTGTATGAAAATTCGGAGAGCAGCTATAAAAACATGATTAATGAATTAAGAAAAATAAAAACGGAACTTCACCAGGCACTTGCATACAGCCGCAGCATCAATGATGCAGATGCAGTGAAAAATCTTACAGCCGCAGTAGATGCGGCTGATAAAAAAGTTGCAGAAATGAAAGAGGTGATTAGCGGTTGGCAACAACAATTTTAAAAAATCTGAAAGAAGCGAAAAAAGGAAATCCGGCGGCACATTTAAGAAATGCAATTACATACATAATGAATCCTGAAAAAACCGAAAACGGATTATGGGTTACGGGAAACTGCGGAATTACATCTGATGAAATTTACAATGCAATGATGGAAACAAAAAATGTATTTCAGAAAAAATGGGGACGGCAGGGTTATCATTTTGTAATATCATTTCCGCCGGGCGAAACAGATGAGAAAACCTGTTTCAGTATCGGAAAGGAATTTTGTGAAAATTATTTCGGCGACAGGTATGAATATGTAATGGCAGTGCACAACGACCACGAACACATGCACTGCCATATAGTTTTTAATTCAGTCGGCAGGCTCGACGGGAGCAAATACAGATATGTTGACGGTGACTGGGAAAAATACATACAGCCATTAACAGATTCACATGCATTAAAACACGGGCTTTCAAAGCTGGAATATGAGAAAGGCAGAAAGAAAGGAACATCTTATGCAGAACATGCCGCAGAAAAAAGCGGTAAGTTTACATGGAAAAAGATAATAAGGCTAGACATTGACATGGCGGTATCAAATTCAGAAACATTAGAGGAGTATTTTTCTGAAATGAAACGTATGGGTTATGAAATCCGCATAGGCAATTCAGAAAAATATGGAAAGTATGTATCGTACCACCACCCGGCAATGAAAGAAGTGGACGGAAAGACTTCAAAGAAAGCAAGGCGTGACTATAATCTTGGCGAAGGCTATACATATGAAGACATAAAGAAAAGAATAAAAAGCAGATATAAGGTGCACATGCCGCGAAACACGGTATATGTCGATAAAAGCCTTCATGAAATCACGGAGCATAAAAGCAGGTTCCAGGTGTGTGCAGTAATGCGTTACAGCCAGGCATCACAGTATCATTTTTTTGACATGCAGTTAAAAGACCAGATTCGTGTAAGAAAAGACCTTCTGCGTATAGACAGTCTGCGTGATGAGTGCAATTACATTCTTGATAACAATATACGTGATGCACCGCAGGCACAGAAACGGCTGGATGCTGTCAGGGCACAAATCAGGAAGCTTAAAGAAAATGAAGATGATAATAAATATAAGCGTCTTTTTAATACACCGCAGGAAGCCGAGATGGCAGAAAGGTACAGAAATATATATAACAGGCTGGTTAATGCGTCAAGTGAAATGCCTGATGAAGAATATGAAAAGCTGTCTGATGAGCTTGAAAAAATTGAAAATGAAAATCCGGGCATTGCAGCTGAAGCAATGTCTGCAGTTACGGATGAAGAGGCAGAAAAAGAGCTGGCGGTTCTTTATGAAGAAAAAAGAATATTAAAAGGCATCATAAAAGGGGCAGATGTGACGGAATCCGTCACAGAGGCAGAACCGTTTAACAGCATAGACATGAGTTATGATATTAAAAAAGGAGTGTAGGCAGTTATGGAAAATATTGAAGAATTGAAAGAACATGTAAAATTTGTAACAAATCTGTGCATGCCGGGAAGCGGGCTTGAAGAACTGATAGAATTATCGGTAAAGGATGACATTTCAGCACGTTTATTTTTAATGGCGGTTTCATCAATCAGGGATGCCGCATCTGTCAGGGAGATTTTTTCGGGAACTGACAAGGATTATGAAAACAGTATTAATAAAAAACTTGCAGACATGTATACGCCTTTCGATAACCTTAACAAAAAGATAAATGAGGCTAACGACCTGGCAGTAAAAGTCACTTCTGCAAACAAAGAAATACGTGATATGTTCCAGCGTGAAATAAAACAGTCGTTTGAGCGTGAAAAGGCTGCACAGGAAGAACTTAAAAAGCAGTATGGCGAAACGCTTATTGCAAAAGATAAAGCATATAACCTTATGGCTGAAAAGGCGGATGAGGCAGAAAGAAAGCTTGAAGGACTTATAAAGGAAAATGAACAGCTTAAAAACAATATTGAAGATATTAAGAAAAAGGCACAGCAAAGCAGCATAAAACAGCGTGTGCCAGAAGAGCAGCCGGAAGAGCCTGAACGCACCAGACTGTTTGCCGGGTTTAAAAAGAAAAAGCCTAAAAATGATAATGCTGCATATATTTATGAGACATTCATGAATGAAATTCTTATGAATAAGGATTTTTCAGATGAGCAGAAAAATTTTCTGATTGATTGCCTTGATGAAAACATGCCTTATGAAGAGATAAAAAGGCTTGCAAAGCCGGAACTTGATGTTGCAATGATGAAAAGATTAAAGATTTACTACAAAAAAAGAATCAAATAAAAATAAAGCCGGATGATTAGATGTTTCATCCGGCTGTGCAGGTTGTGAGAAATGATGGGTTTGGTTTATTCTTTTTCGGAAACAGAGGATGATTCAAGGCGTTCAAGCTCTTTAAGAACCAATGCGGATACAAAAGCGTTGCAGCTTTCGCCAGTTAAATTTTTTATGCGTTCCTTTGTACCTTTTGGAAGATTAACAGCAATCCTGTCAAATTTTGCATTATATTTATTTATAGCTTTTTTAGTGTATTCAGGTGTAGTTGCCATTATATCAGCTCCTTATATATTCATATTATATACAGGATATTAACATAGGATTATATATAAAGTCAAATGTATATATTCAACTTATGCATAATGCACAATAAAAGCAATATAAACAACTTATATAATTGTTTATATTGAACATTGCATATTCAACTTATATATGTTACTATAATGATGTAGAAATAAAGGGAGTTGATACCTGAAGTTGTCGGCAAAAATCAACAAATAAAATAATTAATAAGAAGAAAGCGGGGTCTTGCAAATGTCAAAAGTAAAATTTGCAACATGTAAAGGTGTCTATGAATATGATGCCACAGACATGACAAAGGTAGAATATGAAAAAATTAAATGGAATAGAGATACACCAGAGTACGTCAAAATAAATGACGATGAGGCATATTTCAATGAATTCACCTGTTTAGGTGGATACGCAGGAACTTGTGATTGTATGTCTCATCCACGTAAAAAATGGATTAGATTTAACCCAACTACAGGTAGTCACAAGTAAAAGATAAATAATAACAAAGCACCCAAAAGCGAAAACATAAAGGGTGATTATGAATTACAGAGATAAACAACAAATAAAATAATTAATTAAGAAGAAAGAGGTAAAAATCATGAATAAGATAGTAGAAAAGGCATATGAAATAAATAAAAAAGCAGGCGGTTTTAATATTGAAATCCCCGATTTAGAAATTGGTGATATTGTAAGACTTGGTGATGTCTGGGATGGGAATGGAACAAATCCTGTAGAATATTTAGATGAAGATGGATTGGCTTCATATTCTTACATAATAGCTGATGATGAATGGATTAATTATGTATTTGAACCATTGGAAATAAATGAGGATGAGTCTTTGGATACAAAGGTTAAGATTAAAGAAATTGAACTTATATAAGGTGTGTGACAATATGATTAGAGAAAAAATTATAGTAGAATATTATAGGAATCGAGAAACCAAAGAGGTTACTTTAAATTATGATTACACACAAGATTATTTTACTTATAAGCGAGAATATAATGTGTTTAAGAATAATGGAAAAGTATCTAAAACAGATATGAGTAAGTATGATTTTGTCAACAGAGAAGCTGAAAGGCTTTTAACAGAACGTCTAAAATTAAAATCAGAAACAGGTGAAGATGAAAAAAAAGCAATGGAACTTGCTAAAATTGTCAGAAAAGCTTATGAAGATATGATAAATAAAGACCCAGAATCAAAATATATGATTGAATGGGATTATATAAAAGAAGACATGAGATTTGACGATTCATTAACACCTGGTTGGGTAACAATAAAAATAAAAATGTCACATTCAAAATGGTATGATAGTGATGAGGGCTTTGGACATGCACCTTCAACGTATTATTATCAAGTTCCTGCCTGTGTTGAAAAAGAAGCAAATGAGTTACAAAAAATAAGAAGAAAACATCAAAATGATAATACATTTAATTTTTGGATAACTGATTATCCTAAGAGGGTTGTTCGAGAAGCGGACCATTAAGAATTGCATACAGGAAGGGAATAGAAAAAAGACCACGATTTTACATTTGTGGTCTTTTTGAGCCTGTTGCGAATGTCTGCACTTTTTTCCTATAATATTAAATGACACTTTTGAGACTAAATGACACCAAATGACACTGGATGACACTAAAAAGGTGTGGTATTATATAATCGTCAAATAAGATAAGATAGAGTTTGAAAAGCACGGAAATGCCGTTTGGGCGTTCCCGTGCTTTTTTGTACCCTGAATCACGTCTGACAAAAAATTGAAAAAGGAGGAAACAGAAAATGAAGTGGTTAATGGAGCATTTGGGACAGGCTGCAGCTTGTGCAGCTGTAATTCTTGCCATCATAGCACTTGCCGTTATCTTTTTAAAAGAAGGCGGTGCAGCGGATACTTTTATCCAGGGACTTTTCACAAAGCTCTCAGGTATTTAGTTTTAAATTTAGAATTGAAATTTCAGGGGGCGTGGCTGCCCCCTGTATTCATGGAAAGGAGAGAAATTGGAAGAGTTTCAGACAGGAATACTGACACCTGAAAGATTAAAGCCGCTGCAGAAATATCTTGATGATGAGGCAGTCACAAATATTGATTATAACGGAACGGAGCTCTGGATTAAGGACACTTCAAACAGGTGTTACCGTGTTAATGATGAAGATGTCACTTATGAATACATAAATTCACTTATAGCACATATCGCGAATTCAAAAGGAAAGCGGTTTAATTTTGAAGAAAATGTGCTTGAAACAGAAAATGAAGAGCTTCATATAAGAGTTACGGCAGTGCATGATTCGATTGCCCTAAACGGCAACAGCCTTATGATAAGAAAGACAACAACAAAGTCACGTTTTACATATGACATGCTTGTAAAAAGCGGATATGCAGACATGCAGACGCTCAATCTTTTAATAAACTGTATCAAGTCCGGGTGCAACGTGATGATTGCAGGAGTTCCGGAGGCCGGAAAATCAGAATTTGGCAAATATCTTAGCCTTTATATTCCGGATAACGAAGTTGTCGTGACAATCGAGGATTCGGCGGAATGGTTTTATAAAAAGCTAAAGCCTGATGCAGCATGCATGGCATTAAAGACAAATGACGTTTTTGACTACACACAGGCAATAAAACTGTGCATGAGATTAAACCCCGGAAGAATTCTTTTTACGGAAGTAAGGGGGAGCGAGGTAAGCGACCTTGTGTCGTTGTGGACGACAGGCGTTCCGGGAATAAGTACAATACATGCAGGAAATTACAGAAGCATTCCCGACAGGATATTAAATCTAATGCCTAAGGATGCCAACCTTATGCAGTTTGAAAACAACATATTTGAAAACCTTGATGTCGGGGTGGTTATAAGAAAAAGAAAAATGCCGGATGGAACGGCAGAAAGGTTCATTGATGAGATAGGCTTTTTTGAAAGAAGCTGCGGCTACAACGTATGCCACGATTACTTAATAAAAGGCAATGCGGTAACTGATAAGATACCTGACAGTATCATTGAAAAAATGAAGTCTGTTAATATAACCAATCCGTTCCATCTTGACAGAAGGGAGAAAAGATAAATGAATAAAAAGAAAAACTGGTTTTTCTATCTCAACCATAAAAATCTTATAGGTGAGATAGAACAGTACGGCTATGTGTATTCACTTAAAAACCTGATTATAACATATCTCTCAGTCATTGTAGGAAGCATTCTTGCAGCATTTCTTTTTAAGCTGCATGTGGCGGGATATATTGTAATAGCGGCTTTTGGTGTACTGATTACACCGTTTCTTATAAGAAATTCATACAAAGCACTGTATGAACAGAGACGTTTTTCTGATGCCTCAAAATATATGGAAAAGATGCTTTACTATTTCCGTGCATCAGGAAAAATCATAACCGCACTGCAGAACGCAGAAGAAGTTTTCCATAATGGGGAAATGAAGAGTGCAATACATGATGCCGCAGACTTAATAAGTAATCCCACATTTGTGACGGATTCCGTCACAAGCGGAAGCGTTGAGGAAAAGGCATTAAAGATAATTGAAGACAAATACCCGAACAAGAGGCTTAAAAGGATGCACGCATTTTTTATTTCTGTTGAGAAAAATGGTGGAAGTGCTGATTTGGGAACGGAAGTACAGCTTAATGACAGGGAAGACTGGGTATCAGATGTAGTTGCAAGACAGAAGGAGAAGAAGAGGTTGTGCCGCGTATTCATTGTTTTTTCAGTGTTTGTGATTCTTTTCTGCCTTGCATTTTTATACCTGCCTATATTTTATAAAGCGTTCAGTTTTGATTTGAGCGAACACTTTGCAGTAAGGGCAGCCTCTGTTGCCGTAATAATTGTTACGGTGCTTCTGTATACAAAGGTAAGCAGTGTTTCCGGCGTTAGCTGGGTTGAAGAAAAGGCACCTGAAAGTGATGAGAAACTGGCAGAGCGTTTTGATGGGATAGTAAATTATGACATGAAAAAGCAGCGTAAGAAATCATTTCTTATTGCACTTGCAATGGCAGCCGTAACGGCTGTTTTTTATATCATAACGAAAAATAAGCTGTTCACAGCTGCCGGTGCAGTGATTGCCGTATTTATAGCTGCTTCATACAGATTCGGATACCAGGCGTTAAAGGATGACATGTCAAAAGAGATACAGTCTGCCTTTCCGGAGTGGATTATACAGATAGCACTTATAATGCAGCATGATACGGTGCCTATGGCTATAGCAAAATCATATGACAGTGCCCCGGGAATCTTAAAGCCGGAGATAAAAAAGATGCTTCTTGCTCTTGATGAAAAGCCGACGTCACCTGTACCGTTCAATGACTTCATGAAATTTTTCAACATTTCAGAAATCAATGAAGCGATGGGAGCACTTTACAGTGTAATGAATGCTGCAGGCTCTGACATAGACAATGAAATAAGAAACGTGCTTACACAGAACAGGAAGATGACACAGAGGGCTGCGGCAGTAAAAGCCGAAGACAGACAGGCGGCATCTGAATTATATGTTTATGCTGAAGGCGGAATCGGATGTGTGCTTATGATGACAGATATGGTATACATGATGCTGTCTTTTTTAAGCCTTACAGGAAATATGTAGGAGGTCATTTATGAATCAGGTATTTAAAACGGGACTTTCGATATTCCTTATGTTTCTTGCCGCACTTGTGCTGAGTGCGATTATAACGGCTGACAGCCAGGCACAGGCGGCGAAAAAATACGCACAGGATGTGACAAAGGAAATAGAAAGTGCAAATCTTTCGGATAATGTGATTAGCGGATGCATACAGACTGCAGATGATAACGGATATACACTTTCAGTTGATAAGATGACAGACGAGACAGGAAAAACAGTTATATGTGAAGTTGTTCTCAAATACGATTACAGCATTCCTGTATTAAAAATGACATCACATCACGAGTGCCGTTCATTTGCAAGATAGGAGGCAGATTTGAAACAGCTGATTGAACAGGCAGGAGGAGCTGCCGCTGATGCGGTGATTGGAATTGCCATTGCCGGATTTTTCAGGGCAGTATATGTAATTTTTACACTTTTTTAGGAGGGAAACATGGAAGATATAGTAGATTTTGCCGGGGAGGCGGCACTTGGAGCGTTAGTGATGCTGATTCTTATAGGTGTGGCACTTACCACTTTTATCGGAGGTGACTTAAATAATGCCATAACCGGTTTTACGCTGCCGGTGCTCGGCGGATAGGAGGCAGGAAATGAAACTTGTAATAAGGCATGCCGGTGAAGCAGCACTTGCAGCATTCATTTTTTTGAGTGCAATGCTTCTTATGCAGAACATAACTTATAAAAACAGCAGCGGCGTAACGTCAAAGGGTGTTGTAAATGTAATCGGACAGGAAATAAAGCCGGAAGATACGGATTATGATTCTTATGCTGATTCGGATATTACAAAGAATTATGCTGCAGCTGCCAAACCGGAAATAAGCTACAATGATGATGCCGGAATAATAAAAGCCGGAAACACAGTGAAGCTGCCGGAGTATTTTAGCGTTAAACTTGAAGGCAGTACATACAGTGCCGTGCTTGTTAATTCCTTCAGGGTAATGTCTGTAAAGGATTCAGCCGGAAATGATTATATAAACGAATACAGTGAAACTGACAAGACAATAAACTTCCGCTATCCGGGAACATATACGCTGCAGCTTTACGTATATGACTCACAGCAGCATGAATGCAGTGAGGAAATAAAAATTGCCGTGGAGGAAGCATCATGAGAAATATAATTATTGCAATGGTTATAATGGTTTCTGCGGTGTTTTCAATCGGAACAGTTTTAAGCATTGATGCACGCAGCATTCGTGAAAGTGAAATGTCTGACAAACTCGATGAGGCAGTCACAGGAGCGGTGACGGTGCTTGATAAAAATAACTATGATATATCATCAGCAGATGAATTTGTATCAGACATGCTTTCGGTGTTAAATTACGGCATTGAAAGCGATGGCAAAGTAACGGCAGATATTCTTGATGTTGATTACGGGAAAGGGCTTCTTAATGTGATTGTAACACAGGAATTCAGTTACCTTAATAAAAGCATTGGTCATGTCACATCTGTGCAGAGCATTATTCTTGAAAACAAAAAATGTGATGAAAACATTTCCGGAAACGATTATGCCACAATCGAATTCAGGCTGCCTGATGATGAAATGTCAAAAACATACACAGTGAAAAAGGGCTCACAGATAGATTCTCCGGCTTTTGATGAAAAAAATATTAAATTGTGGAAAACAGACGGAAACGCCGTAAATTTCCCGATTACAGTGGATAATGACATGATTTTTGAGGCAGATGTGGAAAAATAGTTCTTGCATTTACATACGTAACATGTATAATAAGCTTAAAGATACATATTATATATAAACTTCCGGAGGTGATAACATGACAATTCGTGAGTTAAGGGAAAGGGCAGGAATGAGCCGCAGGGAATTTGCAGAATATTTCCACATATCCTACAGAACAGTTCAGGACTGGGAGCTGGGATGCAACAAGTGCAAGGATTATATTATAAGGGCTTTTTATTACCAGCTTCTTTACCAGAAGAAAATCATTGAGGCCGGCAGTCAGGAGTCGGAAAAAGAAATGTGACGGATTCCGTCACAAAATAAAAATTTACTCTGAATAAGACTTCATTTTATATAACGGGAGGGAAAAGACATGATTAAAAAGAAGTTATTTAAAACATCAGTAATTCTTGTTGCACTGGTTACGGCGTTCTCATTCGCCGGATGCGGCAGGAAAAAAACAGCAGATGTAAACAGTACAGATGTAACACAGGCAACGGTTTCAAAGGAAACAAGCAGCCTTGCAGCCAAAGAGCTTACAAAAACAGGAATTGTCAGTTTTGATTATACGGATGCAGACGGCAATACAGTACGCCTTGAAGGCAAAGCTGTAGCGAACGAAAATGGTGATGCAACCATTGAGGTTACGGATGCCGACGGAAACAAGGCAATATTTACAGGCAAGGCAAAAACAGTAGATGGCAAATTAACTGTAAGTGACATAAAGGTAAAAGAAGCCGGTTCACTTGTAAAATCAGACGGAACACATCTTGAAGTTACAGAAGATGCAAAGATAGAAGATGCAAAAGAATCAGACGGAAACGAAACATCTGATATAGCAGCTTCTGATGAAGTGAAAAACGAAGTAAAGGATGCACAGGAAGAAGAAAAGAAGATTGAAGAGGCAAAGGAAGAAGTAAAGCAAACAGAAGACTCTAATGTGGCAAATAATACGAATAATAACAGTGGTAACAGCAATGGTGGAAACAGTGACAATAATAATGCTGGCGGTAATAACACACCTGCACCACAGCCAACGCCAGCACCTGCAGAGCCTGAAACACCAGCTCCGGCACCGGCTGAACCAGAAACACCAGCACCAGAGCCAACGCCAGCACCTACAGAGCCTGAAACACCAGCTCCGGCACCAGAGCCGGAAGAACCTGCTGAAAAACCGGATTCAGAATTAACTTATGATGAGTTAGTAGAAAAATATAATCCAAACCATGACCCTGATGGCTGGGGATTAATTCATGGACCAAATGGAGCACAGTACCGTGGTAATGGTAGTAGCTATCTCCGTGGACAGGACGTGCGTCAGGGGGCAGATGTAGAGTGTCCTTATGAATTAGAAGTGGCAACGACAAGATATGCGTACAATAATCAGACAGACAGATTTGAAAATCTCACAGGTTTTTATTATATTCCAATTAATTCAGAGGGACATATGTCAAATGAGTTTATGGATATGACAGATAAATATGAAGAAGACCATGGATGGGCTTGGAGAAGTAATACTTTTTATAAAATCGGTACTTTCTCATGTGTGGAAGTATGGTTTTATGGATTAATACCATATTAGAGTTTGACACTTTTGAGACTAAATGACACCAAATGAGACTGGATGACACTGACGGAATGTAGTAATATATACTTGTCAGAAATATAAAGATAACATAATTGTGACGGAATCCGTCACAAAAATTAAATAAGATTAAAAAAGGAAACCTTGATTGTATAATCTGGGTTTCCTTTTTTGATAACAAAAAAGGAGACCAATTTTTATGGGAAAAAGAGTTGTTTTTGAACTGACAGATGAAAATGCTGAACTCATTGATAAAATCAGAAAGCAAAACGGCATTACGATTTCACATGTATTTAATTCTGTCGTGGAGCTTTTATATAAGATACAGGATGATGTAAATAATGAGCTGGCTGATTTCTGTGAATCAAAAGTAAAGAAAATTGATGATGATATGATAGGCGTTGGTGAATATGAAAGGGGTTCTCTTATAAATAAGTGTTATTCATATCAGAAATTGGCAACATTTTTTAAATGCCGGCAAATATATGATATTGATTTTTTTGAAAATGGAAGGTCAATGCAAAAGATTAATATGCTTAACAGCTGTCTTGTTTGTCCAAGCGATTATATAATTCTTAACCGTGATGATGCAAAACGCAGTTATTATGCTTCAGTGGTTGAAGTAAGTAATGCTTTGTTCGGGGTTCCCCATTTCATTTATTTTAATTCAAAGAGTGTAAAAAGCTATAAGGATTCCGATTATAAAATAATTGAAAAATTATGTGCAAAACAATATCCAAATTTTCAGGAAATTATTGACAGTATTGAAAATCCGGTTAAAGGGAAGGAATCTCCAATAATTAAACATTTCCCTGTTTATATTCAGGGAGACCCACATTATCCCCAAAACTATATACCACCTATGGGAATAAAAATTATTAAGAAATCAGTAGAAAAGGAGAATCAAAAAGCATGATTAAAAAAGTTCTTAAAAAACTTACAGCGGCTGTTCTTGCAGCTGTGACTGTTGTAACTGCAATCCCTGCTGTCGCAGGAAGCATAAAATCAAACAGTCAGGACATACAGACATTAAGTTATCAGAATGAAGCTGTAAATGACAATGACATAAGTTACGAGACAGCCACATTTGTAAACTTTGATGCGGCAGCATGGACATTTATCAATGCAGCAAAAAATGGCACATGGATGTATATAAAAAGCTATAAGAATTCAAACCAACTCATGCAGCCTGTAAATTACGAGGGAACATATGTAAATTTATGGGATGATGGTGGAGCTTATAAACAGTGGCAGTTTGAAGCACATGATGACTATTTTTACATCAAAAATATGAACACAGGTAAATATCTGTGGTTTGATGCATTAAAGAATGGTGCAGCCGTAAATGCTGAGACTGTTAATCCCGACTGGAATAACAGATTTAAGCTTGTGACAGACCAGAGGACGCTTACTTTCAGCATACGTCCATATGCTGACACAAAATACTGTGTTGAAATCGGCGGAAGGGATTCATCAATGCCACAGCAGTCTGACAGGATTCAGATATGGACATACCAGGGATTACAGAACCAGCAGTGGAATATAACAGTGGATGATGGTGAACAGCTTAACGGCACTCTTATTTACGACATACAGAATAATCCGCAGGGTTCAAGTGATTATAACTATCCAAAAAACGGTGTAATCCGTGGAATGGCACAGACTATGATTGATAAAATGGATTTCAAATTTAATAGCATAAAGACAGCATATGACATTTTTGGTGATGTTGATGCAAATACATCATACGGCGGTCTTTCTGTTTACCAGGAAGTAAACAGCGGTTATAAGTTTCCATTTAAAATTGATAGTGACGGATATCGTACATTTGATAGTGCTAATATGTATGTTACTAAAAATGATTCTGAAAAGAAATTTAATCTTTATAATGGCAGTTATGATGTAATGTACCATGATGTGACAAGCCAGTATGACAGGGCAGTGTCAAACGCTTTTGTGCCTTATAATACACCGAATTCCACAGACATGGATTACGGTTTTACCATGTGCATGGAAATTAAATTTTTCATTGAAAATGACGGAAAGGTGCATGTATATGACGAAAACGGAAATGAAACAGAACAGTCAATGATATTTGAATTCACGGGTGATGACGACCTGTGGATTTATATAGATGATAAATTATGTCTTGACATGGGCGGCATCCATGGAGCAAAAAGAGGAAATATCAACTTTGACAAGAATGCAGGCGGTGGAAACTGTACTGCAACGACATACTTTGATTCAGGCGATGTAAATACTGAACAGAAATTTGACCTTGATTCCGGAAAACATACATTAAGGGTATTCTATATGGAGCGTGCCCAGACCGAAAGTAATCTCAAAATAAAATATAACCTTATTTCAAAAAACAACCTTAAAATCGACCCGAATGGCGGTACATACAAAGGCAGAACAGGAATAACTGATTTAGGCGAACGTTTATCTAATGAGCAAATAGGAATTCAAAAACCGTCACGTAAAGGATATGTTTTTGCCGGATGGGATGTGCAGGGGTCAGGCAGACTGACTGCAGACAACAGTTTTTATTACATGGGCTACAACGACACAACACTTGTTGCACAGTGGAAACCAAATGAATATAACCTGAATTTCGATTATAATAAACCACATGATGCAGCGGCAGATATAACAGGCAATGATATTACAACAAAAAAAGTTTCATATACAAAAACAGTCGGTGAGCTTCCATCACCGGCACTGAAAGGATATACATTCACCGGCTGGCAGGATGAAAACGGAAAAACTTACACGGAAGATACGGTTTATAACGTACTTGGTGACACAACACTTTATGCACAGTGGAGAAAAAATGATTATACAATCACATTCGATTATAACTGTGCTCCCGGTGATGCCATAACCGGCAATGAAGTAAAAAGCAAAGGTGCCGTTTACGGGTATGCAGTCGGTGAGCTTCCGCAGCCGCACATAACAGGAAAGGTATTCGGCGGCTGGTACAGGGATGATAACGGAAAGAGAAAATATTACAATTCAGCTTCGATTTATGATGTTGACGGAGACATGACATTAAAGGCATCGTGGTCGGCAGAACAGTTAAATGTGTTTTACCACGGCAACGGCGGTTCGTATGATTATGAAGATATATTAAGCTATACATATTCGTATGCAGACCATGTGGAAATCCATGAAAACCTGTTCCTGTATGATGGTGACGGCTGGTTTGAGTTTGGCGGCTGGGCTTTGACGCCTGACGGAGAGGTTAAATATAATCCGGGGGATTACATTGATATATATAAAAGCATGGATTTGTATGCAGTATGGAAGCCGATGACTGCACAGGTCAGATACAATGCAAACGGCGGCACCGGAAATACATATACACAGACTGTCACATGGAACGGAAGCTTTACGACAGCGTCAGCTGACACTTTTTCCAAAGCGGGTTATACGCTTTCAGGATGGAGCAGTGATGCTTCATCGGAGACGCCTGATTACCTGTGCGGTAAAAATGTTCCTGTGACAGATGAGGTTTTCAATCCTTATGACGGCTACGATTTGTATGCGGTCTGGGAAAAGAATGAATTCAGGCTTTTCTTTGACTATAATAAGCCGGAAGCAGCTGAAGGTGAAATGACAGGAAATGAAACAGCATATAAAAATGCAAGATACGGCTATGCTGTAGGTGAAGTTCCGTCACCGGAATTAAAAGGCTATACATTCACCGGTTGGGAAGATGAGGCTGGTAATGTATATACAGAAGATACCATTTACGAAACAGAAGGTGACACAACACTTTCTGCACGGTGGGATGCAGCTCCTGTAATACATGCAATCGACAGATATTATACACTCACATCTGCAAATAACGGAAGGATAACAAGGGAAAACCTTATGTCAACAGCAAGCGTGACTGATGATAAGGATAATCCTGAAGACATTGAATTTAAAATTGCTGACTATTTGGAAAATGATTTTAAAAACCTTACTGCAGATGCACAGATTTCAATAACATATAAAGCAGTAGACAGTGCCGGCAACAAAACATATAAAAAAGTGTTTGTGCATATAGTTGACACAACACCGAAGAAAATCGAAAAGACAACATATGTACGCCACATAAGCGAAAAGTATTATGACAAGGCGTTTGAAGATGGAGGGCTTGAACCTGATTCAATATGGAGAAAAAACCCCGAATATGCAGCCACACTTAAACGTGCAATGGAAAACAGGGCAAGCATCACATATGCAAAAAAGAAATTCAGATTTCTGTGGCGGGATTATGAATATACAGATTATGGCGAGATGAGCGTAGACCATATCCAACAGCACTGGGAATTCACAAAGGAAGACCGTGATAAAATCAGGGAGTTTGTTGATGAGCACGGTGTCGGGAATTCAAAAGAACCGGATGCTTTAAAGAAGTTCTATGAGACATTCGGCTATTGCAGGAAATATTAAAATTCAATACATGATTATTAACGGCGTGGGCTTTGAAAGTCCATGCCGTTTTTAATGCAGATGTGACGGAATCCGTCACAAAAATAAAAATTATTTATCAAACAGGAGGTTCAGGTTATGGACAGATTAACAAAGGAAGATTTAAAGGACATTGTAACAGGTGATTTATTTAAGGGATTTTTAAGCCCGGAGCTTGCAGTAAGAAAAATGGATGTGCATGAAATGGGGTCATACACAGGCATTATCATGAAAAAGCCGGCAGAATCAAAACAGGCACTGCCGGTATTCAATCTTGATGCCGCATGTGATGCATTAAATGCAGCCGGTGTAACGGATAAGACGGAAGCCGCACGCACGCTTGCACACATGATGGATGAATTCATAAAAAAGATTCCAGGCGAAAACTTTGACATGTCACTGCTGGAACAGATTGCATCGGATTATGATGCCGCAAAGGGCAGGATTTACATGGAAGGAGTTTCATATAACTACAACAGACCGGATGCACTCGTGCATGAAAAGTTTGGCATGAAGTTTGTCCCAAAAATCATGCTTGAAGAAAGCACAAACATAAAAAAAGTGATTCCGGTAACACATTCCCTTGCAGCACAGTGGGGAGTATCCGAAGAAACCGTAATAAATGATGCACTAAAAAATACGTCACATATCCTAAATCCGTCAGTAAGAATGATAGCAGATGTCTTAAAGGAAAGCGGAATGCCTGAAGAAGCGTATGAGGGAGAAAACATGATGGGAGTTGTCACAGGTGCCTCAAAAACAGGTGCAGCTTCACTCATGCTTGATAACAGCATTCTTGATAAAGTGGCAGAAATGTATGGCGGTTCAAACTTTTTCGTACTTCCGTCATCAGTACATGAGTTCCTTACAGTTCCGGCAGATGAATTCATGCCGGAAAATTCACAGACAATCGACAGTCTTGCTGAAATGGTCGCTGATGTAAACAGGACAATGAAAGATGAGGATGTCATATCGTTTGATGTCTTCCATTATGCCGCAGATACACACAGGCTTGAAAAGGCTGCGGATTACTGCATCAATAAGCAGTTTGATGATATAAGTGCAGCAAGAAATGAGGAACTGAAAGAAATGAATGAAAAAGGAAAGGATGAGCCTGAAAACGGAATAAAAATGTGACGGATTCCGTCACAAAAAATAAAAATATTTTTAAGGAGATTTATATATGCAGAAATACGGGGAATTGATAAGAAATTTAAGGAATGAAAGCGGGATAAGCCGTGATGTGCTTGCAAACATACTGCTTGTTCCTGCAGATAAACTTGATGAAATTGAAAAAGGAACAGGAACATTAAGCGAAAGCGGAATCAACCTGTGTGCAAATATCTTTAACGTCTCATCAGAGGCATTGAAAGACGGGCAGCTAAAGCCGAGGGCAACGGCTGACGAGCTTTTATCAGGGCTTGAAAAATTTGCATCCCTTTACAAGGATGCCGTGAAGAGCCAGTCATATTTAATTGGAATCATAAACGGACTTGTAAAGAATGAACGCTTTGAGGTGCGTATCCCTCAGGAAGAAAAATATGGTTTTGGCATATTTGACATGGAATCAGATGCTTTTGTAAAAGATGAAAACGGATGTGCCCTGTTTTTTGATACTGCCGCTGCGGCACTTGAAGCGGTAAAACAGCTTGAAGAACAGAACCGTGAATATGACAGGATGGAAAGCGTGGAGGAACAGACAGAAAATATTCAGGAAAACCTGCATGACGAACCTGATTTGCCGGAAGAAAATAAGGAAACACACATGCAGATGTAAAAAGTTATAAGTGGCGGTTCTGTCTTTTGTGACGGAATCCGTCACATTTTCATGAAAGGGGATTTAGTATGTCAGATTTAACAGCCGGCGTATCAGCCGAATACGCCAAACTAGCAAGGGATTTAAACCTTTACATCAAACTTTCACAGCCTGCGGCGTATGCAACCGTAAAGCTCATACAGTTCATAATGCGTGGCGTGAAGTCAAAGTTTTTTGATAAGGATATAACGGAAAATTTTACAAAATTTGTGAAATCAACAGACGGCAATTACAGCATATTCAGGGTGCCGTTCATGGAGAAAAGCACAAGGGAAGCTGCCATTTTAGATGTAAAAAATTATCTTGACAAGGCAGGAGTAAAATACTGCATTCTTGAATCGGTAAATGACAAAGACAAGGCGGTGCATGTAAGCATTGCAAAGCCTGATGAACAGAAGTTCAATGTGATGTTTACAGATTACATAAACGACATGTTAAAAGGCGGTGAAAAGAGTTCCGAAGATTTGATTAACCTTACAAACAAAAGAACAACAATCATTTCAATTCCTGATTCGTCACTCGGCATAATGAAAAATGCACTTTCGGAAGTGGGCGTAAATTTTGCGGAGCTTCCCGACCTTGTTCCGGAAGACGGTGAGAAGCAGCTGCGTATATCAAGTGCCGACTTAAATACAACAAAGCAGTGTTATGAGGCATACAGGCGTTCAATAATGAAACAGAATCCGCAGCCTGATGAACAGCCTGAAACGGCAGTGCCTGAAATGAAGATTTATTCGGAAGATGATTATGTAAATACAGCAAGAAGAACCGCAGACGATTACATGGAGAGTGCATCTGATGAGATAAAGGCAAAGATAAGTGAATTTGAACAGATGGATGCGACAGAAGCCGAAAAAGAGATGATGAAATGGGAAATGCAGATACAGGATTCAAAATGTGTGAACTGCCAGGCATTAAGGAGCAATATGGCATATGCAGAAATTTCAATAGATGAAGCCACGCTTGTTGACAAAAATCCGATAAATGCACAGCTTGCAGAAAAATTTCCAAACCATTTTTTCTGTACGGTTCCGGGAACAGGAGGAAAAGAAACTTTAAGCATTCCAAAAAACATGGTATTTTCCGTATCTGACGGAGACAGGGCACGTTATGTTGCTTTTGTGAATAAACAGAAGCCTGCACATATTTATGATAAAAACGGACTTCCGGACCATGAAAAATATCCTACAGGTGAAAATCTGTTTAAACAGTTCGACCGTCATGATAACAGACCGGAGTTTTCAAAATCAAAATCTGCGGATAAGGCTGTGGATGCAGCCATTGTGCCAAAGGCGGCACCTGTAAAATAAAAATATATCAAAACATGTGGCGGGTTTGTCTTTTGTGACGGAATCCGTCACATTTTCATGAAAGGGGATTTATGGCAGATACATACAGACAGAGGATTTTTATTGACATGGACGGGACACTTGCGGAATTTAAAACAGTTGACACGCTGGAAAAACTTTACGAACCCGGTTATTTTTTAAACCTGCAGCCAAACAGTAATGTGGTAAATGCAGTAAAGCTGCTGATTGAAAAAGCAGATGTTGAAGTATACGTGTTATCAGCATACCTTACTGACAGTGCATATGCACTTGATGAAAAAAATGAATGGCTTGACAGATACCTTCCGGAACTTAAAAAGGAGAACAGGATTTTTATGCCATGCGGAAAGGAAAAGACATCTGCCGTTCCGGGGCATATCCGTGAAGATGATTTCCTGCTTGATGATTACACGAAAAACCTGGGAGAATGGGAACCTCCGGCAAGGGGAATAAAGCTGATTAATGACATAAACCACACACACGGGACATGGGAAGGTGACAGGATAAGGTTTACACATGAACCTGAAATACTGTGCGGCATGATTCTTGATGTCATGAAAAACAGGACACATTACCATGAGGAAAGACTGGCAGATGCATTAAACGTGACGGAATCCGCCACAGATGAACAGACAGAAGAGGCAGAAAATGAAATGCCTGATGAGGGCTTTTATGAAGATTATGGAACATATTCACCGAGACTTTAACGAAAGGGAAAGATATGGGGATTAAAGAGATTAATTTAAAAGATTTGAGAAAACTGATAAACAAAAGCAGTGGGGACTTTTTTATTTCAGTTGATTTAACATCGCTGACTAATGAAAAAGGAGTGTCAGAATCCACTGCAGGAACAGAAGGCGAAAGGGGCAGGGAACATGGCAGAGATTAACCATTATTTATCTGATGAGGAGGCATTCAAACTTGATACCGTATCGGTAAGGCTTGTGAAAGGAAGCGAACCGGTTACATCAGAAGAGCCTCTGACATCACCTGAAGCTGTTGTAAGGGCACTGGCAGATGAGATGTCGTGGTATGACAGGGAAGTTGTCGGTGTTATAAATTTTGACAATAAAATGCGTCCGGTAAATGTAAATTTTGTATCAATGGGAGCACTCGACCAATCAATAGCACATCCGAGGGAAATATTAAAATCTGCCATACTGTCAAATGCAGCGTCAATGATGATGATACACAACCACCCGAGCCAGGATGTGACACCAAGCAGGGCAGATGTTGAGATAACCGACAGAATGATGAGACTGTGTGAGCTTGCAGGAATACCCCTCATAGACCATATAATTGTCGGAGGACAGGGAAAGGAATATTTCAGCTTTGCGGAAAAGAAAGCAATGCCTGTGATAAAACTTAATTATCAAAACAATTACAACAGGCTGGATTTTGCACATGTCGCTGATGAAAATAACATAAACATGTTTTCATCAAATATTGAAGGGCTTTCCGATGCACTTAATGAAACAAACAGGATGCTTTCAGGAATATCCGGAGAAAACGTGACGGAATCCGTCACGAATGTATCAGAAGAAGCTAACGGATATAAAAAAGAAAAATATACAGATGTTGCAGACGCTATCGAAAACAGGGAACATACACATTATGGAGCATATGCGGATATAGGAGAGGTGCTTGACAGATTCACAACAGATGAACTCATCAGGCATCTGCGTGAAAACGAATCAGGCGGTGAACACTTAATAAGAAACTATGTTGAAAGCCAGATAACAGAGGCACAGATAGACAGGGAGCGTTACAGGGATGAATATGAAAATAGGATGTATTACGCCACAAATGTATCAGAAGAAATGACGGATGTAAAAGCCGATATTGAAACAGAAGAAACAGAAAGTGAATATGAAGAAATTTCTTCACCACGTTTATAAAATGTGACGGATTCCGTCACAAATGGAAATTAAGGAGGCAGACAAGATGTTAAATGTTAAATATGCAGGATTTGGTGGTTACATGGAATTCCCGTGTTATGAAGATGAAAAAGGAAAAATATATTTTGATGTGAATAACGGAGCTGGCGGATTAAATCTTTATACAGGAGCATACAGGAATGAAGAGGGTGAGATTGTTGGAGAATCTGATACAAAAGTAACGGATGATGTGGAATGTGAACAGCCGTTTGTAAGACATGCAAGAGAAAATGATTACAGAATGCTTGGAAGGCTGAAAAGTGACTGTGAGTATTTTCTTAATTTTGGAGCAGGCAGAGAAGATGTTCTGTATTATGAAAATGTTGAAGAACAATGCAACGCAATGGAGAAAATATGGAATTCGTTTGAAGATAATGATAAACCTGAATGGATAACGCCGGAGCAGATTCAGGAATATAGGGACAGGATGAACCAAAAACTTAAAGAAAATGGTCTGTCATCATATGTTGAAGGGCTTTCAGATGCACTTGATGAAACAAACAGGATGTTGTCAGGAATATCAGAAAAAAACGTGATGGAATCCGCCACGAATGTATCAGAAAAAATTAATGAATATAAAAATGAGCAGATGACTCTTCCATTAAGTAATTTTGAATTTGATGATGAAGACGGTTATCTGCATTTTACTGTCACGGCGGATGATTATGAACTTGAAGGACTTTTCCGCATACATGACCCGGAAAATGGGAGTGATATGGAACTTGTAAGCATTGATTACGGTTATCTTCATCCTGTTATAGAACAACAGTGGAGTAGTATTGAAGAGATGTTAAAACAGGTTGTGATGCAGCGGGAAATGACGGATGTAAAAGCCGATATTGAAACAGAAGAAACAGAAAGTGAATATGAAGAAATTTCTTCACCACATTTATAAAATGTGACGGAATCTGTCACAAATGGAGGAATGGTTATGATTGAAAAGAAACGTGTGTCGTACAGTCTTTATGTTGTGCTTTTTATTCTTGTAATGGCTGCCGGGCTTTTCCTGTCGGGACTGTTTTCGTTTCCGGATTTGACACTTTTTAATGTGAGTGAAAAGCTGGAGTATCTTTTAAAACATTTCTGGGAAATAAAGAGATATTTTAACGACAATACAATACTGTGTCTTGGTGTTGCATTCATTCTGTGGTTTTTCATATGTTCATATGTAATGTACCATTACAGGGATTTCCACATGGATATTGAAAACGGTTCGGAAGAGTGGGGCGATGCCGCCGATATTACAAAAAGACGTGCAAACGAAAACAACGAACAGAACAGGTTCATATCAAAGAATTTAAAAATTGACACACAGGGAAAAGGCAGGCTGTCAAACAACAACATGATTATTATTGCTTCTTCCGGAAAGTACAAGACAACATCGGTTGTAGTGCAGAACCTCTTGAAATCGCTTTACTCAAACAAGATATTTCTTGATGTAAAAGGCGAGCTTATGTTTAAATATGGTCTTTATCTTAAAAAAATGGGATTTGATATAAGATGCCTTAACCTTAAAAATCCTGAAATGTCAGACCGTTATAATCCGTTCGCCTATATTGAGTGCGAAGAGGACATAATAAAACTGATTGAAAACATACAGCAGTCTGTCACACCGCCTGATGCAATGAAAGGTGACCCGTTCTGGGATGATGGTGTTGCACTTTATCTCCAGTCCGTATTTTACTATGAATGGTACATGGCAAAAAAAGACGGCAGAACAGGAACATTCAACAATGTGCTTAAGCTTGTAAATGATGAAGCAAAATATGATACAAGCGTAAAGGTCGGCAAAGGTGAAAAACCGCCTACACTGCTTGCACAAAAGATGAAAAAACTTGCGGCACAGGCCGGTGAAGACAACCCGGCAGTACGTGATTACAGAAAACTTAAAGAAGGTGCGAGTGAAACGGTACGCTCAATTATAATAATAACAAATGCAAAATTAAAGCTGTGTGAAACAGCTGCATTAAAGAGAATATTTGAAGAAGATGATATGTGCCTCAGGAATTTTGCATATGGCGTTGGCGGAACACTTAAAAAGCAGACAAAAAAGAAAATGGCACTTTTCATATGTGTTGACGACAGCGACAAATCTTTCAATTTTGTTGCATCAATGCTTTATACACAGGCTCTAACGGTGCTGATGCGGATAGCTGACAATGAATTCAGGACGAATGACGGTGCACTGCCGATTCCGCTTGAGATGTGGCTTGATGAATTCTATGCCGGTGCAAGACCGGCAAATGCAGTTGAACTGCTTGGCACAATCCGTTCAAGAAACATAAGCATGATTCCGATACTGCAGTCTGCACAGCAGCTTAAAGACCTGTACCCGGGAGACAAGGCAGAAATCATATTTGATAATATTCCTGTTCTGTTTTTTGGCGGTGCCGGACAGGGAGCACTGCAGACGCATAAATTCATATCTGAACTTACAGGAAATGCAACATTCGATTCTATGTCTGATGGAAAACACGGAAACCAGTTTAACGGCAATTACAGCAAAAAGGGACGTGAGCTTATCACGCCTGCCGAAGTAAAACGAATGAAAAAAGAAGACTGCATCATATTTGTTGAGGATGAGCGTCCTGTTTACGATAAAAAGGCACTTCCGTGGGAAGAACATGTAAAAGGCGGACTGTCTCCGTTTGAACAGGCAATGAAATTAAACAAGGAATCGCCTGACGAAGGATATGTCCCGGAACAGAAGTCAATGATTGACCCTCACACCGGAAATTATGTGACAATAAAACATGATAAAAATACATGCACGGCAGAAGAACTTCCTGAAGGAGCAAAAACAGCCGATTTCACAAATGAACAGTTCATTTACCATAAGCTCGGCAAAAATGCGGATGAAAAAACAATGGAAGCTGCAGTAAGCAGTGAAATAAAGCGTCTGCGTGAAATTCAGAAAAAAATCAAAAGAAACATGGATGCTGCAGTACGGATATTATTTACAACCCGTCGTCCCTGATTCACGATCTCCGGCATCGCCGCAAAATTGGAATCCAGCAATACCACATTTGCAATATTCTTGGCCGCATCACTACCCTCAGCCATGGCAATACTACAGTCTGCCTCTTTAAGAGCCAGAACATCGTTTACGCCATCACCGGTCATGGCAACCGTATGCTTCTGAGCCTGCAAAGACTTCACCATCGCCTGCTTCTGCTGCGGTGTCACACGTCCGAACACACTGTATGTTGCAACTGCCTCGTCCATCTGTTCCTGGGTTGTGATCGTTGTTGCATCTACGTACTGCTCCGCATTTTTAAGGCCTGCACGTCTGGCAATGGCAGAAACCGTCACCGGATCATCACCGGAGATCACTTTCAGATCCACGCCCTGGCTCTCAAAATATGCCAGCGTATCCGGTGCCTCTGCACGGATCACATCCGTAAGAAGCAGAAGTCCGATGGGTTCAAGTCCTGCCGGGATCTCCGTGCCTTCATTTACATTCTCACTGTGAGCAACAACCAGAACACGAAGTCCCTCTTTCGCAAAACCACTACAATATTCTGCCAGCTGGGGATTTCCTTCCGGAAAAAGAAACTGCACAGCACCCATCAGATACGTACCTGTATCTTTAAAAGCAGCTCCACTGTACTTTCTGTCGGAAGAGAACGGGATCACATGGTCCAGCTCCATATCCTGGGATACTTTAAATCTTGCACGGAGGGCATCGGCAGTGGCATTCTGATCTTTCAGCACAGAAAGAAGATTTCCCATGATATGTTCGATCTCCCGGATTTTCTCTGGATCTTCCTGGCTGCGCGTCTCTGAACCAGCCTCAAATTCTTCCTGTGGTGAGAGAATCGAACTCCCATCTTCTTTTGCGATGGCTTCTGCGGCCGAAGCTGCTGAAATCGCAGTCATATCAGAACTCTCAGTTCCATCGTTCTTGCTTTCACCAGACTCGGGCGCATTTTCTGTTGTTACACCTGAAATCTCCTCATCCACCGACGGATAACTCTCCACCGCTTCCACACACATGGTACCCTCTGTGATGGTTCCTGTCTTATCCAGACAGAGTGTATCCACACGTGCCAGAGTCTCAATACAGTACAATTCCTGCACCAGCGTTTTCTTCTGAGCCAGCTTCAGGGCTCCCAGGGTCAGTGCCACACTGGTAAGAAGGACCAGCCCCTCCGGGATCATTCCCAGTACCGCTGCAACCATATTGACAACAGAATCCCGGA
>OGCM01000796.1_pt1 | contig 44977 bp, 41 predicted proteins | sample 1570151 | NCBI WGS metagenome assembly OGCM01 (sample SAMEA4370582, study PRJEB24528) | human gut metagenome
TTAACCACAAAGGTAATATTTCAACCTTTATTTTTCACAGTGCAAATCTAAAGGAAGGGACACAAAGGTTCACGGCGGCAAAGCGCACCAGTTTCTCGTCCTCGGAGTCCAGCTCCATATCACCCTCGCTATTGAATATCTTAAGGGCGAGGTTCTTGGCGCGGACACCGTTTACACGGGTGTACAGTACATCGGCAAATGACTCACGGGCGTCACCCGTTACCGTTTCCTTACGGGATATGCCGGTATAAACCGGCAACTGTTTGAAATTGATTCTTACCATAATTCTTATGTTTTACGATCCAATACTTGCGCGTAATAGTTACCGCCGTCATAAATCAGCAACAGTTCCAGGACATCACCGGCGGCCATCTCTATCTCGTTGCCATAATGCCCGCCGTTGTTGTTACGGAAATACAGCGAGGACTGCCCGTTCTGGAAAGTGACCAGAAAACTCTGGCTGTTCTCATAACGGGCAACCAGACGCACGAACACGGCAAACACACCGGTGGAGTTCATCACCTGCTTCATGATGGAAAGCGTGGGAAGATAGACATACCGTTTCACGGTGTTGTATATCAGCTGTGTGGTGCCGAAAGAAAAGTCCAGCACGGTCACCGAGTTGGCGTCGTTAAAGTGGCCGGAAGAAAGAAGACCGCCCTGGCAGACGATGGCGCCTTCCGTATAAAGGGCAACGTCACGGTTTATCACGTTGTCACTGATGATCTTTACAGCGGGAAGATAATAATCACCCGAAGAGGGGTTCATCTGACGGTAGAAATACCCGGCACAATTGCAGAGTGATGAAGAACCCGCAAGAGTGGGATCGGCTCCGTTACCGATGGCCACCTTGACATTAGCGATATCACCAGGCGAAAAATAGCCTTCCTCGGACTGTAACCGGATAAGCCCCGGACGGATAGCGGCCAGTTCCTGCTTGTAACTAAGGTCGGTCCATTTGGACAGGTCACCGTAATAAAGCCCCTGGCTGTCAATGGAGAAATAACCGATCTTGCCGGTGTTGGCCTGTATCTCACCGAAAAACTTGCCGTTCCGGCTCTCGATACTACCGTCTGCCAGGATCTTGAAATTCTGGTTGGCCGTCACAAGTCCCTCCAATTTGATATGGTCACCCGTCAGCTTCACGACACTGATACGGTTGCCGTCAGCGTCCGTCTCGTCCACACTCACGCCGATAAGCGCCAGTTTTCCGTCAGCATCCTGGGCATAAATACCCGCACCTTCAGGTTTCACGACAAGACCGGTTTCTTGCAGGAAATTCTCATCCCGGTCAAAAACGGCGGCCGATATCTTCACCAGCCGTTCCGACTGCTCGAAAAGGGTTTTATAACGGTGCGCCAGCGATTCAACGCGGTCAGTGGAAAGAATAAGCATATACAGGTAGATATCACCGGTAAAACTCAATTTGAAATCACCGGTACCGTTCCAAAGTCCGCTACAGGTGTACTGTACGTACCCGTCGGTCGCGGACAGTTCTTCCTCCACCTCCATGCTGTTGAAATTGGCAAAGCCTGTCTTATCCACACCCACAAACTCCACACGCAGCGTGCCGGCCTTGGCACAACGGTAAAAGAAGGTCAGAAACACCGGGACGGCTTTCTTCTCCCCGTTGTCGTTCTCAGGCATGGAGGGGATACTTTTCAGGTTCTCACGTTTCTGGAGGATGTACTTGTTCCGGATGCGGACAACCGTACGGCCTTCATCCTCGGTCACGCTTGCGCTGTCACCCTTCTTTGTCAGGACGTTACCGTTCGCCCAGATCCACCGGTTGCCCACAAGGAAGAACACCGTCTCGTTTTCCGTGTTCCATTTCTCCAGACCGGCATCGAACGACGGATTGTTCAGGTAGCCTTTCTCCGTGGCGAAGTCGTTCCGCAGGGCGGTCACCGCACTGGTGATACGTCCCTCGACAATCTCAAACTTTGTCTTGATATCCTCGCCCGTCACTAAAAGGAACGTACCGCGCAGGTAGGCGTTGTCACTATAAAGACCGTTGCCGTGCGGCTGGTTGTCGGCGGGGAACCAGTCATCGCTGATACCGTCCAGGTTACCCAGGCGCGCGCGAAGGCAGCCGGTGAAGTTTTTAGCCTTCACACCGTCCATCACGTCCATGCGGGGCTGCCCGTCCTCAGTGGCGGATATCAGAATCAGGTTCTGGCGCAAAGGGGTTTCCGTATTACCCATCAGCACACATTCGTCACCAGGGGCAGGAAGAGAAGTTCCGAACTCATCCACACCCACGAGGATGGAATCGCCCTCCACGCCGGCAACCTCCACCCAGTAGCCTTTCAGGTTCCCGCCGGTAAACGTGGCGCAGCGCATCAGGTCATGCGCCCGGAAGGTATTCGCCTGCTCAAAGGTGATTTTATAAAATCCGTCCTCCAGGATGGCGGTCTTTATCTTGCCATTGGCCGCGGACACACAGAGCTGGCCGCCCACGCTGCGAACCTTCTCGATAAGCAGTTCCAGCACCACCATGACCTGGCGCACCGTCAGCTTGTCGATGGTAAGGTGTGATAGTGCGTCCTCCATCCACAGACGCCAGCCCTCACCTAAAAGCCCGTCCACGAACTGGGGGCTGCGCAGAAACTCACGCACGACAAGCGTCAGCAGTTCGGCGTTGCCCTTGCCATCGATGCCGCCGTTCTCCTCCTGGCCGATACCGATACCTTCCTCAAAGGTGATTTTCTTCTTCGCGCGGTCGGCCTTCTTCTTGCTCAGGTGCTCGGCCTGGCTACGGCGGGCCGAAAAAAGGTTGTTGTCGGTGGGAAGCGTGTTATCCCAGCTCCTTATGATGTCGGGAAGGTTCGAACCGGCCGTTTTCGTATAGTTCCTTACTTCCTCGATACTGCCCTTCAGGCTTTCCATAACGCCGGTGGAAAGCGCGTCACCGATTTCGAGATCCACCTGCGAGGGAAGAGCCACCTTACGCGTGATTTTCGTGATACGGCTGGAACGGAAACCGGTTTCCGGGAAATATTCCGCGCTCTCCAAACGTACACGGCGGCCGGGATAAAGGTCTATCTTGTTACGCTCGACATACACGTGGTCCGTCGGCCCCTTGTACACGGAAACGTCGATGGCGTTCTCCGCGTTGTATTTGTTCACCGCCGTCAGGTATTCCTCCTCGGCAAGCGCGTAGTATTCGTCAGGCATACGGATATTCCAGAGGATATACCTGTCACCGGCTTTCGGTATAAGATTCCCTCCGGGAAGCTGCGTGTAGTCATCATACGGCCAGATCGTGATGATCTCAAACTCGCGCGTGTCGCTGTCGAAGTTCACTTCGAAATAGTAGGTGCCGTCCTCTTCCTCGCCAAGGCCGGCAAGTTCGCCCCCTTCCTGGAAGGAGACGCGTTTCACCTTGCCGGCAAGTTCATAAGTGTTGGGGTCGAAGTTCAGCGTGTCATCCCGGAAATACCAGATGGTGAATTTATTCCCGTCCTCGCCCGTTGCTTCCTCGCTGCGCACCGAAGTCACGGTACCCACGCGACGGGGATAGATATCCGCAAAGGCGTCCTTCTCGTAGTGGTGGTGGATACCGTACTTTTCCGTGTTCACATCCACGTATTTAGCACCGTCTGGAAGTTGCAGCCGGCTATGGCCGTATTTCTCCGGATCAATGTTCCGGGAACTGCCGACCGGGAACAGGCGGGTGTAGAACTTCGCGCCGTCGGCCTTGTCGCGGGAGAGTTCCGTCAGGCCTTTCCCGTATGCCAGGGAGACCTCCTCACCATGTTCGCAACGGCAGAGGTTCACTGTCTGGCCTTCCACCCACCACTCGGCGCCCGGTACTTTGCCGGCGAGTTCCTTCAGCGCGTCGGGACAGTACTTCCCCTCGTAGTCGATAACCACGTTCTCGGTGCCTTCCACGCGGCCCACTTTCCAGTCGGTGACACCGCCCATGCCGTCATTAATGGACTTCACGATCAGGGCCATGTGTTCCCGCGGCGGGGCGGTCAGCGTGAACACCGGTTCCGGGTCGCCGTCCACCACGTTCAGGACGAGGAAACGTCTCATCAGGCTCTCGATGCCGTAGAACTTCACGTCGTATTTCCACTCCTGCGTGTTGCGTTCGTCCGGCAGGTACCGTTCCTGGAGCCAGTAACGCTCGCCCTCGAAATCCACGTAGTCGTTCACCTCAAGCGCCACATACTCGTACAGGGTGAAGGAGAGCGTCAGCACGTTGTCCAACTGGATCGCCTTCACCTGTGTCGAGCTGTCGTCCGGGGAAAGGACCGCTTTCGCCTGCCTGTTACTGTCATATACCGTTAAAAGCATGTTCGAATGGTGTTTGAGCGTTGTTTAAATGATAGGTTCGGGTTCACGGAATTTCACCTTGAAGCGGCCGGCCTGCACGCCTTCCCGCCAGAGGTAGGTCAGCGGAGTGAAACCGGGACACTCCAGATAATGCACGCGCAGCGTCAGTTCCAACTGCGGAAGATACAGCGAGAGCCAGCCTTTGTCGCCGGTTTTCAGGAAGGAGATGAAGGACATGTATTTCTTCAGCCACTCCCCTTTGCTCGGGGCATAAAGGGCAAAGGTCAGCGTAATGTCGCGCGCCTCGTTGGCCACTGTCAGGCAGTCGGAATATTTCTCACCGTTCTCCTCGCGTATGTCCACGGCAGTGTGCGCTTTTGTCTTGCTCGCGGCAAGGATGGCCTTCAGGTTGTCACGCCCGCCGCGCTTCTCTTCGGTCAGGAATACACCGTACTCCGTCCAGATATCGGTGCCGTTCACAAGGAACAGGCCGCCCATGATTGGTTCCATACTCATGATGATTTCATTCTTAGTCCGTCACGTATGATTCGTTTTATATCTTCCTTTATCTCACTGAGGAAACCGGCGCTTTTACCGGTATTCTCCGCGATCTTTGCCAGGTGTCCCTCAGCGCTGGCCATACGGCCCGCCACGTCCTCGGTCTTCTCGTCAATGCTCACCCAGTGGTTCAGCCCCGAGGTGAACATGCCCTCCAGCTTCGTGCCCTGGTCCTGTGACATGGCCGAGAAGCCGCCGGCGCGGCCGGTCTGCGTCGTGGACTTCCCCTCCTCCGTAATGCCGGCAGTGTCAAACATCTCCTCCTTCTTGGCACGGGCACGCTCGAAAATATCACTGTAACGTCCGCGAAGGGTTTCAGCTTCCTCCTTTGACAGGATACCGTCGCTCATGAACTCCGCAAACGTCTCCTGCCATTTCTTCAACTCGTCCGAATAGGTGCCGTTCACGATGGACTTCAGGATGGCGTTCTCCATGAACTCGTCCACGCTCGCGATCACGTCCTTGGAGTCCGTCTCGAAATCCTTCAGCAGGTCCTTCATGCCGCCGCGGATACCGTCGAAAGAGGTGTCCGTGATGGCTTCCTGCCATTGCTGCTGGAGTTCCAGCAGCGTGTTCGCGTCAGAAACGTACTCGTCAAGCCATTTGCTCTGGTCGTACTTGCCCGAATGGAGCTTCTCCCAGATGTCGGGAAGTTCCTGGAGCCGAGCCAGTTCCTCGGGGGAAAGCCTCCAGAGGGAACCGGTATCCCGCACTGACTTGCCCAGGTAGGCGGAAACCGTGTCCCAGTCACCGCTGCCCATGGCCTTGCCGATATAGTAATTGTTCGAGTGGTGGGCGGAATGATAACCCATCTTCGCCTCCAGCATCTGGCGGTCGTTCTCGATTTTCTGCTTCTGTTTGTCATAGGCGCTCCGGTAGTATTCGGTGGAGCGTGCGCCGCCGGAGCTGGCCATCTCGTCGGTCAGCTTCTCGATGGCGGTGGTCAGGTACTTGTTCGATTCAGTCAGGCGGTCCACCAGCGCGTTCACCTCCTTGGCGTTGCCGTGCGAGGAGAACAGGCCGAAGGTCACCGTGTCCAGGATATCCCTCACCCCGTAGAACAGGGAGCTGCCAATCTGCGTGAACAGTTCACCGGAAAGGATATTCTTCAGGATGCCGTTCACAGCGTCGAGAATGGAATCGATAAGGGAACTGACGATATAGCCGATGCCATCCTTCAGCACGTCAAGTATGGAAAGCACCGCCGCGATGATCTGCCCGATGATGCCGCCGTTTGAAAACGTCTCGGCAAGGGTGCTGCCCACGCTGCCCATCACACCGCCCATGTTCTTCGTCGCCTCGCCTAATTTACCCAGTCCTTGGGCCACGCCCGCAAGTGAACCGGATTTTAGGCTCTGGAGACCCTCGGCAAGGCCGGTAAGGGATGAAACGGCATTCGTGCTGGACGTGCGCAGGTCTTGTGCCGCCTTGTCGTTCGCCTCCGTCAGGGCGGCTACGCTCGCCGAGGCCGCATCGAAAGCCTCCCCGGCAGTGGCAACCAGTTCCTCCGCCTTTTTTACGGCGGCGGGGTCGCCGCTTTCAGTGGCTTTCTTCAGTCTCTCCTGGGCAGCCGCCAGGTCATCAGCGGCGACCTTCTCCCTTTCCTTGGCATCCGTCAGGTCACGCAGCGTCGTCTGGTAGGCGGCAAGGTCACGGGAGACATCCCTGAACATGTTCCGGTTGATGCCGCCCGCGCTCCGGTCCTCCAGCTTCGCGATCAGTTCGCTGATCACCTGTTTGTCCTCGGCGGATGCGTTTTTATACTCATCGGAGGCGGCATATTTCCTCAACTTTTCCAGCGTGGGACGCAGCTGCTCTTCAAGCAGCCCGCCGAAGTTGCCGAAAAGGCCGTCCCAGTCGATATCCGCCTTCAGGCTGGCAATCTCGGCGGCGGCAGTCTCTTCCTTCTGCTGGCGACCGAGACGTAATACTTCGCCATAGTTGCCCGCTTCCTGCGCCTTGCGGATTTTCTCCGCGTATTCCTGGGCAATAGCCAGCTTCTTCTGCTGGTATGTCCCGTATTCCTTCAGGTAATCGAGCATCGACTGGCGGGCGGCGTCATTTTCCTCCCGGGTCACCTTTGCCAGGTCGCCGTCACGTGCCGCCGCGGCCTTCTCACGCGCCTCTTTCAGGGTGGATTCCTGCTCATCGGTCAGTTTGCCCTTCTGCGCGTCCTTCCACTTCTTCTCCTGGGCGGCAAGCTCGGCGATCTCCTTGTCGTAGTTCAGACGGATCTGGCGGCGGCGTTTCTCGCCGCTCTCCTTCAGAAGGTCAATCTCCGACTGGCGGTTCTTCATCTGGAGCTTCAGAAGCTCCGAGGCACGCTGCTCTTCCGACTGTTGCTCCTTTTTGGCGGCATTCGGGTCGGGTTTTGCATGGTCACCCAGGTCGAACTCCTTGCCAATATCCAGATATTCCTCCTGGAGCTTCCGGGCTTCAGCCAGGTAGCCATCGCGGACTTCCTCGGCCTCACGTACCGCCTTTTCTTTCGCCTTCTCGTTATACTCCGATATCATGGACTGCGCGTCCACCTGTCCGTACGAATCGCTCTGGGCCATGTAAAGCCCCATGCGTGCGAACCAGCCCATCGAGCCGTCCACGTCTTCCGGCCGGCTGGCCTTGATCTCGTTCACCTTCTCGTCCGCCTCGGTGGCCTTGTTCACCAGGCTCTGCACCTTGGCCTGGAGGAAAAGCATCCGGATGTATTTCTCACCCTTCGTCTGAAGGATGTCATACCACTGGGCGACCGTATCGTAATACCCGAAACTCTCGCCGTACTTGCGGTTCAGTTCCTCCACCTTGGCCTTTTCCTCGTCCTTCGTGCCGGTGAACTTTTTCAGGCCCCTCAGCGTGCTTTCAATCTCGAAACGGGTCTTGATCATCTGTGCACGGCCGTCGGATTCGATTTTTACCATTTCCCGGGCTTTCTCCGCCGCTTTCTCCTGCGCGGTGGAATATCTGTCCCAGGCGACGACAAGTCCCGTGATAACGGCCGAAAGTCCCAGCGTAAGCGTGGCCATCAAGGCCTGCGCGGCACCGGTGGAAATACCCAGGGCGACAGCCAGCCGGGTATTGGCAGCCGTCAGCAGGTTCTTCATCTTCACGACCGTCACCAGGCGGAAGGCGGAATCCTTGTTCAGGGTATTGAACACCTGCTGAAGCCCCATCGTGATGGCCATCACGCTCTGGACGCGGGTCTGTATCCTTGCCAGGTTCTCGTTCTCCGAGGCGAAAAGCGACAGCGCGCCGGTGGCAGTGGTGAACAACCCGGCAAGGCCGCTCACACCGGACATGAAGCCCTGGAGATTCGCGTCATCGTTCGAGAGGATTTTCGTCTGGGTGTTCAGGTCGGCGAGCGTGTCGGAAAGGAGCGCGGCCTGCTTCGCCATTTTCCGGTACTCCTCAGTGTCCTGTTTCCCTTCCAGGCGCATACGGGCCATGCTGTCCTGGAGCTCACGCAGCTGCATGGAAAGACGCTTGCTGCCCGCACGTGTCTTCTCCTGTTCCGCCTGAAGCCCGGAAAGGACGCCCTTTTCCTCCTCAAGCGCCTTCTTCGCGGCGTTCAGTTCATCCAGGGCGGCCACCTTGGCCTTCCCGGGAGCGGCCCCCTGGTAGGCTTTCTCCAGCGACTTGATGTCGCTTTCAATCTGCCCGATGACTTCCTTCTGTTCCCGGATCTTGTCGGTCAGGCTCTTGCTCCCGGCCGCGGCGCGTTCCTCCTCAAGGGAGATACGTTCGTATTCCTTACGGAGGTTCCGGACACTTTTCTCCGCCTCGCGGTGTTCCTTTTCAAGCCCCTCAAGGGCCGCACGCTCTTCTTCCAGGACCTTGCGGCAGGCTGTCACATCGGCGGCAAGTTCCGCCTGTGCCGGACCCGGCTTCATGTTCTGGAGCTGCGTTTCCATCCGGTGCAGGTCGGAATTCACCCGGTCGATGACCTTCCTCTGCTCCAGGATGCGGGCATTGATGGCAGCGGCGGCCTTCTCCGACTTCTCGGCAAGGATATCAACCGCCAGGCCGGCCTTGTCAAGACCCCCGGTCAGGTTGTCCTTCATCAGAAATTCGATTTCTACGGGCTTCATCGTTTACAGTTCTAAATTGCTTTGAAAAAAATTCACTATGTCACCGGCTTCACGGGCGGCGGATTCAGGATCGACCTCACCCCGGGAGGTATTTTCAGGATCACCGGATTTCACCCGGCGGCGGACATAACGCGGGGCGTCAGACAGCATCAGGATGAGCGTCTGGTAGTTCACCTTCTCCAGGATGTACTCCACAGTCCAGCCCGTAGCGCTCGCGATGTTCCAGATAAAACCGAAGGGGCTATGGGAACCTTCAAACTCGGTCCTTAACTCCCCTTCCTTCTTTGGCTCATTCTCAACTTCATCGGGTTCGCCCGATCGATCGAGCTGATAATACTCGTAAAAGACTCGCTGCCCATCAGGCTGATGAACTTCTCCAGGGCGCCCATCAGGAAACGGTGCTCCACAGCCTCACGCAGGAACCACGCCACGGGGCGGACAAGAAGACGCCGGCTCACCGGGCCGCGGCAAAGGGTATGGGCAACCATCCGGGAAACCTTGACGCCGTTCTGTGCCAGGAACTCCAGACGCTCACGCCCGGAAAAGGCGGAAACCTCCTCGGGAGAAACGCCCATCGAGAGGTAGAGCCTCACGATGCATATCTGGCCGGCAAGACGCGGGCGCCGCATGGTCACCCTCCACCGGACGGGGCGTTTCATGAAAGGCAGGCGCCATTCCTTCAGCGGAAGGGAGACACCCAGGTCAAGCAATGCCTCGGACGCCTCCCTCTGCACCTTTCTCGCTTCACGCTCGTCCATGCGTTAGCCCTCCACTGCCGCGGTGTCATTGATTTCGTAAGGGGAAGAGCCGTCCTCGGGCTTGTTCACCTTCAGCTGGCATTCCAGCTTGGAAACTTCCGTCAACGTCAGCTTCCCGCCGAGGTTCGCAAGGATGGTGCCGTTCGGGATGGACATCGTCTGACCGGATACGAACTTGATGGTCCAGGGACCGGAAAGGTTTACCAGTTCGGTCGGGGCCTTCCACCCGGTCGGAGCATCCGCCGGCCCTACAAGCGTGCCGCCAAGCACGGCCTTGATGTTCTTATAGTCCAGCTGGATAAGGTTGAACGTAGGAGATACCTGCCCGTTCTTCTGCAAGAGCGTCAGCACGGGAGCATCGGGAACCTGCTCGGCTTCAATATCGACACTCTCGGGCTTCGTGCCGCCCCAGTCCCAGCTGCCCTTCTCGATCCAGCCGATAGTCATGGCGCCGAACGTAACGACGGCGATGCCATAAATGAAATTCTTATTATTTTTCATACAGTCGTCTCTTTTTTAAAAAGGTTGATAATATGCCGGATGCCACACCGGCGATAAAGGCAATGAGGGCGATTTTAACGGGATTAAAACGCTGTTTGAACTCCGTTTCGGAAACTTCCGAAACACTCACGGTATCGCCCCGGATACGTGTCAGCTCCTCCTCATACCAGAGGACCAGACGCTGGAGACTGTCACAGGTGGAGGTCACCACCAACGTGTCGCCCCTGGACGTCACATCCACGCCAGCCTGCCCGTTTTTACCATGATAGGAGGCACCGGCAGGAAGCGCCAACAGGTCAGGAACCGGAATTTTCAACGTCAGCGCCGATGCCGGGAGGCCCGCCATCACCAGCCCCCGACGCCCGGACCTTGCGCTGTCCGCGCCTGACGCGGTTTTCACCGTCGTCAAGCTCCGGGTCTGTTTTCGGGAGCTCGCGCAGCTCATGAAGGACAGGGCAGTCAGCACGGTGAAGGCAATCATTGGCACCGTCAATAGCCTTGCGCAAACGCGCCATCTCTCTTCGTGTCGCACTAAGTTCTTTTTTTAAGGGTTCTACAATATTCTCGATCAGGATACGCGTGGCGTGCTCCGTGTTGTCTATCCGCACGGTCTCTGCGTCGGCTTTCGCCTTTTCCGCTTCCGCCTTCGCCTTCCTGACCGTGGGGCCCAACGTTACAAGGGCCGTCAGAGCGGCCAGAAGGCCGCCGCCAAATATCCAGTTCAAGAGTACGCTCGTGTCCATGATCACTTTTTTATGATTGTCTGATACCTATTGAAACAAGCCATTTCTGCACGTCAAAACTGGGGCAGGCTTTCGCCGCCAGTTCGTTATGACCCACGATACGCACGTCAGGGAAACGGCGGTGGAAGTCTTTCACGTACTTCTCAAGCGCACGCTTCTGACACGCCGTACGCGTGTCCTTCGGGGTCTTGCCGTCTTTGGCTACACCGCCGGCATACACGATATGACGGCTGACGGAATTATAGCCGGCCACGCCGTTGGTGATTTCCCAAGGGTCCACATTCGCGTCCTCATTATTATCCACCAGGCGCTCCACGCCGCCATTCAGATGGAACAGGTCAGTATATCCGACCTGTCTCCAGCCGCGGCCGCCCTTCGAGACGGGATTCGTGTGCCAGGCACGGATTTCAGCACCGCTGACTTCGCGCCCTTCAGGAGTGGCCGTGCAATGAATGACCAAAAATTTTATTCTTCCCATATTTTACGCCGCTTTATAACCGCTCATCATGACTACACCGGCATCTTCCTTTTTCGGCATACAGATGAAATAGTGGCGGAAGTTGATCTTGTTGCGCTGGTATTCCGGATCGGTCTCGGCGGCGCTGTAATACATCTTCGTCGAGCCGGTAGCCTTGAACACACGCTGGGTGTAGAACGCAAAGGAGCACTGGAACTCGCCAGCAACGGCATCGGTACCGAGGTCCTTCTTCTTTCCGGCAGTAGTGTACAACGGGTTATTCGCGAACTCGTAGATGTCAAATCCGTACTGGCGTCCCACCGTACCGTCCGTGCGGTTGATGTTGTACTGCTCACGGAAGTTTTGCGACTCGCCCAGCAAGTCGTTCACATGATCGGAACACAGTACCAGGCGACGCCCGGCGGCGGGAACGCCCAATTTATCCAGGGAACGTTTGAGTTCGATGATATCAGCCATGCGCATCTTCAGGCGTCCGGTCTGTTCGTCCCTCTCCCCGGTGGTTTTCAGTACAGGGGTCTTGGCGGTGTTCTCCTTGGCGCACATGGCATGTGCGGCCTTGGCGAACTTGGCGTCATTGATGGCGTTGCCGTGGCTTTCCTTCACACGCGACATCTTGTCGTAACTGATCGCATACAGCTCATCGTCAGTAATGGGAGTCACCTTCGTCTGGAACTTGTCAAGGCTGATGGTCAGGTCGGCATCATCCAGCGCCTGGAGATCGATCGGGTACGTGGTGTTGTTAACCAGCACATCCGGGTCCACACCCACATCCACCAAGTGGATCACGTCGTTATTCACCAGCGAGGAACTGTCAGGAATACCGTCCAGCCACGTCGCCTCCAAGCCGCGGCGCAGGTACTTCACCAATTCGCCCGTCCAAATCTCCTTGTACACACCTGCACGCAAGATTCCCGGTTCCACCGGAAGCGCACCCACCATGGCGGCCACGGCATTCATGCCCAACGCCGACAAGGCGGCAGGAATGCCGCAGACCGCACCAAAAACAGCCCCGGTCACACCGTTGAACAACAGGGCCATACAAAACATAAGTACTTTCTTACTCATTTTCTTTTCTGTTTTTTTTAAAAGGTTTGACTTCAAATTTCACACTCCATGCCGTACTCGGCCTTGTAAAGTTTTCGATACTCGGCAGGCTGTTTCTCACGCATTTCCTCCAACTTGTCAACCGGAACATCGGAAAGCTTGTTGTAGCTAACAGGCTGCGTGCCCGTGGGAGCACCGCCCTGGTGGCCGATGACCGAACTGAGCCGCACCTGCGGGGACATGGCAGCGAAAGTATTCTCCAGTTCCTCCGCACCGATTTTCTTGCCAAGATCGATAAACTGCTGTTTCTTGTCCTCACCGATACGTTTCTCACTCACCGCCTTCTCAACCACCGACGTGACACGTGCCAGCTGAAGGGCGGAATTCTCCGAACGCAGGCGGTCCGCTTCCTCTTTCGATGCTCTCAACTCCGCCAGGCGGGAATTGATTGTCGCTTCATCAGCCGTCTCCGGCAGGCCCAGCGACAGGGCCAGAATTTTCTGATCCATAAAATTTTGATTTTTAGGTTTGTTATCCAATAGCGGCAAGGGACACTCGCCGTCCCTGCCGAGCTCTATCCTTACACCGTCCCTTGTCAGCACGATGGCGTCGTCGTTGGCGCCGATATCCACGACGGACACCTCGTTGAGCTTGCTGCGGGTAATGGTCGGCCGGGTCTGTCCCTGTACAAGATGCTCCGCGCTGTCACTCACCTCAAGGATGTCTATCCCCACGCTCACCATCCGGATGCTGCCGAACTCCCACTGTTTTTTGCGGCGCCGGCTCAATTCGGACGCCTCGTCAAACACCGGCTCGCCGGTAATCTCGTCACCGTCCACTTTCACATCCTTCATATAACCGATTACATTACCACGCTCGTGCATGTCCAGCAGCACCGGATTACGGCAATACTGTCCGATGTCCATCCCTTCAGTCAGCACACGGAAGCCGTAGCCGTTCAGGACACTGTTTGAAATTCGTACTCGTTTGCTCATTTCTCTTTTCTGCTTTTTTCAAGTTTCACGCCGCAATATTACAAGTGAAAGAAGCCGCCTTCCAAAAAAGTATGAAACGGTTGCACACTTCTATGAAAGCATTTCAGCGTTTTTTGGAAACCCCGCACGCCCGGACGCAACTTTGCCCGTGATTCATGAACTTTTACACACATTTTTATGAAGAAAGAAGAGATCGAAAAAAAGAAATCGCTGGCAAGGGCGCTGTACCTTTCCGGTATGGAACAGAAGGAGATCGCCGACAAGGTCGGGGTCTCGGCAGTCACCGTGTCCAAATGGTGTACTGAAGGGAAATGGAAGGAAGCAAGGGCGGCGAAAAACATCACCCGCCCCGAACTGGTGAACAAGCTGCTGCTGACCATAGACAAGCTCATAGAACAAGTGAACACATCCGAGGACGCCACGATGATCGCCGGGCTCGGTGACAAGCTGGCAAAACTCTCGGCGGTCATCGAGAAACTCGACAAGAAGGCGAACGTGGTGGACGCCATCGAAGTGTTCATGGCATTTTCCAAATGGCTTGAATACCGCTCGCAGACGGACCCGGAACTGACACCGGAACTGATCAAGGCCATCAACCGCTACCAGGACAAGTACATCGTGGAAAGCATGGGGGCAAACCTGGGGGGACAGTAGCATGGCAACCCAGGCGGAAATAAAACAAAGATACGCCCAGTGGCAGGAACACTGCAAGCGCATCCAGTCACTCACGGACCTTTCCGGCCTCTCGCACGAGACTGCCGTACAGAAGGAGAAACGCATCAGAAGGCTGCAAAACGACTACGCGGCTTTCTGCGAGTACTATTTCCCGCACTTCCTACAACTCCGTGACAAGGTGACCGGGGAGGTCATCCGGACCATACACAACGCGCCGTTCCACAACGCAGCGGCGATGAAGGTCAAGGGCACGCCCAACCTGAAAGCCGTGTTCAAATGGCCGCGCGGACATGCCAAGTCCACCCATTTCGACATATTCATCCCGTTATGGCTCATGTTCCAGCCCAAACGGCTCATCAACTTCATGGTGGTGGTCGGCAAATCGGAGGACAGCGCCATCCGGCTGCTCGGAGACATACAGGCCGAACTGGAATACAACCAGCGCCTCATAGCCGACTTCGGGGAGCAGAAAAGTGCCGGGGAATGGTCGGAAGGGGAGTTCACATCACGCCAGGGCGTCAAGTTCCTCGCCTGCGGACGGGGACAGTCACCCCGCGGGCTCAGGGAGCGGGAAGCACGTCCGGACTACATCGTCATCGATGACCTGGACGACGACGAACTCTGCCGGAATGAAGCGCGGGTGAAAATACTGACCGACTGGGTGAAGGAAGCACTGTTCGGGGCACTTGACGTAGGGCGCGGACGATTCATCATGGTGGGAAACCTCATCTCAAAGAAATCGGTACTGGCAAACATCGCCGCATCCAAGGGCGTACATGTGTCCGAGATCAAGGCGGTGGATAAAAACGGGGAACCCGTATGGAAAGAGAAGTGGACGAAGGAGGAAGCACAGCAGTACAGGGATTTCGTCGGCTACCGGGCATGGGAGAAGGAAATGATGCACAACCCCATCACTGACGGGACCATCTTCAGGGCGGAATGGATACGTTTCAAAAAGGCGCTGCCGCTCTGGAAATACGACATGCTCGTATGTTACACCGACCCCTCGTTCAAATCCACGACAGCCAATGACTACAAGGCATCGCGCCTCTGGGGAAAGATCGGGACGGAACTCCACCTGATAGACTGCTATGTCCGCCAGGACAGCGTCACGGGAATGGTACGGTGGCTGTACAACCTGTACGAGGACCTGCCCGAAGGCGTGGTGGCCAGCTTCTTCATGGAGGCGAACTTCCTCCAAGATACCATCCTGGACGAGTTCACCGAAGAAGGCAACCGCAGGGGGTACCAACTGCCGATCAGCGGGGACTACCGCAAGAAACCGGACAAGATACAGCGCATCGAGGCAGTCTCGCCGCTATGGGAGCGCGGGTTCATATTCTACAACGAGGCGCTCAGGGAAAGCCCGGACATGCAGGTGGGCATCGAACAGACGCTGGCACTCGAACGGGGAAGCCGGATACATGACGACGCGCCCGACGCTGACGAGGGCGCCATCTGGATACTACAGAGGAACACAAGGGAACAGAATTACAAACCGAGGCTCGGCAGACGCCGGAGAACCTCAAAAAACAGCTGGTGACAATGAAAGGACTCATAAAAAGAATGTGGTTCGCATGGAGATACAGGCGGGCCGTGAAGAAGGCGGTCAGGATGGCAGACATGACCGGACTGAAGTATTACGTGATATATATCAACAAAGGGCTCAAGGTGGTACCCAAAAAGGCCGTCAAGGAGCTCGTGGCAAGGCACCGCTTCAAGAAGGGCGTGACGGTGGCGGACATCGAGAAACGGGCGCTCTTCGTAACCAGATAAAGGAAGGAGGAGGGCATGTTTATCACAGAAGAGGACTACCGGGTGGTTGTCGGGGAAAACGCGCTGAAAGTTATCTCACGGACCAGTGCGGAGAACCGGACAAACGCCGAACATGAGGCACAGGAGGAGATAGCCTCGTACCTGCGACCAAAGTACGACTGCCCGGCAGTGTTCGCCGCCGAGGGGGAAAAACGCAACAAGCTCATCGTCATGTTCACCTGCGACATTGCGCTGTACCACATGGCGGCGTCACTGCCGCAGAATATGGGAATAGAGATACGCAAAGAACGTTACGAGAGGGCCGTCAAATGGCTGGAGGGCGTGCAGGCCGGAAAGATAGTGCCGGACCTGCCCGTCCTCACGGACGAGAACGGAGAGATTGCTAACGGATCATTCATCTACGGCTGCCAGAAAAAGCAGCGGTACAACTGGTAAGGCTATGGGATTATTCAAGGACATAAAGAAAAGGTTCGCAGGCGGGGACCATGTGCTGCGCACAAAGTACGGGGACTTCAACCTCGCGAAGGAAAGCGACCGCAAGAAAGTCAAGAAACTGGTGGTCGAGCTCCAACGGACCACCGATGCGCTCACACGCAAGGACATACAGGACTGGAGGAACGCGTGGCAGCTGGCGATCAACGTAGACAGCCCCAACAGGGCGGCACTCTACGACATATACCGCGACGTGGAGGTGGACCTGCACCTTTCCGGATGTATCGAGCAGCGCAAGGGGTTCGTCATGGCACGGACCTACAAGATCACGGACCAGGGAGGTAACGAGAAAGAGGAGGCGCTGCACTATTTCAACCAGGAATGGTTCCTCCAACTCATGGGGTACGCACTGGACTCCATATACTGGGGACACTCGCTCATCGAGCTCGGGGAGGTCACCACCGACGGGGACGGCTGCCCGTGCTTCGATGGGGTGACGCTCATTCCCAGAAAGCATGTCATCCCCGAATACAGACGGGTCATCACAGACCTCGGGCAAGACTGGACGACAGGAATAGAATACCGGAAACCGCCGTTTACCGAGTGGCTCATAGAGGCGGGAAGCCCCGACAGCCTCGGGCTGTTCCTCAAGGCCGCCACGCAGACCATACCGAAGAAGAACGCGCTCGCCTTCTGGGACACCTTCGCCGAAATATTCGGGATGCCCATGCGCATCGCAAAAACAACGACCAGGGACGAGAAGGAACTGGCCAAGATGGAGAAGATGATGGACAGTATGGGTGCCAGCCTGTGGGGCGTGTTCCAGCAGGGAACGGACATCGAGGTGGTCGAGAGCACAAGGGGCGACGCCTTCAATGTCTATGACAAACGCGTGGACCGGGCAAACTCCGAGCTCTCCAAGCTTGTTATCGGGCAGACCATGACCATCGAGGACGGATCCAGCCTCTCGCAATCGGAAACGCACCTGGAAGTATTCGAGAACCTCGTGGAGAGGGATTGCAGGATGCTAAAAGACATCGTAAACAACCAGCTCATACCGCGCATGGCAAAGCACGGGTTTCCGGTGAAGGGGATGCGCTTCGAATGGGACGACTCGGTGGACTATACCCCCGAACAGCAAAAAGCGTACGAGGAGATGGTGCTGGCCAACTATGAGGTGGACGGGAAATACTTCGAAGGGAAATACGGGATGCCGGTAGGGGAAAGAAGGCAGCAGGCGGCTCCCGTACTACCCGGGAAGGAACCAGAAGATGACGGTAAGGGCACAAAGGACGGGAAGAAGAAAGCCGGAAATATGCGACCGTCCCGTTTTTTCGACTGAGCCCCTCCGACTACGAGGGGCTCCATGAAAGATACGCCCGCTTGACGGGAAACATGACGGCACAGCTGGAAGCCGGAAGGGAGGAACGCATCCGGGAGATACGGCGGGAGCTCTCCTCGCTGTTCGACGGGATGATGCAGACACTCTACAAGTTGGAGGGTTCCCAGTTACGTATCGAGGTGCTTGAAACGCCGAAGATGAGGGAGTTCACGGAAGCACACGCCGCAGCACTCGACTCGTCGTTCCAGAAGGTGGAGATGACGGACACGATGCGGCGCAGGCTCCAACGGTCCGACTACGTGTTCTCCGGGATGAAAACCTTCCATGAACTGAACGAGGCATTCCCCTCGCTGTTGGACGAGAACGGCGAAAGAAAGCCGTTCGAACGCTTCCTGAACGATGTCCGGAAGATAGACGAAACGTACAACTCGAACTACCTGCGGGCGGAATACAACTTCGTGCAGGCATCGGCCGAAATGGCGGCCAAATGGGAGAGGTTTATCCGGGACGGGGACCGTTACTACCTGCAATACCGCACAGCCGGCGACGACAAGGTACGTCCCGAGCACGCGGAACTCCACGGTATAACACTGCCACCCGGCGACCCGTTCTGGGAGGAGTATTTCCCGCCAAACGGGTGGAACTGCCGCTGTGACGTGGTGCAGGTACGAAAGTCCAAATACCCGGCAACACCGGCGGACGAGGCAAGAAGACGGGCCGAGAGCGTGTTCGGGGACGGGAAAGGCGAGATGTTCCGGTTCAACCCCGGGAAGCAGGAGAAGGCGGTGCCCGACTACAACCCCTACACCATACGGCAGTGCGGCAGCTGCAACCTGGCAAAAAAGGCGGAGCTGGCAAAAAAGATACCGGAGAACGAGCTGTGCGCCGCGTGCAGGATTGTCAGGGAGATGGCCAGGGCTGACGCCAGGACCACACGACACAAGGCGAAGGCACTGCAAGGGACCACGGTCACGAACCCGGACTTCCCGCACAAAATACAGGTCACACGCAAATCCATCAACGAATGGACCAACCAGCCGTTCAAATTCTTCGAGGCGAAGAACCGGATGCTGCTCGATATCGCCTCCGTATTGGGGAAGGCCAAATACCTGGGCACGGCAGACAACCACAAGGGGGTTCCCAGAGTGGTGCAGTCACATATCTTCGAAACGGAAGTCCATGGGGAGAAAGCATTGGTAATCGTCAGGGAGTACGACTGGGGGGAATTCGTGCTGCACAGCATATCGGACAGCAGGGAACTGTACAGCCACATAAAAAAGAAATAGCGGAGAAGGCAATCTTCCGGAACTACAATCCGGCACTGGACCTCCAACGCTATCCTGATGCAAATATACGAATAATCCGCCACTTGCAAGCAAAAGGGCGGATTATTTTCTTCAGGCATCCAGCCGGCGGAACGCCACGCACTGGTAAACCTCGATGCTCTCCATGATGTCCTCATGGTTGTGGTTTGTCTGGCTCTCCACCAGGTCAAAGCAGGTGAACGTCTCACCCTCCATGCAGGCGAGCGCCTCATGGATCTTGTCCAACAGGTCGAACACCTGTAGTGCTTCCTCGCGGAAGGGGCTGGCGTCTGACGCCGAGCCTGACCAGTCCGTGACAACATGCAGTTTCACCACAGGCTCGGCGCGGTACTCAACACCGCTGACAATGGCGTTCCACCGGATCGGACAGAACTCCACGAAAACAGCCGGTCGGGCCCAACCGTCTTCCTGTTCAATAAACTCCACATTATGGTTCCAGAGGTCGATGTGTCTGACCGCCCCGCCGTCCACCTCCTTCAGACGCTCGCGGAGCATGTTGTAAAGTTCCTTTCTCATTTTCTGTTTATTTCAAAATCAATACTGAAGTATTCCGTTATATTCTCCTCGATAATCTCACGCACAGCCTGTTCCACCTCGGGGGACGTACCCAAAAAACGGCGACGAGGAATCCTGATAGTCTTGCCCACCTTCATAAGCGCCAGCACTTTCCAGAACTCCGCCTCGGATGACAGCTGGGTGGTACGTTTGTCCTTGCGGGGGCTGCCGTCCTTTTTGCGTCCGAAAGCCCCGGTAGCGGCATAGTACTTCGCCCAGAAAAAACGCTTCATCTTCGCCGTCACCAAAATCTCGCCACCGTCGTTATGAATGGCTGCATAAGGAAGCGTGGTATAAAAGGTGATACTGTTCTCCGTTATCCGACTCTGGATGCTTCGCCGGAGCTCACCGCTGTCCACCAAGATATGCCCGCCGGGACGGGTGGGACTCCGGCGGCGTGCCCACGCCTCGGAGAAGAAGGCCTGCCGTTCGAAGTTCTGGTTGAACTCGTCACCAAGTTCCACCCGCAGGTCGTTCAGGATATGGCCGATGATAACCTTTACGTCCTTATTCATAATCCTATTACAATTTGTTATATGAATGTCTATCTAAGTTTTCACCCAGTTATTAAATTACTCAAATTCAAAATCGCTTTCCGAAAAGCCTTTGCGAATTAAATAATCCGTTACTGTCCTTTTGTTTGCAAGGGTTTTGATTATTGAATAATTGCGAGGCATAAAGGTAAATTCAAATGCGCTTTCGATTAAACTGGTGACTATTGCTATAGCCGTCTCTTGATTTTTTACTACGATTCTTGCCATTGCCAAATTTCTCCTTTCTGTGTATTATTGAAAAACATTAATATAACTATGCCCAGCGCCAGTTGGACGATAAACAACATCACCGAATGGTCCGGCCGATTTTGTCAATAAACCGTTTTTTACCATTTCTTCTAAATCATCAGAGGGTTTACTATAACCACCCCATCCTTTTTTGCAGATATTCCTTAAATGAATAAGCTGCATCTTACTTAACTTTATATCCATTTGATTCATATTTATTTCTTTCTTAAATTGGAGGTGATGCAATCCGCCAGCATATAGACAAAGAAGGCTATAAAAATAGCAGCGTCCGCATGTTCCTCCAGGACTTCAAAAAATTCCTTCATATTCATTCCTCACCAAAATTGAAAAACAGTTGCGTGTCTTCCGGCAAGTCGTTCTTGGGATCGGCCGAAGCGTTCAGGATGTTATAAAAAGTACGTTCACTAATACCATACACAGGATATATGTACCGCCGCCAAATTTCCCGGTTAGGTACACCGGTCTTGACATACTGGTCATATATCCTGTTGATATCAGCCACACGCTTCTGGTAACTCACTCCGTGCCGCTTTCCCATAACCTGCTAATCCTCCACGGGCTTTTCCTTGGGCTTGTAAGGACGGATATCCAGCGCCATTTCCGCGCTGACCGTCACACGTCCGCTACCTTCACACTGGGGGCAGACCTCCGCTCTACGGAAGAGTCGCCCAGTTTCAATTCTACCCGTGCCATGGCAACGCCGGCACAGGGCTACTTTGGGTTCTTTCCTTACCTGTTGTTTCATATTTATTGTTATTTGTAAAAGATGTATTTTTCCTCGCAATAAATGCAATGATTTTCCTTACAATACTTTTCAACCGCTTTTCGGGTTTTAAAGTCCTTCACTTTTCCGTCTTTTGATGGAATATGTTCCACATTAAAATTCCCGTCCACTTTCAGGGGAACAAATCTCGTCTGGGTGTTAAACCGTTTCATCCCTGTTCTTTTATGATTCCGTCATTCCCAGAGGGATCGGGGTCCAGCTCCCGTTCCTGTCCTTCCGCTCGGCACGGATAAACTGCTTGCTCACCTCCGGCTGGTAGGCTTCCTCAATAATGCGTACCCCTTCAAGGAACTGTTCATCTCCGCTTTCCTCGGCAATTTTGCGCAGCTGCACGATACGGCTCGCCTTCAGCGTGCCCTTGGCGTCACGGGAAAGCAGCTTCAGCACCATCGATACCAGTGCCTTCGTCTTCTCGTCACGGGCCAGGCCGGTGATATATTCCTTCACGATGGCAATGCCGTCCTCCACCGTATCACGATAGCCATCGGTCACGTAGAAGCCCAATGTGATACGCTGGTCGCCCCTTGAGTTGGTGAAAGTATGCGTGCGCTGGTCATCTTTAATACGGTCCCCGAACAGGTCGGACTTCATGGCCAGAATATTACGGAAGTTGTCCAGCACACGCTGTTTGCTCTCTTTGATTTGCCCGCTGATGGCAATCAGTACCGGGATGGATTTTTCGATCTCCTCATCCACCATTTGCTTGTAAGCCTCACGGTCGGCCTTCTGTTTCTCCTGTCTGGCCTTGCGGGCCTTCTCTTTCCTAAAAGCCTCGAACTCGGCTTTCTCCTCGTCCGTCATAATGACGGCCTGTCTTGTTTCGTCACTCATTGTTCTTGTTTTTTTAAAAGTTGATATTTAACATTTGGGGGCATTCGGGTCTATAAACACATAGGCGATGCCGCCCGGTTCTCTCACGTCTTTCCTCTGCCGGAGTCCGCCCTTGCGCTCGATCGTCCGGAGCTTCACTGAAAGCGTCTCCAGCTCTTCCAGCCCGATACGGGCAAAAGGCTTGCCGGCTATCCGGGGATGCTGGCAGAAATTGTTGATACGTGCCCAGTCGGTGGTATCGACACCCAGACGCTGCATCAGGCGGAGGCACACACTGCGCCTCCGTTTCAGTTCATCCTTCCGCCCGGTCAGTTTCTCCAATCCCTCGCAGCAGGCGTTGTACTCGTCGCGGCTCATCTCACGGAGACTGTCCGTGCGCCCCCACGTGTACTCGTGCACGATCTGCCGTTTAAGTTCCTCACGGTCACCCATACAAGGCAGGTGATTGAAGGAAGCGTAAAACCTGCGGAAATTTGCCACCTTCTGCCTATTGTCACGGTTTTCATTCATGGCTGTCTATATGGCTTGTTTCAGTTCATTTTAAAATCCCCGCCGAACGGAATGATGTTGACGTCAGCCTTTCTCGTGTAGGCCTGCATGAGAGCCACGGAAAGCAACATATAAGCCCTCTTGTTTGCTTTGACAATCCCCGAAATAGAGCCGAGAATATGCTCACCCTTACCGGTGATGATAGAGCCGGCTATCTGTTCAAGACCGTCAGAATGATCCTCGCTGGCCGCAACGCTCATAAAGGCGCTAAGGCCGTTCTCTTTACAAAACTCGTCCACATACTGGCAGAGTTCCTTTACTGCCTCTTTCTGTTTTTCTGTAATCATTTCAGTAAAATTTTAATCGTTAATATTATATGTTGAAATCGCAAAATCTCTTTTTTGGTACTGGCTGTACATTGTTTCCTCCCAATCCGTTTCTTCCTCCTCCGGAAGGTCATCCTCATCAAATTCCACCTCTTTAAGGTAAATCAGGTATCGTGCCTCCAGAAAGAAGAGGACCACGCGACGCAGGAACTCACGAGCGGAGGTGATGCCGTGCTTTTCCATGAAGGCGGCGATACGGTCCGGACCGATAGTGTTCGTGCGGATGCTCACCAGACGCTGCCGGCGGAAATCCTTCAGCGTGCTACCCTTTATACCAAGCACCCTGTTAGCAATACGACCGAGACTCTCGGGAATATGATATCCGGAATATTCGCCATCCGTTCCCACCAACAGCTCGGCGGCGGCCGTCAGCATGCCCTCCACGCTCATGCGCTGGGCGGCAGCCGTCTCCTTCAGGAACACGTACTGGTAATTGCTCACATAGGTATGTATGAGGTAGCCTTCAGGACGGCGAAACACTTCTTCAGCGGCAAGCTCCATCGAAAGGTTGTTCAATGTTACACCGGCACCGCAGCAGAAGGCGCATACCAGACGGACGGCAAGATGCTGGCGGTTGCCCCATCCCCCGGAAACGATGGCACGCTGTAAGCTGTCGACAATGGCAGGGTCCATCTCGAAGAACAGCACCGCCTTCTCCTGACGGCGGAAGAAGAACGACATGTCCGGAATACGATCCATGCAGAGAAGGATACGCCGGGTAGCAACAGAAACCCTGCTGCCGTCCATCATGCGGATGTAAGACTTCACCAGGTGGTTCATCACCACGGTTATGTCGGAGAAATGATAGTCTGCAACCTTCTCGCGGAACAGTTCATGAAGCAAAACGGGCAGCTTCACAACGTAGTTGTAATACTCCTTTCTCATGGCCGTACTGCTGATGGGGTCCACTCGACGGTTATCACGGCGTCGAGGCTGCCGCTGCCCTTACAAACGGGACAGTCACGTTTCACACGCTCACCCATTTCGTCCTCACCCCAGAACCACCGGTTGCCCTTGCAACAACTGCACACGTGACCGTCAGAGTGATACGTCTCACGCGCTTGAACTCCTTCCGGTTTCGGATTGATGTAAACCGGAGCCATGATTTCGATAATTTCCTTGAACTTGCTCATTCCTATGATGTTTATAAATTATTACTTGTCCTTAAAACGCCTTCCTCCCAGACCACAAAATAACTACCGGGATTCTCCGTCGCACGTCCCTGGCAAAAGGCCTTGTAAGCCACGACACGAATCTTCACCCCCGCCAGATAACGGAGCCGGACAGCGGCCTTGCCCATAGGCTGCCCCTTATGTTCTTGGGAGATGAAGATGAAGCTCTTCCGGGGGAAACGTTTGACCAGCGTGCTGACCTGGTCATAGGTCCACCCGGCCACCTGGAAGCTGTCCACGATGATGAAATGCGAACTTTTCGGACGTGCAAGGCGTTCCGTCAGCTCCTCCAGCGTATCATCAATCGCGACACGGAAACGCCCGCGCATATCGTCCATGTGAAAACGGATCAGGCGTTGCTGGAACGACTGGTTCAGTCCCTCCTCGTAGGAAAGATAAAGCACGCTGTCGTAACCGCACAACTCGTAGGCAAGTTGCATCACGAAAGAACTCTTGCCACTGGCTGACTGCCCGCTGATAAACCACAGTTCATTAATGTCCGGACAGCCGAACGGACCGCTCCACCGGGGGCCCCACGGAAGGGGTTCATACTTACGGGCGATAATCTCCCCGGGGCTGTACGCACGACGGGGAGCCGGCTCCTTTCTTTCCTTCTCCGTTGGGCTCTTCATCTTCAGGCACGTTTCATCAGTTCAAAAATGGTATAGACACGACGGAGACTGCCACCGCTCTTTCTCACGATCTGGGCGATATCCGTCCCTTCCGGGGCATTCACCTTGGCAACCACGCGGGCCTGTTCGTTCAGGAACCGTTCGCGCTCCTTTCCGTCATCAGGGGTGACCTTGCTGTACTTGTCGCCGTAACGGCTCAACATCTCGGTATAACCTACCTTCTTGCACTCGATGGAGCGGTTTATTTTCTCTTTCAGACCGTCGGCTCCCATCATATACCAGGCACAACAGTGTTCGGTGGCGTTCCACAATGCTTTCAGTTCCAGAAATGCCTCATACTGGAGGTCGCCAGCCTCGTCCAGGATAATCAACGGAGTTTCGATGGAACGCAGGTAGTACACCAGGTCATCATAGACATCGACATAACGACCGTTGCTGCTCACGCCGTACTCCTTGGCTATCTTGCGGATCAGACGCTGCTTGCTTTTCACCTGGGCACAATCGATATAGACGGCGTTGCGGTGTCCCTTCACGTAATAAAGGGCCGTGAAGGTCTTCCCGATATTAGCCATATCGCACAAGATACCGCTCAGGCCGCCTTTCTGGCAGAACTCCAACTGGGCGGTGATGTACTCAAACGTGGCGGTGCGGGCGGCCTTCCATTCCATACCGCCGCGGAGGCTGACGCCCAGTTTGCGGGCGATCGTGATCCAGCTGGCATCACTCAGCACCTTTTCAGTCTGGCCGTTCTTCACGGCACTGTAAACCGAAGTTGTTATACCCAGGGAGGCGGCGTGTTTGGCGTCACTCGGGTAGTTAGCCCGCTGGGACGAGATGGCCTTCGATATACGTTTTTTATTTTCCGTTGTAATCATGTTCTAATCTTAATTTAATATCGTTATAATGCTGTTACATGAAATCATCCAGGGCCTTGCGGCTGTAATCCTCCGGCGGGAGGTAAACATCCGGAAATGCGGGTTCCTCCACGTTTATAGAGGGTAATTCCACGGCTTCTACGGCCTTTTCTTTCTCCGGACGGGGCTTTGATACCCCCACGCCGGAAATGGCGTTATTTTTGACGTATGCGTTAAAACCGGAGATTTTTTTCTGCTGCTCCACGAATACCGTCCTGTCCGCGTCGGTCTGCTCACAGTCCGCGGTGTTAAATGTGCCGACATTCTGCAACTTGTCCACCAGCATGCCGTTCTGGTAGATATACACGTCGGTGATGTTGCCGTCATCGTCGGTCAGGTAGTAGGCGTCCACCTTCCAGTTGTTCGGTGCCAGACGTTCCAGCACCTCGGTGCCGCTCAGCCACCAGTCGGTATATCCGACCCGGCAGTAGGAGTTGCGGCGGACGCTCGTCTCCACATGATCACCGATAAAGCGGGCCAGGACGGCCTTGTTTATGGGTTCAAGGTTCGGGTTCATGTTCGCCTCAAGAACCTGCCAGCGTGTCATACCGGGGTATTTCTTCTGGTTGGGGTGAAGCGAGTTGTTGAACTCCATCACGTCGCGCATGTCATCGGCGACCAGTTCGTCCCAGCTGTAATACTGTTTATCCTCGTAGGTGTCGTTCAGTTCATCAAAGACCTTCCTGCCCTCCGTACGGTAGTGGCGGTCCTTTGCGTAGAAACGTCCGATACCGAGGTGGTTCCGGTGTTCCACCGCCTTCTTCTTGGCACCGTTCATCGGCTCGGCGTACTTCTCCTGGGAGTTCTGGGGCGCACAGAAACGGACGAACGGGAACATCACACCGGCCTTCAGGAAGCTGTCCTTCCACTGGCTCATCAGGTGGTTCTCGACCTCCACCTGCGCCGGACAGCCCCAGCCCTTACGGTCGATCAGACGGAACATGGAGCGGAACATGTCCACAACCAGGTCCACGTTCTTGTTGCGGTTGTACGCGAAACCGACCACGCACTGGCTGGCAACGTCATAGGCGTAATAGGCTTTCGGGCGTGCCTTGGTGTCTTTGAGCTTGCGGGGAAGATCACGGTCATCGAACGAAATTTTGCTGAAGGAGAATTCCGGGGCATGGCGGTGGACGTGCGGCATCTGCTCGTGCATGAACGTGGTCCAGCTTGACAGTTTGTGCTCAATCAGCACCCGATTTTTCGGCTTGTTCAGGTAGTTGTTGATCGTCGTCTCGCTCAAAACGCGGGGTTCGCCGTCCTTGTCGGTGAAGTCGTCCGGGTTGAACAGCTCACCCGTCTCGGGATCGTAAACGTCCAGCTCACCGCAAACAAACTGGTTGTACATCTCCGCCACGTTGGTGTTGAACGGCTTGTTGGGAAGCACGGCAATGCCAAGGATAAGGCGTTCGGTCCTGTAGTCCACCTTACGGGCCGACTGGTTACCAAACTTGCCACTGATAAGACAGCCGTAGCCGTCACGCTTGTACTCGGCAACCTTCTTGCGGAAACGTAACATACTGCCCGGCAGCGTGTGCCCGAATTGTGTACGGAGGCTGTCAACAGCAGCGGCCATCTTGCCCCAATCGTATTTGTCGCCGGCAATGCGCTGGTATATCCTCGCGTTCTCGTACAGGCGAATACAAGTATTCAGGACGCTGGCGTTCGTGACATACTCACGGATCTTCTCAGGCTTCAGGTCAAGGCCGGTCTTCTCTGAGTCGTGGAAGAAGACGACGGCGGACTGGTCGATCTCGTAGTTTGAGCGGAACCAGCCGGCAAGGCGGACGGAGTCACTGTCAGGGAAACGGGTATAGATATCTTCCTTGTAGCGGGGAGGGAAACTGTCAACTACCACAAGGGCGCAACCTCCTCTATCACCACGGCGGGCGATATCGATCTTCTTGCGAGTAGCCAGCTTATTGCAGTAGGCCATAGTCATCACGCCATTGTCTGCAAGCTCCCGCATCGAGATACAAAGTTTACCGTTGTAGTATTCCATATCGCCCTCCCTTACTTCAATGTCATCGCCCAGTCCTGGATGTCATTTATTCCGCTGATCATCACATTCTCATAATGTCTCACCTCTTTTCCTCCGAGGAGCACAGAGCCGGTACCATCATTCTTGTTGAATTCCAACATGACACCATTAGGCAGGTACTGACGCATATAACCATCGCTGTCATGCATCGTTTCCAGTACCGGGCAAAAACACATCTCGATGCCGCCGCGCTCTATCGCCAGTTTCCGAATCTTCCGGGCAAGATCCGTGTCACTCTCAAAAGTGAGAGCCTTCCAAATCATAACAGAACTAACCTTGAAAGCCTTCTCCAAAAACTCTCGGTTCTCTTTTGTTACAGTTACTTGCTTTTTCATAACTATTTTATTTTAAATTGATTACTATTGCCTCTTCATCAAATGTCTTGGTTAGCATTGCCTTCGCCCAGGACATCGAGTACTCGCCATTGGCCACGATCACGAACGAAACGTTGTCGATCTGGTAAGAGAACAGGTCTTCACCGTCAAGCTCGCGGAGAAAGTCACTCACCTTGCTCCATTCGCCATAATCCACAGTTACCTTGATTGCTTTCATTTTCTTTAATATTAAAAATTCGTTAATCAAATGGCCTTTTTGTATATTTGGCCGCTGTTAATTTCTTAACTCGATGCAAATATACAGAATTTCTGAAATAAACAAAAGTTTTATTCCAGAAAATAACAAATAAATTCAGAAATCATGGATAAATCGCAGATAAATAGCCGTACAATAGAGGTAATAAATACTCTATTGAACAAAATCCCAGAACTAACAAAGACAGCATTAGCAGATACTTTAAAGGTTAAGCCTGCGAAATTTTCAGAAATTCTGAATGGCAGAATGAATGCTGGCACTGATTTAATGGCATTATTATGTTCCAAATACTCAGTATCTCCTGAATATATTTTAATGGGAGAGGGGGATATATTTAAAAACAAACAGTCCTCAAAGCCAATATCAGAACACTATGATACCAATTCAGATAATAAAAATAACGATAATGAGACCATCAAACAAGAAAGTCCCATCAATATTTTATTGTCTATAATTCGGGAAAAAGATAATAAACTCCAAGAACAGGCCGAAGAAATTGGGCGACTTCGAGAACGGGTCGAACAACTGGAATGTACCAAAGAAACCAAGGAAAGGCCTGTTTCGGGTGTTCAGAGTTCTGGACTTGCGGACGTAGGGTAGAGGTCATGAAAGTACTTTGCAGGTCTTCCCACGATTCCCCATGAGTATTCAGGTAGCATCTTGAGTAGCCCTTTTTAGGGGGTGTTACCCCCTAAATGAATACAAGTAAGAGAGTTAAAACACTGATTTACACTACATATAATAATGTAGAAAGATGAAAAAACAGCGTTTTTTCCTACCCCTTATTGCCCGTTTTTTGTGTCCGAAGCAAAAAAAATGGTACGTTTCCTATTTTGTAAGCCCCCCCCTAAAAACCGATTTTTGTCCTTCCATTATCTCATTTTTGTCCTTCCTTTCTGTCCTTCCAATAGTCCTTCCTTTTTCAACAATCATATATTCAGACTCTCCTCTCCTCCCCTATCCTTCTGCCCGTTATATAGATTTGTATCACAGACGAAATGACACAAATCGAAAATCTACCATTCGAACAAATGTCTCAAAATAAGCCCTACAAGCCGTTAAAGCCCATTTGACAAGATATAAACCAATAAGACACAAAAAAGGCCGTACAGCTAAACTATACAGCCTCCAGAATTAAAGTTTCAATAAAGAAAACCCCTACTCTACCCCTTCATAATTAAACAGGAATTAAACCTACTTAAACGTTTCGTTTTGCGTCGCCGTTCGCAGCAATGCAATGTAACCAACTGAATAACAAACCGTTTACCCCAGTTGATGGCCGTCCAGACTTATACGCTTCGTTCTGTGCCCTATAGTATCATAAGAATCAATCATAGAACAAGATGAAAATATCAGTAAGAAAGACGAGCACACTGTCAACAGCGTTACTGGCAATACTGCCCATAGCGAAAGCGTCCGCACAGCACACCACTCCCTCCCATCCCGATAAACCCAATATCGTTATCATCCTAGCTGACGACCAGGGATACGGAGGAGTGAACTGCTATCCGCACATCAAAAAGATTGTAACACCCAATATCGACAAACTGGCGGCAAGCGGTGTGCAATGCATGCAGGGATATACATCAGGACATCTGTCAAGCCCCACACGCGCCGGGCTGATGACCGGAAAATATCAGCAGAGTTTCGGTTTCTATGGACTTTCCACTCCACACGTAGGTGGAATTCCCCAAGATCAAAAACTATTAAGTGAATACTTGGTGGAAAACGGATACGACACCGCATGTATCGGCAAATGGCACTTGGGAGATTATATCCGAAGTCACCCCAACAATCGTGGTTTCCAGACGTTCTTCGGTTTCATTAACGGGCTGCACGATTATTATGATCCGCTGGTAGGAGGCTCATGGGACGGAGTCTACAATGGACTGGCTTTTACACTGGATAATATGGAACCTGTGACGGAGATGGAATATTCCACCTACGAATACACCAAACGCGCAGTGGATTTTATTCAGAAAAATGCCGACCACCCTTTCTTCCTATATCTGCCTTACAATGCCATACACTCTCCTTTGCAGGCACCCGAAGAATTAATTGGAGAACTGGCTATCAATCCGCAGGAAATCGGCAAGGATGATATTGGTCGTGCCATGACTTTCGCACTTGACCAGGGAGTGGGAAAAGTGGTAGAAACATTGGAACAGCTGGGATTGCGCGACAATACCATCATCTTCTACCTAAGTGACAACGGAGCCGTGGAATACAGTGATAAATGGGAATTCAGAGGACGGAAAGGGTCATACTACGAGGGAGGCATCCGCGTGCCATTCATCGTCAGCTATCCAGCCAAACTGGCCAAAGGAACCATCTACAACAAACCTGTGATGAGTATCGACATCGCCCCTACAGTGATGGAACTCGCCGGACTCTCTCATACTAATATGCATGGTGTCAACCTGCTGCCTTACCTGTCGGGCAAAGACCGGACAGAGCCGCACGATGTACTGTATTGGAGTACGGAGAAGAAAAGCAACAATCAGGTATTCAAAAATGAATTCGCCATCCGGCAAGGTAAATGGAAACTGGTTTCCGACCCGCACTTTGAAAAAGATTATGACCTGTATGACATCGAAGCCGATCCCCAGGAAAAACATGGGCTGAAAGATCAGTACCCCGAAAAGTATAAAGAACTGTTCGGGATATATCTGAACTGGATCAACCAAATGCCGGAAGAGCTTGCCAACGGCGAAAACGCCCGCCTGAAAGGGATGGAACTAATGAGGAAATACCAGCGCAATCTAAAGAAGTCCGGCAAAAAAGTAGTTCCACTTTCATTCGGACCGCATGAGAAAAAGAAAAGCAAGCAATAACACGAACCTTACGCCAAGTGCTCTTTAGTGAATTCTGTGGGGGTGACATCAAACTCTTTCTTGAAACATTTCGTGAAATAGTTAGGATCGGTCATTCCCACAGCACAAGCAGCCTCAGCCACATTCATGCCATCCAACAGATGTTTCTTGGCTTCCCTCATCCGAATACTTCTGATGAACTGCGAAGCAGAACAACCTGTCAGCATTTTCAACTTCGTATGCAACAAACTTCGGCTTACACATAAAGCAGAAGTGATTTCAGTGATTCCATAATCCTCCTTTGAAATATTAGCCATAATCAATTCCACCAAATCTTTCATGAATCTCTCGTCACGTGGATTGTTGGTGATCTGTGTGATATTCAGTTCCTCTGTCTGTTTGAAATGCGCGATACCCGACATTCGGTTCTGTTGCATGTTCCTGACCAGAAGTTCCAGATTCTTCGCATTGAAAGGTTTGGGAATATAAGCATCCGCCCCACACAAATACCCTTGTGTCTGCTCTCCCTCATCGGTTTTTGCCGTTAAAAGAATAACAGGTATATGACTGGTGTTTATATCCTGCTTCACGCGCCGGGTCAGTTCGAGACCATCCATCACCGGCATCATCACGTCACTGATAATCAGACTTGGATATACTTTTTGCATCACTTCGCAAGCCTCCTTACCGTTATACGTCTGAATCACCTGATAGTTCTCCATGAAAATCTCTTTCAGGTAATTATTCATTTCATTGTTATCCTCTACAATAAGGATGGATTGCCGTTCTTCCTGCAAGGGATGCTTTTCCTGTGTTAGTTTATCGGGAAGTATTTCCACCGTTTCTTTGAGGCGCATATTATACTTCTGTATTTCGGCCAGCGTAATGCCGTCCTGCCGTCTTTCAGCGGCTTCATAAGCCTGCTCCGATACGTTAAGAATAACGATGAAGTTCGATCCCTCTCCCACTTTACTTTCTATTTCTATCCGTCCTCGATGCAGCTGGATAAGCGATTTTGTGAGCGAAAGCCCTAATCCGAAGCCCTCTCTGTGATCTTTGGGAGAAACCTGATAATAAGGTTCAAAAATCCGGTCTTTCACTTCGTCGGGAATCCCCCGTCCACTGTCTTTCACTGAAATGTGTACAAAGGTCTGTTGATCCTCTTCCTGCAAAGAAGCAGTGAGTTGCACATAATCACCGGGGGCAGTGTATTTAAAAGCATTTGATAACAGGTTGTACATAATCCGCTCCAGTTTGGAAGGAGAAAACCAAACCTCTTCATCCGTATCTTCCAATTTGACAATGAAGTCAATCTCCCTATCTCGAGCAACTATCTCAAATATATTGGAGAGTTCTTTCAAAAAGAGCATTATATTTCCCTTGCGGACATTAATCTTCTCCTGATTCATCTCAATCTTACTGAAAGAAAGCAACTCGTCTATCAGATACTTCATCTGATTGGCATTACGATAAATGATTTCGATATTCTTCTTGTCATGGTTCGTTATTTCCTTTTGCGACAGCAGACGTTGCAAAGGTGAGAGAATCAATGTGAGCGGTGTTTTCAAATCATGCGAGATGTAGGTGAAGAAGTTAATCTTCTGCTGATTTAGTTTCTCCATATTCACACGAAGATTGTGTTCTGTCTTCAGGTTCATGACCAGCCTCAACCGGTTCTTCGTATAGCGATATCCGATATATCCCAACATTAACAAACAAACAGCATAGAAACCATAAGCCCATCCCGACAACCAAAAAGGAGGAAGCACACGTATATCAATTATTTTCTCTCCTTTCTCATACCAATGAATACCATCTTCGCCCGCCTTAATTCTCAACCGGTAATAACCGGCAGGTAAATTCGAGAAACGTACCTGATGTTGTTCACCGATATTCTGCCATTTCTTGTCGACACCCTCCAGTTTCATGGCATACATCGTGTTGTTATTATAGCGATAGTTCATTCCCGAATATTCTATCTGTACGGATCTTGCCTGCTTGTGCGTCAAGGTAATCGAAGTACATTCGGAGATTGTCTTCTCAAGAGGCGAGTCGGAAGTAGATGGATTAATCAACTCACCGTTCAATGAAATGGCGGTCAGGGCAATATTAAAACGGGATGGATATTTGTATATTCGTTCGGGATGGAACGAAACCAGCCCGTTGATGGTTCCAAAATACAATACTCCACGGGCATCCTTATAAGCGGAGGAATAGTTGAACTGGTTGGTAGGCAATCCATCCTCGGTTGTATAACGCATGATTCCTCCCTTTGCACGAATACAACACAAGCCATTCACTGTGCCGAACCAGATATTACCTGCATTATCTTCTACAATGCCTTTGATCGAGTTGGAGCCAATCTGCTCTTCCGTATATGACGTGATATACTCCCCTTTACTGTTCAGGAGCAACATTCCATTATCATCCGTACCCACCCATATCTGATTTTGAGAATCAACATAAAGATCGGTGATAAATAATTCTTTATTGGGAAAAGTCGCAATTCTCTCAACCGTCTGTTTGCGTTTGTCAAGCCGAAAGACTCCGTCTCTTCGTGTTCCCGCCCAAACGGTCCCATCAGGAGCATTCACCATGCAGAATATAAACTTTAAGAAAGGCTTTTTAAACTTCATCACTTCGTACCCTTTCCCCTCTTTCCTGAAGATGACAAAACCATTCAGACCTCCATACCAGATGTCATGCTCCGCATCTTCTATCATGCAGAAACCGGAATGCCTCCTGTATAAATCCATCGGAAGAAAAACCTTTGTATGCTGCGTCCGGAAGTTATAACATCTGGCTCCTTTCTCGTAAAGGCCAATCCATAAATCCCCCTCATGATTTAGTAATAAAGAGTGTACGTTCGTAGCTCCAATATCCATTCGTTGATGCAATGCTTCCGAGCGGGTTATCTGTCCGGACTTGTCGATACGGTTCAAACCTCCATCTTCGGTTGCAATATATATATCCTCATCAGGACCTCCGGTTATCTGTCTCACTGCCTTTCCGCTCAGGTGATTTCTGGAATTTCCGTATGAGAATACATGAAAATTGTCTGTTGCATCGATATAGCAGTTCACTCCACCGAAATAAGTACCCACCCACATATTGTGATTGGCGTCCATAAACAGACTATAAATCGGGTTATCGTTCAAGTTGCTCAAATCCCCTTCGGTCTGCTGATAGTGATGGATCAGTCGCAAATCTTTTCCATAAACAAAAATTCCATACTCGCTTCCTAACCAAATGTTATCCATTCCATCAAGAGCAATAGACTTAAAGATTTTAAACTGTTTACTTTCCTTGATGGAGTAATTCTGTTGATTATTTATATCATAAACATTCACTTGCTGGTTCATATTATACCACAGGCGGTTGAATTTATCGATATAGAGTTTGCTCGATATGTGCGATACACTTTCGGGCAATTTCATAAAGACTTTTTTATGCATATTATAACACTTGGCACCTTTCGGGGTACTGATCCATAAAAAGCCATTATGGTCTTCTGCCAATCCGGACACAAGGCTGGCCTCCGTGCCAGTAAGCAGAAACGGCACAAAAGCATCTTTCTTTTCATCATAGGCATACACTCCATTGCTGCATCCCGCCAGCAACTGTTTATCGAAAGTTTTCAGGAAAACCACATTCGGCTTGGTATTCCCCTCAATCCGATAACGTACAAAACGTCCGGTGGAAGACGAATACTTGCAGATTCCCTCTTCAGTAGCAATCCAGATTACATTCTGCAAGCTGTCATTATAGAGTGTATTTACAAAATTATGGCAAAGCGAGTTCGAATCATTTTCATGATATTGATACGTGACAATATTGTATCCGTCATACCGGCAAAGTCCGTTCCGGGTTCCCAGCCAAAGAAATCCCGAATTATCCTGTGTGATGGCGTTAATCGTTTTATGAGGTAGTTTGTCTAAAGTCTCAAATTGTTTAAACCGCAAATTATTATAATGGATAGTTGCGCATAGGCTCATCGCTGTATATAGGAATAAACCTGTCAGTAAGAATCTTCTTACATTTATGCTTTTCATAACTCGTTTCGTGCTTTTAGTTTATGCAAATATAGAGTTTTTTTCATCTTGCCATCCGTAAATATGTTCAGAGGAAGTGGAAATATGTGTTATTCCTCCTTTTTTTACAAATATGAACGACTTTTGAACGAAATATTACGCATCTATTTCCATATAAAATCCTTTATTTGCAAATGCATATAAGAGCTGTAAGTCTGATCTATTAGTAACACTAAACATATTACACTATATGAAAAACTTATTTTTACCACTATTTTTTCTGTTTTTGTCGGTCACCACAAAAGCGCAATTAAGTGCCGGAGATATATTGGCAGGTGTGAAGTCGCATGACAAAGCCCTCCATATCAAAGGCGGGTGGATTCGTGACCCCTATATCGTATTGGGACCGGACGGAAAATATTACCTGACCGGAACGACTCCTGTTGCCGGCGACCCGAGAGAACAGGACGACCAATACAACACGGGATTGGGTAAAACAAGCATCGTAGGTTATCAGGTACAAGTATGGTGCAGCGACGATTTAGCTCATTGGAAATCTTTGGGCGCTCCTTATTCACTGGCAGAAGATTCACCCACTTTCAAAGGAAGAGAAGAAATGGCTACCAAAAATCCATTGTGGGCACCCGAACTACATTGGACCGGTGACTGCTGGGCACTTGTGTATTGTCCGCAAAAACATAGCGGACTGGCTCTGAGTAGCGGAAAAGATATCAAAGGTCCCTGGAAGCACCCCAACCCGGAAGCATTCCTGAAAAAGCATGACCCGTCTCTCTTTAAAGATGACGACGGAACGTGGTATCTACTATTCAGCAACACACTCATTGTCCCTCTGAAACCGGACTTTGCCGGATTGGCAGGAGAACCGGTGCGTATCGATCCGTCCAACCGCAAAATCGGACACGAAGGGGCTACTATGCGTAAGATCGGAAAGAAATACGTGCATTTCGGTACGGCATGGTCTACCGACCAAGGACGCAAAGGATCCTATAATTTATATTATTGCACATCCGATAAAGTCACAGGTCCTTACAGCGAGCGTCGCTTTGCGGGACGTTTCTTAGGACATGGCACTCCTTTTCAGGACAAAAACGGCAAATGGTGGTGTACTGCCTTCTTCAATGGCAACCGACCGCCGCTGGATCCGGACGGTATTGAAAAACGGGACTTGAGAGAGGACGCACAGACCATCAACAAACTAGGGACGACCATTGTACCTTTGGACGTAAAAATCCTACCGGACGGAGATGTATATATCCGTGCCATCGATCCGCATTACGCAACTCCCGGACCGGATGAAGTGCAATCTTTTCAGTAAAACAAACTCTCTATTCAAACTAACAACAAACACTCCATGAATAAACTTGCATTGATAGCAGGCGGACTGGCACTGGGAAGTACAGTTACCGCACAAGAAAAACCCAATATCATCCTGATATTAGCGGACGACTTAGGTTTCTCCGATTTGGGTTGCTTCGGAGGAGAGATAGAAACTCCGGTATTAGACCATCTGGCCGCACAGGGAATCCGAATGACACAAATGTACAACAGCGCACGCAGTTGTCCCTCGCGTGCCAATCTATTGACCGGATTGTATCCCCATCAAACCGGTTTGGGGCACATGACGGGCAGCCATGCCAAAGAGGCGAAAGGTTATGCCGGATTCCGCTCTAACTCGGACAATGTGACAATTGCAGAGGTATTGAAAGAAGCCGGCTACTTTACCGCCATGGCAGGTAAATGGCATCTGGGAAAAGTCAATCCCGTGCAACGGGGATTTCAGGAATACTACGGACTACTAGGCGGATTCAATTCCTTTTGGAATCCCAAAGTATATACACGCCTACCCAAAGACCGCCCTCTGCACGAATATGCCGAAGGGGAATTCTATGCCACCAATGTAATCACTGACTACGCTGTCGACTTTATCGACCAGGCACACAATGAAGACAAACCTCTATTTCTATATTTAGCCTATAATGCACCCCACTTTCCCTTGCACGCTCCTAAAGCGATGATCGACAAGTATATGAAAACCTATCTGCAAGGCTGGGATAAGATACGCGACCAACGTTGGAAACGTATCGTCGGAATGAATCTGTTGCAGGGGAAACCGGAATTAAGTCCACGAGGTGTAGTGCCCGGCAGCTTCTTTATGGACGAAGCACATCCACTGCCTGCATGGGATTCTTTGACGAAAGAACAACAAACGGACTTAGCCCGACGAATGTCAATCTATGCCGCCATGGTGGATATTATGGATACAAACATCGGCCGTGTTGTCGACAAACTGGACAAGAACGGAGAACTGGATAACACATTCATCCTATTCATGTCAGACAATGGCGCATGCGCCGAATGGCATGAATTCGGTTTCGACGGACACAGCGGACTTGCCTATCACACACACGTGGGAGAAGAACTGGATGGCATGGGACTTCCCGGCACCTATCATCATTATGGAACAGGTTGGGCAAACGCTTGTTGCACCCCACTCACCCTATACAAGCACTATGCATACGAAGGAGGTATTTCCACCCCCTGCATTGCCTACTGGGGAAACAAGGTGAAAAACAAAGGGAAGATAGACCATCAACCCTGCCAATTTTCAGATATCATGCCGACATGCGTCGAACTGGCAGAAACGAAATATCCCCGGACTTATCAGGGAAGAGAAATACTCCCTACAGCAGGTACGTCTATCCTGCCCATCCTACAAGGAGAGAAATTGAAAGAACGCTATATTTACGCCGAGCACGAGGGAAACAGGATGGTGAGAAAAGGGGATTGGAAACTTGTATCAGCCTATTTCAAAGAAGATAAATGGGAGCTATACAACATAACCAAAGACCGCACCGAACAAAATGACCTGTCTGCCCAATATCCGGAACGGGTCAAGGAGATGGAAAATGCCTATTTCGAATGGGCGGACAAGAGTGATGTCATGTATTTCCCCAAAATGTGGAATACCTACAATCAAGGACGGAAAAAAGATTTAAAAGAATACAAAACCAAGTAATAACAATGAAGAAGAAACACGTATTGACAATCATGTTGGGTGCTTTATTGCAGACTTCAGTTTTTGCTGCATGGAGCCCGAAAGGAGATAAAATCAAAACTGTATGGGCAGAAAAAGTGACGCCGGAAAATGTATGGAGAAGCTACCCACGCCCGCAGTTACAACGCTCGCAATGGATGAACCTGAACGGGCTATGGAAGTTTGCGGTGACAGACCAGGCCACAACAAAGAAACAAGTGGAGTATGAGGGAGAAATTCTGGTTCCATTTGCCATAGAGTCTTCTCTTTCAGGAGTACAACGCACTTTTCTTCCTACTGATAAATTATGGTATCAGCACAATTTCACCATAGATGAAGACTGGAAAGGCAAGAATATCATCCTGCATTTTCAGGCAGTGGATTATGAATGTCAAGTATGGGTAAACAATAAACTGGCAGGCACGCACAAAGGAGGAAACAACCCTTTTGAGTTTGACATAACGAAATTCATAAATAAAAGCGGCGATCAGATAGTTGAACTTTCTGTGGTCGATCCTACCGATCAAGAATCTATCTCACGAGGAAAACAACAACTGAATCAGAAAGGTATTTGGTACACTCCGGTATCCGGAATCTGGCAGACGGTATGGCTGGAAGCTGTTAATCCGCAACACATACGCCAAATATTACCGGAAGCGGACATTCATAAAAAGACGGTAAAGCTACATTTGGATATAGCCGGAGCCAAAGGGCAGGAAAATATCAAAGTCGAAGTGATGGATGATGGAAAAGTTATCAAGACTATCACACAAAAGGGTATATCCGACATGGAGATAGAGATCCCGAATGCTGTATTATGGTCTCCGGCTTCTCCTAAAATCTATCATTTGAACGTAGAATTATCCGTTAACGGCAAAACCACTGATAACGTAAAAAGTTATTTTACTCTTCGTGAAACCAGCATCAAAAAAGATGCATGCGGCTACAATCGCATCTGTCTCAATGGAGAACCGATCTTCCAGTTCGGCACGTTAGATCAAGGTTGGTGGCCGGACGGTTTACTCACTCCTCCGTCTGAAGAAGCGATGCTGTGGGACATGGTGCAATTGAAAGAAATGGGATTCAACACCATCCGCAAACATATCAAAGTGGAACCGGAACAATATTATTACTATGCCGATTCACTGGGATTGATGCTGTGGCAGGATATGGTTTCCGGCTTCTCGACCGAAAGAAAGCAAGCCGAACATGTAGCTGCTGGTGCGCCAAATGACTGGAATGCTCCTGCCGAACATTCCGCACAGTGGCAAAAAGAGATGTTTGAAATGATTGACCGTCTGCGCTTCTATTCCTGTATCACCACTTGGGTAGTATTCAATGAAGGATGGGGACAACACAATACCGCTGAAATTGTAAACAAAGTGATGAATTACGACAAGAGCCGTATTATCGATGGTGTGACAGGATGGGCCGACAGAGGTGTAGGACACATGTATGACGTACACAACTATCCGGTTTCGTCCATGATCCTTCCTGAATACAACGGTAACCGTATCTCGGTTCTAGGAGAATTCGGAGGATACGGATGGGCCATCAAAGAACATCTTTGGAATCCGGAAATGCGTAATTGGGGATATAAGAATATTGATGGCGCTGTGGCTTTAATGGATAATTACGGCAGAGTGATACACGATTTAAAAACACTCATTGCACAAGGTCTAAGCGCAGCCATTTACACACAGACAACAGATGTGGAGGGAGAAGTGAACGGCCTGCTGACGTATGACCGCAAGATTACGAAAATGCCGACTTCGCTCCTGCATATCTTACATAACGATTTATATAATGTAGCACCTGCCAAAGCCATTACGTTAGTACCCGACGGACAAGGCGGAGCTAAAAATCAACGTAAGGTATCCGTCAATGGCAGCGAGATGAAACAAGTGATGTTGCCTTATTCCGTCCAGCCGAAAGCAACGGTCGTTTCCGAAACAGAATTCGTTTTAAACCAGCCATTGAAGAACTTATCTTTGTGGTTACGCGCCGCAGGAACAGGCAAAGTATGGTTGAACGGTGTTGAGGTATTCCTCCAAGACATCCGAATGACCAAACAATATAATCAGTACAACCTAAGTGATTATTCTTCCTTATTGAAGAAAGGTAAGAATACAATCAAAATAGAAGTACAAGGAACTAACAAAATGGATTTTGATTATGGGTTAAGAGCTTTTTAAAGTACACTTCAAATTCACGTTTTATTTGTTTTCAATAGGCAGGAAGAGATTGCAGGTAAATCTGCAATCTCTTTTTGCCATTTTAAAAGGAATCCGATTATAACTTTTCGTTATCGCCCAAAACTATTTGCAATGAACAATTTGCTTTCTAATATGTTAACTTTGTAGCGACAAAAAGAAAGAGTAAATTATTCACTTTTTAAACATATAAGATTATGGAATTTCTAACCAACGAGAAACTTACGATTGTGGGAGCTGCCGGAATGATCGGCTCCAACATGGCACAAACAGCCATGATGATGAAACTCACTCCGAATATTTGTCTCTATGATCCATTCGCACCAGCTTTGGAAGGAGTAGCTGAAGAACTGTATCATTGCGGTTTTGAAGGTGTCAACCTTACCTATACTTCCGATATCAAGGAAGCGCTGACCGGAGCTTCTTATATTGTTTCTTCCGGTGGAGCAGCCCGTAAGGCAGGTATGACCCGCGAAGATCTGTTGAAAGGAAATGCAGAGATTGCCGCTCAATTCGGAAAAGACGTTCGTCAATATTGCTCGAACGTAAAACATATCGTTGTCATCTTTAATCCTGCAGACATCACCGGCTTGATTACTTTGTTGTATTCAGGTTTGAAACCTTCACAAGTTTCTACATTGGCTGCGTTGGATAGCACCCGCCTGCAAAACGAACTGGTGAAATACTTCCATATCCCCGCTTCCGACATTCAGAATTGCCGTACGTATGGCGGTCATGGAGAACAAATGGCTGTATTTGCATCTACCACCAAAATAAAAGGAGAACCCCTGACCGATTTCATCGGTACTACCCGCCTTCCGTTGACGGAATGGGAAGCACTGAAAGTACGTGTCATCCAGGGTGGAAAACATATCATCGACCTGCGCGGCCGTTCTTCTTTCCAAAGCCCGGCTTATCTGTCTATCGAAATGATTGCTGCTGCTATGGGCGGACAGCCATTCCGCTGGCCTGCCGGAACGTATGTTTCCAATGGCAAATTCGACCATATCATGATGGCGATGGAAACTTCAATTACTAAAGACGGCGTTACTTATAAAGAAATAGCCGGAACTCCTGCCGAACAGGAAGAATTAGAAAAGAGCTACGAACACTTATGTAAACTTCGTGACGAAGTGATTGAAATGGGAATCATCCCAGCCATCAAGGACTGGCATGCTTTGAATCCCAATATTGACTAATCAAACAATATTAGCGAAAGCAGAAGGCCGAAACCTGACGATCTTTTTATCGTTCCGGGTTTCGGCCTTTTTTATTTCATTGCCAATGTCATTCCCACGGAAGAACATTCCTGACAAATCCCTTTAAGGACATAATTAATGCTATGCAAAGTAAATCCTTCAGGCAAATCAATCACCGGGATATGGGTACCTTCCAGGCAGAATGTACGATGACATTTCTCACAATAAAAATGCGAATGTAAATCCTGTACCACACAATTGCAGGAGTTGTCGCAAACGGCATACTTCAACGAGCCGCTCCCATCGTCTATGCTATGTATGAGGTGATGAGACAAGAAGAGAGCGATGGTACGGGATATGGTCGATTTATCAACTGTGTCGAGCAATGTTTCGAGGTCAAGCAATGACACTGCACGCTCTGCCTGCATCATCTCTTTTATCACCAAGAGCCTTATTGCAGTTGGCTTAATGTCTCTTCTGACCAGCTTATCCAAATAAATATCTTCTTCCATCTTTCTCCTATTTTATCATTTTCTGTATTCTGACAGCATTCATAATGGCAAGTAGCGCAACACCCACATCTGCAAAGACAGCTTCCCAAAGAGTAGCAATTCCACCGGCTCCCAAAATCAATACAAGTAATTTCACTCCAAATGCCAGTGATACATTCTGCCAAATGATTCTTCGTGTCAACTTTCCTACTTTGATAGCTTCGGCTACTTTCGACGGCTGATCTGTCTGTATCACGACATCGGCTGTTTCAATGGCTGCATCACTGCCCAATCCTCCCATAGCAATACCGACATGACTCAAAGCAAGCACCGGTGCGTCATTCATTCCATCGCCGACAAATGCAATCCGGTTTGCCTCATCCTGACGCAATTCTTCCAGGTGTTTCACTTTCCCTTCCGGCAGCAAGTCGCCATAGGCTTTCGATATGCCGAGCTTCTCCGCAAAGTTAGTAACAATACTCTGTTTATCACCGGATAATATCTGTATGTTTTCAATATTTAAAGCTTTTAAGCGGTCAATAGCTACCTTTGCATCTTCTTTCAAGGCATCAGCCAACAACAGATAACCGGCATAACGGTTTCCAACAGCACAGACTACAATGGTATCTGTTATCTTCAACAATTCTTGCGGAAAGGATATATCAAACTTGGACAGTAACCGGCAATTACCAACCAGAACCGGTATTCCGCCTACCGTTGCTTCCAATCCGAAGCCGGCATATTCTTTCGTATCGGTAACGGTTACGCGTTCTATGTTTTGTTCTTTTGCGTAGTTTACAACAGCCTTGGCAATCGGATGTGTGCTATCACTTTCTACCGAAGCAATCAGTTTCACTAATTCTTCTTCCGAAATATCGCCTGCACTTTTACAAGCCTGCACATCAAAGGTTCCTTTTGTCAGGGTTCCTGTTTTATCGAATACCACCGTATTGATTTTGGTGATAGCATCCAGATAATTACCGCCTTTGAATAAAATACCCAATCGGGATGCCGCTCCGATACCACCAAAATAGCCTAATGGAATACTAACCACCAATGCGCATGGACATGAAATCACCAAAAAGACCAAAGCTCTGTATAACCAATCATTAAATGTGAATACAAATGCAGGATTGATAAGTGAATAGACAAATGGAGATAATACAATTAATACGGCCAGTATGATAACAATCGGTGTGTAAACACGGGCAAACTTGCGAATAAACAATTCTGCCGGGGCTTTGCGTTCGGCGGCATTCTGAACAAGTTCCAATATTCGGGCGAGTGCGCTCTTGTCAAAAGGTCTCGTCACTTCAAGTCGGATTACCTTGTCGGTTACAATCATTCCGGCAAGCACTTCCTCCCCTTTCCGAATATTACGAGGCACGCTTTCGCCCGTTAATGCAGCTGTATTAAAGGCGGCAACTTCATTCTGCATGATTCCATCCAATGGCACTCGCTCACCTGCCTTTATTTCTATGATTTCACCGACTTTTATCTTTTTAGGACTTTCAGTAACAAGATTACCCTCTCTAAGTACCAGTGCTTTTTCGGGTCTTACGTCTAATAAGGCTCCGATATTACGTTTGGCTTTATCTACCGCTTTACCCTGAAACAGTTCTCCTACTGTATAAAATAGCATCACGGCTACGCCTTCCGGATATTCGCCAATATAGAAAGCTCCCAAAGTAGCAATAACCATTAGGGTGAACTCACTGAAATAGTCTTTTCCCCTGATGCTTTCCCAGGCTTCTTTCATCACCGGAATTCCTACCGGAAGATAGGCTACGATATACCATATCAAAGAAACATATCCTTCACGGAAGAATGCTAAATCAAGAGCATTCATGATTATTCCACCTGCCAGCAGCAGGAGAGAGAATATCACTTTCCCATATTCATGGAATACCGAAACCTTTGCATCAACCTTTTTTTCTGCTGCGCATGAATGAGCGCCACAACTACAATGTCCCATAACTTTCATTATTTAGTTGATGCAAAGGTAGCAAATGATTTATGCAACAAAGTTGCAAAATCGGTTTTAGCACCTTTCAATGTCAGCAATATCGCAACAGCCATTTCCAAACCGGCACGACTTCTATATCCAACTCATTCCCTGAAATTGTCCTTTCTTCATCCCAAGTAATGATATCGGTCTTTCAACCAGCTGAATCTTACTAATTTCTTGCTGACGCTCGGCTATAATTGCCTTTATTATTCGTTTTTCCATAAAATATGCTCTTTATATTGCACAAATATAGCAAAAACATACTTAATATATTAAGCAAGACTTCTTTTTCTTTCCAACTGTAGCTACTATTTTCTTTAGTTGTCAACTGCTACTTATCCTTTACAGGACGAACTTTGACAGGACAGAAGAAGATTACATATAAATTTGATGATTCTTATTGTCAACCAAAGTTTTTTCCCGATAGTATAATGATTATCACCGGTTTACATGCTGACAATAAGCCATGACAATAGGCTGACAATAAAAAATCAGAACTTTTATTGTCAGCCTGTTCCATTTTATAAGCACCTGAAGGACATCATCGCCTGCAGTAACCATACCATCCACATAGAAAGCAGCTTTTTAAAATGAATCCCCCTATTAAATGAATGTTATATAGCCGGTATCTTTCACTTAACAAGTAGGTATTGTTCCATTAAAGCATCAGTATTGTTAACTCTCCACGGCTGTGACGAGATCTTTCCACAGCCGTGGTAGGAACTCGTCACGGCTGTGGGAAGAAGTCACCACGGCCGTGACAAAGTAAAGATAGCGGTACTTTAGTAGAACTATACTGGCACTCTAGGGCAACTACATAGGCACGTTAATGGAACTATATAGGTAGATATCACTTTGGGAGGCTGTTACTAAAATGCGACGTTACTTCAGAACATGCTTCTAAAGCTATTATTTATCAAGTCATAAAAGGATCATAAGAGATAAAAATAAGGCTGACAGTAAAAGTAGATATATTTTA
>OGCM01000841.1_pt1 | contig 43125 bp, 35 predicted proteins | sample 1570151 | NCBI WGS metagenome assembly OGCM01 (sample SAMEA4370582, study PRJEB24528) | human gut metagenome
CTCCCTATAACATTTTGATTAAAATATACTGATATATGCACCACATTGAAACGCTTTGCATAATTATCATTACAATATAATTATATACTCTATAATCAAATTTCAACCTGATTCCACTACCACCCAAAACGGCAAATAATGGATAAATCAATGGTGTTATATATCTTGATTGACATCCAGCTATTGTATTTGAACCAACTTCTGTATATGCAATGTACAGTGATGTAGCTATCAAAACTACTGTTCCAAAAAACATCAAAATATCATATATATAAACTATTTTCGAATATGCCTTAACGTCGTATTCACGTTTATCTGTTAATGTTGTAAAAACCAAAAATGCAAATACTATTATAGCAACTGTTGTTGTACCAATTCCCAGATATGCAAAGTGATCAATAAACCCATTCATATTTCTAATTGACAAATAGTCTTTCAAAAAATTTAATAACGTACGTGTATATTCTACTGGGTTATGAATAATATACAATATCTGTTCAGTTGGATTAACACCTGCACCACCTCTTACATCACCGCCTTTTGAAGTTTCAAAAATGGTTTTCAATAGCAAATCAAATAACATAATTACAAAGGCCATAGAGCAAATGCTATAATATTTTTTCTTATTCTCAATTTTGTTCCGTTTCATCAAAAATGGAATTATCAAAAATGCTAAATAAATTTGCTTTGGAATTATTGCTATTGCAAATGCTATAACCATAATGACCGTATCTTTTGTCGAAACCACACCTTCTTCCTGACAGTTGCCCACAAAATACGCCATTCCAATCATGACAAATCCAATAACCCATGTATCATAAGAATAATTGCTTGCTATAAATAAAGATGTTGGAAACATAGCCACAACAGCTAATATCATTTTTCCACTATGTAATCGTTTCATGGCAAAATAACAACATAATGAATATACTAATACTATTGGAATTTGTCCAAATTTATATATCACAAAAAAGTTTGCTCCAAACAATCTTAGCAAGGCAATCACAACTCCACTAGGCAATGCCGTCAAAGAAATATTATGATCTATATATTTTATTATTGCATCACTATTCTTGTTTAAAGTATTAATCTTTTCAATATTTTGAGCATAAGTGTCTGTATTCTGAATAAAATTCCCCCCATTAGTCAAGACTTCTAACTCTGGTTCTGATAAACCTATATGTGCAACAGACGAAGAACTTATTGCAAATTTAAAATGTGAATCAATATCCCAACTAATATGACCAATTGGAGAAACAAATAACATAGTAATAGAAGAAACAAAAACCAGCCTGACAAGTAATTTCTCCGGCTTATCTTTTATCGTTCTATAGCTAATCAATATAAATAAAATAATAGCGACTATAGCAGAACAAAATAGCCACGTACTATACATAAACTTTAGTCCACTAACAAAATACGCAATTATAGCTCCTATAACCAAAGAAACTATAAATATAAGTAAATCTCTTAATGCTATTTTATATTTTCTACCGATAAAGCAAATAATTGTATCACTAAAATTCAATTTTTTGTCTATAAATAATAAAATCGATATAATAAAAACAGTAAAACAAATAGAGTAAATTATTCTTTCATAATGCATATTTTCTTTGTCAATACTAATTATTGACTTACCTGAATATATTTCTATATCATCAAAGTTAAAATCAGAATCAACATCTATTCTAATTTGTTTAAGGCTTTTGTTAGTAAGTTCAAACCCTACGTTGTCATCCCCTGAAAAAATAGTTTTTATACAACTATCATTTTCATTAAATTCATTGCCATCATCAAAATATAACTGTACATCTAAATCGCCAGATACTTTATCTTTTAATTTAATAACAATTGTTGTTACATTCTTTATATTTTCTTTTTTAAAAACAATATGCGGATCTACTCCATTAATACAAATTTGACCACTTTGATTTATATAACAACCGCTATATTCTATTATATCCGATGTATCATATCGTTCTAATAAATTATCAGCATTTCCGCGAATCTTTAATTCTTTACGAGGGGACCAAACCATGGCTACTGTCACAAGACTTAATATACTAAATATTAAAATCCATAATGATATTTTGCTAATATTTTTTTTTGACATTTCTTACTCCTACAACAAATGATTTCATTTGTTTATTATAATATGTCGTTTTGTCTTCGTTGCTTTTCCATTACAGCACACATATATTTGATACTTACCTGCATCAATTTTGTCGAACTCACATATAAATCCTGATAATTCTGCACCTGGTTTTCGCTTAAAATGAATAGCCAAATCGCTTCTAAAAATCTTACGAGTAGTTATTAGATAGGACTTATTATCTGATTTCAGTAATAATTGTATATTCCCATTATACGGTTTTTCATTATAAAATCCCCATCCCTCAATTATACATTTATTTCCTACATAAATATTATCAATCGCATTCACAACTTTTCTACAAATATCAAATTCCTTTGTACATTCTTCAACAACACACTTTCCAATATTCTCTTTCATCATATTATATGAGAAATCAGGAGCATGCTGTGTCAGATTTGAGCTATAAAATGGATCTTTATTTTTAAAGTACGGATGCAATTTATATAAATGTTTTTGTTCTGCCATTAATCGTTTAAACTTTTTCTCACTTTTCAAATCGTTACCACGACTTACCGATTCATGATGATAAAGTATAACATCATTCCTAACAACATTATAATATCCAGCCTCTACAAGCCTAAAACAAAGTTCAACGTCATTATATGCAACCGGCATATCCTCATTAAACCCATTTACTTTATTAAACTTTGCAGCATTTACGAGCATACAAGCAGCCGTAACAACAAGCCAGTTATAATCTATTTTATTTCGTCCGAAATAATATATATTATCATCATTATAACCTATAAATGCATGAACTGGACCATTAGCAATATTGATAACACCAATATGCTGAATTTTCTTACTATTCGGGTATAACAGCTTTGCCCCAACTGCTCCAACATGCTCTAATTCTGCATGTCCAACCATTCTTTCAAGCCATTCCTCATTAATTATTTCAATATCATCATTTAGAAATAAGTAGTAATCACCCTTAGCTTCTTTAGCTCCTATATTACACATTCTTGAAAAGTTAAAGTTCATTTTTTCATAGATATATCTAAAATTATACTTGTCTGCTAATCCCTGATACAGTTTCTTATTTTCGTCATTGCTTCCATTGTCCACAAGAATAACTTCAAAATTCTTATATCTGGTAATTTCATACAAAGTCTCTATACATCTTTTTAAAACTTTATAGTTGTCTTTTGATGGTATTATCACGCTTATAAGCGGATTGGTCTGCGAGATATAATTCACCCTATATTGATACATTATATCTACCATTTCCAAATTAGCCTTGAGACCACGTCTCGCAAGAGCATCTTCCTTGCTCTTCTTTGCAGCCTCGAATATATATGGCTTTGCAGATGGATCCAAAGCTGTTGATTCTTTTCTTTCTCTCCAATGATATAAGATTTTATCAATATGAGCTATTTTATTTGTCTTTTCAGTAAATCTAAGAGTAAAATCATAGTCTTGTGCACCTTCATAACCAGCTCTTAATCCACCTATCTCATTTGCAATACTTCTGCGATACACTCCAAAATGACAAGTATACATATGTGACATTAATGTATCCGGAGACCAATCCGGCTTAAAATGTGGCATATGTCTATTGAAACCATCATCATCAATTTTATCCTCATCACTATAGATAAAATCCAAATTGGGATTTTCATTCAATTTTTTTACAACTTCATAAAGTGCATTTGGACGCAATACATCATCACAATCCATAAATGCGACAAATTCCCCTGTCGCAATTTCAAGCGCTGAGTTTGTGCAACGTGAAATATGACCATTCTCTGTTCTGTAGACAATCTTGATTTTTTCGTTTCCTTCATACTTTGCAAGAGTCTCTCTCACACTATCCCATGAAGAACAGTCATCAGCCAGACAAAGCTCCCAATTTGTATATACCTGATTAAGTACAGACTCAATACAAGGAATAAGATGTCTGTCCAGTACATTATAAACAGGTACCAAAATTGAAATCTTAGGATTATATTCAAACTTCTCATCATAGTTCTCATTTGCTTCAAGCATAGTAATCCATGTTTCATATTCCAAACTGCGATTTAATCTTGCTGCCCTGCGTGTTCTTATCTTCTCCGGAACTACTTTATGATAAATTGGTCTTGCTACTTTTTTTATATTTTGCTTGATAGTATTCATAAATAATAACCTGCACCCTTCAATTGCTTATCTTTTATCGCGCTTCAATCTCAATATATGGATTGTATACTGCATATTTATTTAATTTCTTCAAAGTCTTACCCAGAATTAATTCTAAATCATTCTCACATCCAGCCATATCCGGCATTATCATAGATAATAATACACTCTTATCTAACATCACACAGTCTGATGAGACTGAATAACAATCTCTTGTACTTACAAGTCTGTTAAAATTTCCTGCTTCGAATCTTCCATATCCCTTAAACGGATATATAACGCTTCCTTCCTGATCTACATCTATGCCAGCCTGCAAAATATATTTCTTATTACATATTTTTGCACCTACTGCTCCTACCTCCGGTCTTGTTAAATATCCAAGCATTTCTTCTATACATTTTAAGCTCTTGACTTCAAATCTGTTATTTATAATCCATACATAATCAGTTCGTATATCTTTTACAACTTCTTTTATCTGTTCTTTTTTTTCTATAAACAAGTAATTCTTATTAACATACTTGGAACTGCACTCAATTGAATCCACACATGCCTTATCATATATTCTATCACCAACCACAATAATAGTTATTGGCGTTGTCTTACTATACCCATATATGATGTGATAAGTCCCATGATATGGTCCTTCTTCAACCTTAGCATCAATTTTCTTTCTTTTAATATGGTCTTCAAGTGCTTTTTTTCCGGCTTTAAATGCATAAAGCTTACTATCAGGATTTTCAGATGTAGAATTTTCATGGCATCGCCAATGATATAATATCTTAGGTATATGATATATAGAATCAGTTTTTTCTGCACACCTAAGAATATAATCATAATCCTGTGCACCATCCAAGTCAGGATTTAAAATTCCAACCTGCTTAGCAATCGACATTCTTACTACAAACAAATGACAAATATAATTATTAGCTCTTAAAAGATCTATATTAAAATTCGGTTTGAAATATGGTTGGAAGCGTTTTGTACCACCAGCAACTATTTTATCTTCATCTGAATATATAATATCTGCATCAGGCTCATTCTCTAAAAGTTTTGCGCACTCAAAAAGTGCATCCGGAGCTAACATATCATCATGATCTGCAAAAACAATAAAATCTCCTGTTGCCATTTCTATAGCAGCATTTGTATTTGCTGAAATCCCATGATTTTCCTCTAAAACTTTAAATTTAATCCTTTTATCATCAGCCAGATACTTTTCAATTATATTGATAGTCTCTTTATCTTCACCAGATTTATATTCGCTAGCATCGACAATACAGAGCTCCCAATCAGAATATGTCTGTGCTTTTATAGAATCAATCATAGCTCTTAGATATTCTGCATTGGTTCTATATACCGGCACGACTATACTAAATTTATAGTCCTCTTTAAAAATGTATCTTCTTTGCAGCTCTAGCAAATTATCATCAAGTCGGTTTTTCTCCTGCCAGATTTTATATGCATTTTCTTCATCAAGCTTTCTCTTGATTTTTTTGGCAGTTGCAAACAGACCATTTTTTTTAATATTTAATACTATTCCACTATTCATATTTACATTGCATCTTCGTTGACTTCTCTTACAACACCAGTTATTTCTACACTTGAAACGCCATGACTAAATGACATATCTATCCAAGGATCATCCTTTCCAAAATAGAATACATCATCAACTTGTCTGCCATTCGTAGCTATAATATTGACATTTGCATCTTCTGCTACAATCTTCAAGTCACTAAGCGATATCGTTGTACCCTCTACCGGATCATATCTCACATGCTGGCATTTTGTCGGGAATTCATATACCTGTTTAAAGATATTACCATCCATCGGCATAACCTGAGTAAATGTAGCTCTCTCATTAAAGCCTGTTCCATCATCAAAGTAAAGCTTCGACAATTCATCGTTTTCACTCTTCTTAAACTGATATGCATCACATACCTCTTTTGCCCCACCAATCATCTTTACTTTACCATGATCAAGCCAAACAACTGTATCACACATCTCCCGTATCTGAGATATCATATGTGATACAAATAGCACTGTAGTTCCGCCACTCATCAAATCAAGCATTTTATTCTTACTTTTTTCCTGAAAGTCAGCATCTCCTACAGCTAATATTTCATCCACAATCAGTATTTCCGGATTCACAATAGTCGCCACCGAAAAAGCCAGTCTCATAAGCATTCCGGAGGAATAGTTTCTAATTGGCTGCTCTATAAACTCTCCAAGCTCAGAGAATTCAAGGATTTCATCAAACTTTTCATCCAGGAACTCTTTTGAATATCCCAGTATTGAACCATTAAGATATATATTTTCTCTGCCACTAAGATCCATATCAAAGCCACTTCCGAGCTCTAGCATTGGAACAATATTACCATGTGTTACGACAGTTCCCTCTGTAGGCTTCATAATCCCTGAGATTACCTTCAATATTGTACTTTTTCCGGCTCCGTTGTGACCTACTATTCCCACAACCTCACCTTTTTTCACATTGAAGCTCACATCTTTAAGTGCCCAGAATTCCTCATATTTAAGTTTTCCCTTCACTTTCTGGATCATGAACTCTTTCAGGCTATTCAATTTGTCATTTGCCATTCGAAAGCATATAGACACATCTTTTACTTCTATCATGTTCATAGGTCATACTCCTTAATGTTTACAGATTGAAAATAAACTTGTCCTCATTCTTTTTAAAGAACCAGAAACCAAGTATAAATGGTACAACTGATAGCAGAATACAATATAAATAATGCTGTGGTGACGGTGATACCCCATCTATGAGAATGCTTCTCACAAAGTATATAAACTGATACATTGGATTACAATGAAAAGCTTTTAATAATATAGGTGAAGTAATAATATTTTCTGTATAGAAAATAGGTGTCGCATAGAGCCACACTGTGCTCAGTACATTCCATATAAACTGCGTATCCTTAAAAAACACCATTGACGTACTAAGGAAATAGCTCATTCCCAGACTAAATATCATCATGCATATGATAGGAAATGGCAATAATATAAATGCCGGTCTAGGCCATAATCCTGTAACAAATGTCACTATGAGCAAAGGGATAAGTGAAAATCCAAGGTTTACTAATGATGACATTGCCCTTGACAGAGGGTATATATATTTAGGTACATATACCTTTGTTATAAGTGAAGAGTTTGATGTTATAGCTGAAATTCCCATAGCACAACATTCATTAAAGAAGTTGAACATAACAATTCCACTAAGTAGGTATACAGGGTAATTCGCCACTCCTGAACTAAATATAGTAGAAAATACCACATACTGAACAAGCATCATTAAGAGTGGATTCAAAAAGCTCCAACACACACCAAGCACAGAACGCTTATATTTAGTCTTAAAATCTCTCTTTACCAACTGGCTTATCAGGAACTTGTAATGTGAAACAGAATCTAAGAATGCAATAACTACTGTTTGTTTACCTGATTTCCGTTTATTTAATGATACAACAAAATAAACAATAAGAAGAATTCCTATTGCTCCCATTATTATCCAATAATAGTTACCAAACCATATTGTGTTCATTCCATCTATAGAGAGGCATAACTCCCCCTCAAGACCCTCGTTATTTACATACACGCGAGTGCTATCATCATATGATTTGGATATCTCTCCTTTTGCCATCTTGATAGAATTTCCATAGTAAAAAGAGATTTGACTGTCGCCATCCAATGATTTGCAAATCAATTCTAATGTGTAGCTTTCATTATTATCCACCTTGATTTTTTCAGGCAATTTTATATCATATGGCTGATTATCACTTAGCTCTGACATATCCACATCAATATCAGCAATATTTTTTCCGTTTGTATCTGTAATCTTCGCTTCAAGCATCCCCTCTGCGGTTTTGCCATAGGTTGCCGGTGTAACTGTCACCCCTTCAAGATACTGGCTATCAACCGTAAATGTCTGCTTAATCGTATCTCCCTCAGTAAACTCTCCCACTACCTGAGACTGTGAGACAGTGTCACTCTGAGTTTCCTGGTAGTGAAACTGCTTACTTGACACTAAATATACTAAACATATAGAAGCAAAATAAACCAACAATGTTATTCCAAATACTTTTTTTATAAATTTTTCTTCCATAACAATTAAATTCTTTCCTAATCTAAAATAATATTTGTCACTAAATGCCTAAGAATTATACTCTCTACTGATACTTTTGTCAAATCATCCCCACACAGCCTGTCCCAGCCGTCTCATAGTCCCGGTCTTATACATATCATTTTCCTTATAAAACCGTTGTCTTACGCGTCTGGATTTACCTTCCAGTGCCGCATACCTTACTGCCAGACTGTCAGTTGGCAGATTATATGTCTTTGCAAATTCTCTCGCCTGAAGCCGTCCCAGCCTCATGCTCTCCTGTATCTGTTTTTTCTGCCAGACACGGCGTACAATATATGAGAGCTTATTTATCCCAAGTGCCCCAAGACTGTTGTCTCCATGCTGTCTGTACAGTATCGTCGGCTCATCTATAAATGCTGTTTTACCAAACTGTGCAGCTACAAGTGCTGCCCACCAGTCATGCATTATAGTGTTGTCTATATTTGTGATGCGAAGCATCTTATCTCTTAAGGCCCTGTTTACCATCATTGTACAGCCTGTCACAGAATTCTGCAATATAAACTGGTTGATTGTACGCTTGTGACAGTCAAGACTCTGGTATTCGCTCATCGTGTCCGCTATTGTATTCAGCTCGCTATCTACCACGCGAAGCTCCGTGTATACCAGGCACGGAATATCTGCTTTGTCCTCAATAGCCAGTATCTTATCATATGTCAGCTCTATCTTCTTTTCCAACCATACATCGTCCTGATCACAGGTCATATAGTATGGCGCTTCCACCTGATCAAACATATAGAAAAAGTTGTACTTTGCACCGCCGGTTGATTTACCATCTATCAGATGTATCTTATCCTGGTATTTTTCCACATAGCTTTCTACAGCAGCTATCGTGTTGTCTGTAGAGCCATCATCGTGTATATATAGCTCCCAGTCCTTGCAGGTCTGCGACAGGATAGAGTCTATCTGCTGACATATATATTTTTCTCCATTGTATGTAGCCATGAGAATGGCTATCTTGTCTGTGCTATGCATTCTTCCTCTTCCACTTTCTTCCGGCCCTGTTGCCCAGAAACTTTGCCGCACTGTCAAATATGCAGTGCACTGCTGCCCCAATCTTGAACTGCTTTAAGAGCTTTTTTTCTATGAAAAGTACCATCCTGATACCCTCACCTGTGGTACCGTCACACTTTATCTCATCCTTATAGGTCTCCATAAAGACCGCTACATCAAAGTTGCGCTTGTACTGCTGCTTAAATGTATAGTTGTGTGAGTGATACACCTGCGCTGTGGCACAATAGCCTATCTTGTATCCTGCCTTAAGTGCCCTGGCTGCCATCAGCATATCCTCATTTGTGAGCAGTGGGCTTTCAAAGCCGCCTATGTCTTCAAAGAAATCACGTCTGTAGGCTGAGCATACATCTGAGAAGAAATATGCCTTTATTCCAAGTCTTGGTATATCCTCTTTGCTTCTGACAAAGCTTTCAGCAGGATAATTAAACTCCCTGACTAATGCCTCATCCGGCTTTGCATCCTTTCTTGGGAGCTGTCTGGCTGATATCATGACGACATCTTCGTTTTCAAAGCCTGCCAGCATATTCTCCACATAGTGTTCATCTGAAGGCAGTGCATCCTGCGACAAAAACATCACTACGTCGCCCTTTGACATGGCTACAGCATAGTTTCTCGTGCCACCATGGTCAAATTCGCTTCTCTTGACCTTTAGTGTCCTAAAGCCTGCCTGCTCTGCCATTCGCACTGTGGCATCCTCGGATTCTGAATCTATCACTATTATCTCATCAGGCTTACGGCTCTGTCTGCCCAGTATATCTATCAGACCTGGCATATACTCTGCAGCGTTGAGAGTAGGTATTATGAGGCTTATTTTTATACTATTTAAATCCAATTTCTTCATCATATTTCTCACATATGTTCTGATTATTGTGCTCCATCCTCCCTGATTACAGAGAAAACGGTTCTGAAAAGTATCTTTATATCCAGCCAAAGCGAACAGTGCTCCACATAGTACATCTCCATCCTCTGGCGCTCTCCGCTCTCATAGGTGGCATTGTTTCTGGCATATGCCTGCCAGTAACCTGTCAGCCCCGGCTTTACGCTCAGAAGCTTTGCGATGTCCTTGCCGTATATCTCGGTTTCCTTCTCCACGATTGGACGCGGTCCCACTATGGAGAGCTCACCCTTAAGTATGTTGATTAGCTGTGGCAGCTCATCAAGGCTGGTCTTTCGCAGAAAGCCTCCTATTTTTGTGATTCGAGGATCATTGTCTATCTTAAATTCCTTTACATACTGCTCCAGCTGTTCAGGTGTCAGTATCTTTTCCAGATCACCTGCATTCGTCTTCATGCTCCTGAACTTGTATACAGATATTTTCTTTCCCTTATAGCCGACTCGTGTGTGCCCATAGAACACGCTGCCGCCATCACTCATTCTGATTATCACAGCGAGTATGATAAACACCGGTGACAGCACTATAAGTCCAAGCAGTGAGGCAACAATATCCACCAGACGCTTTATAAATCTGTATACCGGCTTTCCGCTGTCTTCAGTGGCCGGATATGCCTGTATGTCATAGCTTAAAGGCTCTCTATCCTTCACTAGCTCGCTCAAGCATCTCATCTCATCAACCAGCTGTGCCGGCATGACAAGCTCTCTCTTTGACACTGACCTGCACAGAGGACATACTGCCCTGAAAATAATCCTCAGATCAAGGCCCACCGTCCAGTTCAGTATATATTCCTGGTCGTACTCGCTTTGCTCCTCCTCGGTAAGCAGCCTGTGTTCCCTGCTGTATACCTGCCAGAAGCCTATGATTCCGGGCTTTACCGATAGACTTTTTCTGTGAAATGCAGAGTATTCTATAAACTCTGGCAGTGATGGAGCAGGATTTCCCACCATGCTCATATCTCCCCACAGCACATTCCAGGCTGATGGCAGATTTTCAAGCCTTAATGCCCTAAGCATTCTTCCAACCGGTGTAAATCTCGGGTCTTTTCCCTTCTTTCCATCCAGTATCCATTTGTCATATCTATCCCTCGCATCCATGTACATGGCGCGGAATTTATAGTAATAAAATCTTCGTCCGTTTTTGCCGACTCTGACAAGCGATATGAGCACCGGTCCATGGTCGCCTGTGACTATTTTGCCTATAAATGCAACAAGCCACACAGGCACTATAAGTATGCTTCCGGCCACACCAAACAGCAGATCTATCAGCTTTTTAATAAGTAGATGCCTTACGCGGTATGTCTTATTCTTCCATGTGACCACTGCGTATTTTCCAAGGAAATCCATATAGTGCTCACCGACCTTGGCCTCATACTCATTGACATTCAGGTGCACTGTCTTGCCCATTTCATTGAGCACTGTAACAAACTCTCTCTGCTTAAACGGATAGTTGTCCGGCAGATGTACAAACACTGAGTCTATCTCTGCTGTTGATATCACCTGAAGCAGGTTATCGGCAGTTGCGACGACCTCTATCTTGTCTACTATCTCACCGACCATATCACAGTCCAGAATTGCAATATTCGATATACGAAAATCCCAGTTTCTTGTGGTCTTTATCTTTTTTATCACTCGCTCCACCTGGTCTGAGGTGGTGACAAGCATAATTTTCTCATTGGCCCCTGAGCGGTGATATTCCTTTGTCACCAGTCTTTTCAGCAGCTGTCTGACTATCACAGTGAATATGGTACTCAGTATGAAGGTCATACCCATCTGCCCTCTGGAGAAATATTCACTTGTTTTTGTGAAATATACACAGCCGACTGTGATTGCACCCACATATACATACATTTTCAGGACATTGTATATTTCAGGAAATAGCTTTCGGTTTATCAGATTATCATCTGCAAATGCCACGAAATGTACTACCACATATGCCACGAGCTCCACCAGAAAAAGTGTAAGATAGTGCTCTGTATGGTTTATAAGTCCCGTTCTAAAGAAACCGAACTTGTACCAGTTTGCAATCAGATAAGATGTAAACATCACAATTATATCAAGAAGTACCTCAAGGTACTGGATTATCCATTTTTTTGAGTTCATATCTTTCTCCCGGATTTTTCCTTATCAGCAGTATCTATACCGGCAAGCAGTACAAGCAGGAAAGGATTATATGCAATCTCCAGCAGATGGTGTTCCATAAAGGAGTGCACTCCAACCATGACTATTGCTGCAAAAAGCACATATTGCTTTGTCGCTATTGCCTTGTGACCAATAAATATTAATAATATCAGCACTACAGCAAACACTATTATTCCATACTCAAACAGCATCCTAATATACATATCATCTATAAAGAAATACTTTGCAGGGTCTATCCCGGTCGGGTCTGCAACACCTCCCCAGCCCTGTTCCTCTATAAACTGTCCAAATGGCTTGATGCTATACTCACTCCACACTTTGTGGCTCACCATCAGCCTTTGAGACAGTACAGAGTCTATTTTAACCATTATAGCATTGCTCTCACTATAAAAATAGCTGAGTGCAAGAAAAAGACTCGTCCACACTATCGGCAGGTATTTAAATATCTCACACACCCTGCGCGCCAGATTTTTCCTCTCAAGCAGATAAATCAGACCCATCAAAACCAAGAATCCTGTCAGGCAGACTGTTCCTGTAAATGCTCCTGCTTTTATATATATAAATACAGCTGCTGCTATCACTATAAGCCATCTGAGCCATGCCAGATATCTGTATTTTTCGTTTTCCTGTACTCTCTTCCATATACCAAGGCAGCTCACCGCCAATATCAGATAAAATATATGTGCCGCAAAGTCCGTCGGATATATGATGCCGTATGAATGTCTGGCTGCTGCTGCATTTCTAGGTGAATAACCTATCACATCCGCTATCACACCTGTCTGACTGGCTATAGCTGCCACTATAAGCATGACCGATACCACCGCCGTATATACCTTTAGTATATTGTCAAAACTCACATTTTTTGCCCCTACAATAAGTAGTACCGGCTGTAACAGCTCATAATAACCGGTCTGTAAACCTACTATTCCAAATATAAGAATAATTACGGCAATTGCAAGCTGCTCTTTTCTGCTGTAGTATCCTGAAAAAAGGACCTTGGCTCCCGTATACAAAACCATCGCTGCAAGAAAAAACTTAAAGGTGCCCACCAGTACCTGCTGCGAAAACATGGTAGTCTCGTATACGCATTTTGCGAGCACAATGCCATACAATATAAAGTATACTACATCCCATCTGTTATTTTTCTGTGTTGAAATCGATTTATTTTTGTCCATAAAAGATATTTTACCATATTTGATATATAATTGCCACATTTCAAAAAATTATAACAAAAATTTAATAAAGGCTACAGTTTATGCGTCTCCGCTCAACTGTAGCCTTTAAAATCGACCTATTTAATTACTTCAGGTCATCATCTGTAATTGTTTCACCATTCATAACCTTCTGTATCAACTGTTTAGCATGCTCTACGCTGCTCTCATCCGGAATAGTAACATAAACTTTCTGAATAGGCATAGAATATGTTGTTTTCTTGGTACCCTGACCAGTTACTGCAAATGACTTAATATTCCAGCTTCCTCCCTCTGACAGCTGCATATTGATAAGAGATGAAATATCTGAGCTTTTAAAATCCATGGAAATCATTCCCTCAAGACTGTCAAGAATACCGGAGTAGTTGGTCAATAATGCCGTACTGTTTGTCATCTTATCTATTACTGCTGAAATAAGATCCATCTGATGGCGTCCCCTGCCATTATCTCCGTCCGGAAGATTATGCCTCTCACGGGCATATGCCAATGCTTCCTCTCCGTTTAATTCATTTGGACCCTTTGAAAACTTGTAAGAATCCATAGATGAACTAAATGCCTGTTCAGAATTCACAGTAACTCCACCTATTTGGTCTATAAGAGTCTCAAAACCTGTGAAATTAATCTGAGCATAGTAGTTGATTGTATCCAGATCATATACTGAAGCCAATGTCTTCATTGAACAATCTATACCATACAATCCACAATGTGTCAGTTTATCCTTTGTCCCATGAGATACCGACGTTTCAACATAGTAATCTCTAGGTGTATTTAACAATAACACCTGTCTACTCTCAGGATTGACAAAAGCCAGAATATTTACATCGCTTCGGCTCTTTGCAAGCTTCTTGCTTCTGGTATCTGATCCACTGATATATACAACGAACGGCTCCTTTGTCACCTGAACATCCTTTTCTGTCTTCTCAACCTCATATGTCTTAGTATAAGCATACAATACCTTTGTCTTTGTTTCAAAATCTTCATACCCCTCTGTATCTGTGATAACAGATACATATGAGGTATTGAGTATCATCGCCTTTACCTCACCCGAATAAAGGGCATCCACCATCTCTATTGCAGACGCATATGGCTTTGTATTGATTGTACTGTCTGTTTTTTTATTAATATCATCTATTGTTTCCTTTGTCTCTTCATATCCATATGAATCAGTATATGCAAAGGTATAATCCTTGGCATCATCAATAGTCTCAGCGGGATCATCCTTCATAACATAGACAACAATCTTATCCTCCATGACATTTTTATTTCCGGTCATATCATTAAGTGTGCCCATCACCTTGCTAAGCACAGACGTGCCATATAAGCTACATATGATAACCAGTATAGATATAAATGTTCCCAATCCTCGCTTAAAATAGCCCGACGCTTTTGGTTTCATTATGTTTTGTCCTAAGTGAACAAGTGCAAACACCAGGAACTCCATAATTAATAAACCCCCGGCTGCAAACATGATATACTTTGCAGGTAACATTTTTGTTTTTACAGCCATAGCAAATATCATAGCACTAGCAATAAGCTGTAAAACCAATAATACCCTTGCAAATATTATCCATTTTGTAGCCTTTTTCTTTTTCTTCATTTGTTTCTCCTTCTATCTATAAATACATAGTACTTATCTATTTTAACAAATGATTTTGATTTTTCAATATTTTAACAATGATTATAACAAAATTAATAATTTTTTTTAAAATTTAAATGTGTTTTCCAGTGTCTCCCACTTCTGATCCTTATCACTCAAGTTGATTGGTGTGCCATCCTCAAGTGTGTATCCGCTTCCGTCAGCGCTTCCCGGATACTCTCCGACAAGCTGTGGCCACTCGATGCCGATTGCAGGATCATTCCATGCAAGGCCGCTCTCATCTCCAAGGTGCCAGAAATCTGTTACCTTGTAGCAGAACTCTGCTACATCTGAGAGTACTAAAAATCCGTGTGCAAAGCCCTCCGGAATAAGGAACTGCTTCTTGTTCTCCTCTGTGAGCTCTACTCCGAACCACTTGCCGTATGTCTTTGAATCGCTTCTTAAGTCTACAGCCACATCAAATACTGAGCCTTTTACTGCACGCACAAGCTTTGCCTGTGGGTATTCCTTCTGGAAATGGAGTCCGCGGAGCACTCCCTTTGTGGAGCATGACTGATTATCCTGTACGAACACTCTGTCAATGCCAGCTTCCTGCATATCCTTTGAATTGTATGTCTCCATAAAGTATCCACGGTTGTCTCCATGCACTGTAGGCTCGATGATGCAAAGTCCTTCGATTCCACCTACGTTTTTCTGTACTTTAATCTGTCCCATGATTTCTATGTCCTTTCTTGTATTACGTGAACATCCCAACATCTAACTCAACCTCGCTACTTCGTAGCTTCTTTGCTCACTAAAATTCTATCTCCTGCAGATATCTGTGCAGCGCATCCTGCCATGTAGGGAGTGGCTTAAATCCATTCTCCACGAGCTTGCTCTTGTCCAGTCTGCTGTTAAACGGACGTGCTGCCTTTGACACACCGTACTCTGCTGTTGTAACAGGTGCTACTGTAAGTCTGTCCTCAGAATACTCTGTATGACCAAGCTCCACTGCCTGCTTAAAGATTTCCTTTGTAAAATCATACCAGCTTATATATCCACCCTCGTTTGTAGCGTGATAGTAACCGTATTTATCAGTCTCTATCATATCTACGAGCAATCTTGAAAGGTCGAGTGTATATGTCGGTGTACCAATCTGGTCACTTACTACTGTAAGCTTATCGTGTGTCTTGCCGACATTTAGCATTGTCTTGATGAAGTTCTTGCCGTTTACACCAAATACCCATGCTATACGCACTATAAAGTACTTCTCAAGTGTATTTGCCACTGCAAGCTCTCCGTCAAGCTTTGTCTGTCCATATACATTGAGTGGTGCATAGTCCTTGCAGTCAGGCTGCCATGGTGTGGTGCCCTGTCCGTCAAATACATAATCTGTGCTGATATATACCATCTTGGCATCTATCTTCTTGCAGGCATCTGCAATATTCTGTGTGCCGTCTGCGTTGATTGCATGCACCTTTGCTTTTTTATCATCATCCTCGGCCAGATCCACAGCTGTCCATGCTGCACAGTGTACTACTACGTCAGGCTTAAGCTCTGTGATTGTTTTTTCCACTGCATCACGGTCTGTGATATCGAGTGAGACATATGGCAAAGTTGTAACTGCTGTGCCATCGTCTGCTCCGCTATACTGTGGTGCTATATCTGTTCCGATTCCTTCGTAACCGCGTGCTGCCAGGTCGTTCATTACGTCGTGTCCGAGCTGACCTGCAACTCCTGTAACAAATACTTTCATTTTGGGTCTCCTTTTTACAAATATTATCGTGACTAACATCACCATATATGCGCAAAACCACCAGACAAAGTCTGGTGTCGCATTTCATGCTCAATGTTTTGCTTATATACGTTGATGTTATGCTATCGCATACGAAATATTAACATAATGGTCACTGCCTGCAAGCAGTCGTGTCCATTCTGCCAATATTTCTATTCACGATAATAACTATCTATTCGCGTACATCTTCTCGTAATAGTTCTGGTACTCTCCACTGATGATTGTCTCCCACCACTCACGGTTATCAAGGTACCATTTGATTGTCTTCTTGATTCCGTCCTCGAACTTGGTCTCCGGGAGCCATCCGAGCTCGTTGTGGATCTTTGTTGGGTCGATTGCGTAACGCATATCATGTCCCTTACGGTCTCCTACGAATGTGATAAGGCTCTCCGGCTTATTGAGCTCCTTGCAGATAATCTTTACGATTTCAAGGTTTGTCTTCTCATTGTGTCCACCTACGTTGTAAACCTCTCCTACACGTCCGTTGTGGATGATAAGGTCGATTGCCTTGCAGTGATCCTCTACATAGAGCCAGTCACGCACGTTCTCGCCTGTTCCGTATACCGGGAGTGGCTTATCATTAAGTGCATTTGCTATCATAAGAGGGATAAGCTTCTCAGGGAAATGGTATGGTCCGTAGTTGTTTGAGCAACGGCTGATTGTTACAGGAAGTCCATATGTGCGGTGGTAAGCAAGCACGAGTAAGTCTGCTGCTGCCTTTGATGATGAATATGGGCTTGATGTATGGATTGGTGTATCCTCATGGAAGAAAAGGTCAGGGCGGTCAAGTGGCAGATCTCCGTATACCTCATCTGTTGATACCTGGTGATATCTTTTAATACCATACTTGCGGCATGCGTCCATAAGTACTGATGTTCCGATGATATTTGTATCAAGGAATACCTGTGGGTTTTCGATTGAACGGTCAACGTGTGACTCTGCTGCGAAGTTTACAACCATATCAGGATGCTCTTCCTCAAATAATTTGTATACAGCGTCACGGTCTGTGATGCTCTCCTTTACGAAACGGAAGTTTGGATTGTCCATTACAGGCTCAAGTGTTGAGAGATTTCCTGCATATGTGAGACAGTCTAAGCATACGATACGGTAATCCGGATATTTGTTAAGCATGTGAAATACGAAGTTGCTTCCGATAAATCCTGCTCCACCTGTTACGATAATTGTCATTTTGATTTCCTCCTTAATATAACTGCTCGCGGTATTTTCCATCAAGTACGTCCTTTAAGTACTGTCCGTACTGATTCTTCTTTACTAGCTCATATGTCTTTAATACTTCATCCTTTGTAATCCAGCCGTTTAAGTAAGCGATTTCCTCAAGACATGCTATCTTACGGTGCTGATGTGTCTCAACTGTCTTGACAAAGTTTGTAGCATCTACAAGGCTCTCATGTGTTCCTGTGTCAAGCCATGTGAAGCCCTGTCCCAAAAGCTCTACATTGAGGGCTTTTTTCTCAAGATAGATTCTGTTTAAGTCTGTTATCTCAAGCTCTCCTCTGGCTGATGGCTTAAGGTTCTTTGCATACTCTACTACATTGTTATCGTAGAAGTAAAGACCTGTGACACAGTAATTGCTCTTTGGATGCTCAGGTTTTTCCTCGATTGAAATAGCCTTTCCTTCCTTATCAAACTCTACAATACCGAATCTCTCAGGGTCATCTACATAGTAGCCGAATACTGTGGCGCCCTTACCGCTCTTGGCATTTTCAACTGCGGCCTTGAGTCTCTTGTTGAGTCCGTGTCCTGCGAAGATGTTGTCTCCGAGAACCATGGCTACTGTGTCATCCCCGATGAATTTCTCACCGATAACGAATGCCTGTGCAAGCCCGTCCGGGCTTGGCTGTACCTCGTAGGTGAGGTTGACACCAAACTGATGTCCGTCTCCTAAGAGCTCCTTAAATCTTGGTGTATCCTGTGGTGTTGAAATGATCAGGATATCTCTGATGCCGGCATTCATAAGCACTGACATAGGATAGTAGATCATTGGCTTGTCATAAATTGGAAGTAACTGCTTTGATGTTACCATTGTGAGTGGGTAAAGACGTGTGCCTGAACCTCCCGCTAATATAATACCTTTCATGTTGTTCTCCTTCAAACTGAAACTACGTGCTGCATTTGATGCTTTCGGTCTGTAGAATCCACTGACCTGATTCATCATTTACCTGCATTATAAAAGGTGCCCCAAGGGCACCTTCAAGTACTTTTTATATTTTTAGCATTTTTCACAAAATATATGCTTATATTATCCTGTTTTTAAATCATTTTCGTGCAATAAATACACCTGCATCCTTTAATTATTTACTCCAAGGATGTCTACCTATTCTGCCTATAAGAACTTTCTTTCCGTTTGCTATTCTGTCATCTTTCCAATAAAAATAAATTCTTAAATCTGAATCATTCCTTATAAGTTTCAGATGCGGCTCACATCTTACATCCGTATGTATATCTTCATATGTAAACGAAAACCACAAGCTATCTCTGTGTGCCGGATCCAAGGAACACGCTAGTAATTTAGTAGATATTTCATCAATAGCTATTTTCAAATTATTTTTATATCTACAATATAACTTAATTGCCTCATCATTTAAAACAGCCAAATTCTTAGTAATCTCTTCAGCATGATCCGGAAAATTTTGAATATGTTTCATTTCAGCAAGAATATCATCTGCAAAACAACTATCTATAAAACATGATTTCATGAAATCGAAATATTCGTTAGGATTGTTTATTTTCGATAAAATTTTTCTTCTATTAATAACATACTCTTTAACTGATGACACTGAATCTTTCCACTCACCCAAAGAAATTAATATAGAATTACCAGCAGTTTTCTCAAATCCCTGTTTTGAAAGAATCTCTGCTACAATCCTTCTATCATCAGTTCCACCAGTCCCAATAGATGAATATACCCAATCTGCAAGTTCTACATCAGCCTCCACTTCGATCCCCCATATGTTATCATTAAATATTATACTCTCATTAATTTTATCACAATAGGTATTTATATCACTTAATTTCTCAATATCATCAACTCTAAACGACATATTTTTCTTATCTGCTGTATATCTAAAGCTTTCTTCTTGAAGTCTATTGTTTACTTGCATTCCCTCTCCTTATTTTCAATAATTCCCTCAAATCAATACTTTTCTGGTCAAAAAAATCTTTTGGCCAATCAGATAATTCTCCATTTTTATCCAACCATATTTTTTTTATATCTATATCTTTATCTCTACGATTAAAAAAGTCCACTGTTACATGATCTGTTTGTTCCATATACGCAGCCTGCAAACGTATACCATCAATAACGTGTTCGCTATGAGTCTCCACTATAATCTGTACCCCTGATAAAGATATTATTTGTAAAAACTTTCCTATTCTGCTTTGAGCCGCAGGATGTAAATGTGCCTCTGGATTCTCAATTATAAATATTACATTTTTTTTTGCTGAACACCACAATCCCATTGCAATCACTGAAAATACATAGCTTATTCCAAAGCCTGTCATTGTTGGAAAAACGGCATAATCTACAAGCGAATTTTTATATAATATATCTGTACTAGCCTTATTAAGATCTGTCTTCAGAGATACCTGAACATCACCCAATACTGCATCCATCCATGCTTCAACCTGATCAGAAAACTTGATAGAATCAATCGCACGAACACTCTCTGGAACGACTACATTCTGCATATCAGCCCTTTCTACAATATATGCAGCATTAGAGCCATCTTCTATAATACTCTCCCCACCCGCTGGGTATGATATTCTAGGTCCACATCTTTCCGCATTCAAATAAAAAATCTGACTATCAAGGCCATTACTGTTTTTTATATTGAATGGTAAACTAAGCGGTGACAATCTATCTATGCTATATATAAAATCTATTTTATTATTTTCATTATAAATAATAAATGAAAAGTCCCCTTCACAATTATCCGACGGATTCTGTGCTCTCAATACACTTGGATTACCTATTTGTATTCCTAACGCATTATTAACATCTACAGAATTCTCTTTTTCTTTTAATGATGCAAAAGCAAGTAATAAAGCTTGTATAGCCGTAGATTTTCCAGCTGCATTGACTCCAGTAAATATATTAATAGCATTTAACTCAATTTTGGCATCTGAGAAACATTTAAAATTCTTAATATCTATTCTATCAATCATTATATTTTATTAAATAACCCCCTTATAATTTCTATAGCTTTTATTATATTTTTTTTTGATCCTGTAGATGATGTGATCACCTTATACAATTCGCCATCTTCATCAATAGCCGCTACATACAATTTACGTATTTTTTCAGCTTTCATCTGTATCTCATTATTAAAATAATTCATATTATATAGCACCACAGCCCAACTGGTAAATAAAGCTGTGTTAATTCTTTTTTGTCCAATTTTACAAAATGAATACCCCTGAAGTATCATATGCGCTTGTAACATAATTACCCTAAACTCATTCAATATTGATTCCAATTCACTTTTTTTGTACGTATTTAATAATAAGACCATCTTATCCATAGACTTTGTCAAACCATAGTACTGATTAAAGTCATGTTTCTCCCAATTATAATATGAATTTATAACTATATATCTAAGGCATAACTCTTGAGCCCCCATTCTCACATCATTTACACCCCCTAATGTTGCCTTCATAAATTCATCACATGATGACATGTTCTTTAACAAATTACGTACTTCTGATGTGGCCAAAGTATTTCTTATCTCCTGCGGATTAAGAGGAAGTCCACCTGTATTCACCCTGCGAAACACATCAAATTTTACCATATCAGGGCATACTGTTCCCAAAATATTAACAGAAAGTGCCGTGTCCAAAACGTACGATTTATACTTATTATCCAACTGACTAAATTTTTTCCCATCGCAGCTTGATAAATATTCCAGTTTTCTTAACTCAAACTCATCATTTAGAAAAGAATGAATAGCTGAAAGTCTCTGCAAACCATCTATCACGCTCTTTGTTCCATCTTTTTTTTCATCCAAATAAAAAGCCGGAATAGGGATTTTAAGTAATAACGACTCTATAAGCAATGATTTCCGTTGATTATCCCAAACCAAATTTCTCTGATATTCTGGTTGCAAATCCAAAACACCATTTGATATCCAATACTCTACTTGAAAAATTGTGATCATCTTTTGCTCTACACGAATATCATTAACATTATAAGGTAATTCATTCTCCTCAAAATTATCAATGCCATCTTCTATTCCAATATATTCTTCTTCGATTTGTTTAAATTTATTCCAATATTGTTGTATATCAGCCATCATCCACCTACTATAAAAACATTAGATACATTATTATAATATCATATTACCTTATTCTACGCTACCAATTATTTTCGTGCAATAAATACACCTGCATCCTTTGTGATATGGAATCCTCCCTCTGTCTTCTTTCTGACAAATGCCGCAAATTCCTTATAGCGGTCCACAATATACCTGTTCTGGTTGCCGTGGCACGAAAGCACATACTCTATCACAGGCTCTGCTTTTTCTACCACAAGCTCATCCTCGTACCCATGCCAGCTTACCTCACCAAAGTATTTTCCAAGTATTGCCTCACCATTTTCTTTACCGAATTGCTCATACAGCCTTTCCGCTGACAGCTCTATACGGTCATCAAACTGCTGCACCAGGTCGTTTATTTCCTTCATATGCCGTGAGCTGTATGTACTGCACACAAACACGCCACCGGGCTTTAGCACCCTTTGGATTTCACTGCACACAGCATCCAGATTGTCACAATAGAACAGTACATGGTCTGCTATCACGCAGTCATACGATGAATCCGGCTTATACAGCCTGTGGGCATCCATCACCTCATATGTGAAGCGCTTGTCATCTGCGCCTACATTTCTCGTCGCATCCCTTACCATGCCATACGATATATCAGTCAGGGTTATCTGCATATCTGCCGGTATCCTGTCTATGTTCTGTGTCCAGAGAGAGGCATCACCACAGCCCACCTCAAGCACCTTTTCCCCCTCAAAAAAGCTGCACTCATCAAATACCCAGCTAAACCAGCTCACCGGATTCATCGAGAAATCCCTGTGCAGATTGATTCTGGCTGATATATTTGAAGCATCCCTGTACTGCTGCTTTAGCTTTTGCTCCATCTCGTTTATATTAACCAGCTCCAGCATATGACTCCAGTCCACACTTCGCCCCTCGTCTATCACCTCTGAAGCCTCCTGCAGTGCTGATTTCATAAGCTTCATCTGCTCTATCCTCTCCTCCACGAGACCAAGCTGCATGTGAAGCGACTCAGACATGACATTGCTGTCCGTGTTTCTGAGTGTCATCTCCTTGATATCATCCAGGGAAAATCCCAGATATTTGAGGAACAGTATCTGCTGTAGACGCGCAAAGTCGTCATCATTATAGAATCTGGCTCCGTTTTCGTTTACGTAGGATGGTTTTAAAATATTGTGCTCGTCATAGTACCTGATGGTCTTTTTTGTAATATGCGCTTTTTTTGCAAATTCTCCTGAGGAGTAGTAGCCGGGTAGTTTCATCGTTGCGTTGCCTTTCCTCTTATTTTCTTACTTTTGAACTTCCTATATCTAAGTATATCATAATTTTCTAATACAGGATTTATTAATATTTACTTATTTTCATTGTTTCTGCTTGTTTTTCCGGAAAATGTACTTATAATTATAATATCACTATGCAACAAGGAGAAAACAATGAAATACGATTATATAGTAGTAGGTTCCGGTCTCTACGGAGCCATCTTCGCCCATGAGGCAAAGGCCAAGGGCAAATCAGTGCTTGTTGTGGACAAGCGTCCTAACATAGCAGGAAATGTCTACACCGAAAAGCAGGAGGGCATCAATGTACACATGTACGGAGCCCACATATTCCACACCAATGACAAGAGGGTCTGGAACTACATCACACAGTTTGCTGAGTTCAACCGCTTCACAAACAGCCCTGTAGCAAACTACAAAGGTGAGCTGTACTCAATGCCTTTCAATATGTACACCTTCAACAAGATGTGGGGTGTGGTGACACCGGAGGAGGCTGCTGCAAAGATTGAGGAGCAGAAAAAGGAAATCACCGGCGAGCCAAAAAATCTCGAGGAGCAGGCTATCTCGCTCGTTGGACGTGATATCTATGAGAAGCTCGTGAAGGGCTACACTGAGAAGCAGTGGGGTCGTGATTGTAAGGAGCTTCCGGCTTTCATCATAAAGCGTCTTCCTGTTAGACTTACCTTTGACAACAATTACTTCAATGCTCTTTATCAGGGTATTCCAATCGGTGGATACACCAAGATGGTTGAGAATCTGCTCGACGGCATTGAGGTCAGACTAAATACCGACTACCTTGAGCACAAGGCTGAGCTTGATGCTCTTGCTGACAAGGTTGTATACACAGGTCCGATTGACGCATACTTTGGCTTTAAGCTAGGTACTTTGGAGTACCGCTCAGTGCGCTTTGAGAATGAGACCCTCGATATTCCTAACTTTCAGGGAAATGCCGCTGTCAACTATACAGACCGCGAGACTCCATGGACACGTATCATCGAGCACAAGTGGTTCGAGTTCGGTAAGGATGAGGATGGAAATGATCTGCCAAAGACTATTATCAGCCGTGAGTACTCTTCTGAGTGGAAGGCAGGCGATGAGCCTTATTACCCTGTAAACGATGAGAAAAACGGACAGCTCTACGCCAAGTACAAGGAGCTTGCCGATAAGGAGACGGGTGTTATATTCGGTGGTCGTCTCGGCGAGTACAAGTACTACGATATGGATACTACCATTGCTTCTGTACTTGATATGTGTGAGAAGGAGCTTGGCTAATAGTCAGGCTTCCCACAAAATGCTTTGTTTATGTCATATTCAAAAGCGCCATGGCAATTTACCATGGCGCTTTTATTTACATTATTTTTTTCCGGCCAGATTTATCTCAGCCGCAGGAATATGCTCCCTCAGGCACTCATATCCATACTCCTTCGAATATGCATATATAGCCGGAAGCTGTCTTGAAAGAAATAGCGCCGGTGCTTCTGTCACAGAGTATGCGCCACAGTGCCCGAACTCAAGAACATCACCAAGTTCAAGCTTCTTAAGCTTCACCTCGCGTACCAACACATCTGCCACTGTACAAAGGCTTCCGCAGAGTGTATAGTCTGTGTCCGGCAGTTCTGTGAATTCCACACCGGCAGCTCTATATATACTAATCGGCGGCACCTGCATAGCCATTCTCTGTCCAAAGTAATTCAGATGGTGGATTCCTCCATCCAAAATCGCATAATTGGCATCGCCTGTCGATTTTAAGTCCTTTACCTGTGTGTAGTATTTACCGCATGAGGCTGCGAGGAAACGTCCCATCTCAATGCCAAGCGGATATTCCTCAGCAAATTCTCTAAGCACCTCTGCTGCCTCATCAAGTGATCGTTTTTCCTTTTCCTGCCAGCCATCCTCAAAATACTCCACGCAAAGCCCCGGGCCATACTCTACAAGCTGTGGCTCAAAGCTGTATTTGTCCTTTAACATGGTAAGTGCAGACTTTATTTTTTCCAAGTCCTTATTTATTTTGCGTAGGCTCTTCTGTGTGCCGGAATAGTAGTGGATGCCCATTACCGTGATGCCTTTAAACTCATCCGGATGCGAAATGATGTATTCAATATCCTCAAGCGACATGCCAAACTGGTTGCCACTTGTCAGTCGCAGTATGACACGTGCTTTCGTTTCAGCAAATTCGGCTTCATGCGTACCTTCCGGCATACCTTCAAGCATCACTTCTGATATCAGTGCCGCATGTCTTATGCTCTCACAGGTGAGTATACCGGCGCCATACGAAACGGCTCGCTCTATATCGCATTTTTCCTTCATCACGCCTGAATAGATGATGCACTCCGGCTTCACGCCCAGTGCTATACATATCTCAAGCTCTCCCGGGCTGCACACCTCCACATGGTCTAAGCCCGCCGGCAGCCTGTGAAGCAGAAACGGATTTGCCTTTATCGAAAAACAAAGCGGTATCCTACGTCCTCCTTTACAATCAAGAGCAGCCCTTATCATGGCTGCTCTCTTCGCAAACTCGTCCGTATCAAATACATAGTACGGTGTCTGTCTCATATGCTTTATTCCTCCACAAGCTCTTTCACAAGCTTCTCGATTGCATCAACTGAGTTGAAATTCTCAGGAACCAGATCCTTTGGTCTGATTGTGATGTCAAACTCATCAGTCAGCTCCGATACGAGTGAAACTATATCAAATGACTCAAGAATTTTGTCATCGATTAGCTTTGTCTCCTTCTCAAAATCCACATCCGGTCTTAATTCCTCTAAAATCTCTAAAATTGTGTCTCTCATTTTACATTTCCTCCAGTTTTTTCATATCATATTTTCCGTTTGGAAGCTTAGGAAGCTGCTCCAGCTTCTTGATTTTCCTTGGCACCATAAAGCCCGGGAGCTCGTCCCTCAGTGCCAGCGCGAGGCTTCTCCTGTCACAGTCACCTGTATAGAAAAGTATCAGCACCTCTTTTGCTTTATTATATATAACACAGCTTTCTGCGACTCCCTCGACCACATTGGCGGCATGCTCCACCTCATCAAGCTCCACACGGTGTCCCATGTGCTTTATCTGGCGGTCCATACGTCCACAGAAATGAAGTATGCCATCCTCATCGAGCCTTCCGTAATCCCCTGTGCGGTACATACGCTCAGGATAAGCCTTGTTAAGTGGATTGAGTGTAAATGCCGCAGCTGTCCTCTCCGGATCATTATAATAACCCAGCGCCAGGATTGGTCCACATACGCATATCTCGCCCTGTTCTCCGACAGCCGGCTCATTTCCATGCTCATCTATCAGGAAAACCCTGTAATTGTCATAGGCTTTTCCTATAGGAAGCACCTCGTCCTCTTCCACTGTATGATCCACGCTATAGTATGTGCATGATGCTGTGGCCTCTGTCGGCCCATACTGGTTCACAAAATGTGCTTCCGGTAGATTTTCCTGCCATTTCCTAAGCACCCTGCACGGCATCACTGAGCCTGAGAAGCAGATTTTTCTAAGACTCTTAAGCCCTACTTCCTCAAATGCTCCAAGCGATGTGAGGATGGTAAATGCCGAAACACTCCAGCCGACACTGCTGACCTTCTTATCATTCATGTAATCAAACAGGGCATTTGGCTCCATAAAATACTCTTTTGGAATAATCGCTGTGCTGCAGCCGGTCTTTAGCGGCAGATAAATGTCCCTGATTGCCGCAATATAGTCAAGCGGTGACTGATTGCCCAGCACATCGTCGCATTCAATATGCATCACATCACAATATGCATTGATGTATGTCATAAGTGACAGATGCGATGTCATGACTCCCTTTGGATTGCCGGTGGAGCCTGACGTGTAGATAATATACAGCGGGTCTGTCATGGACATCTGCCTGCGGACTGTTGCAAGCTTCTCCAGTGAGCTGTCATCTTTTTTTCCTGCACAGCCTGCCACAACACCACCATCTGTATCGTTCTCACTATCCGTCACAGCGTCTCCTGCTGATTCACTGATTTTACAATTACTATCAGCGCCCGCCACCTGATCGAAGCGCGATATATCCTCAGCAATAAATATCTGCGGTCTATCGAAGCCTTCTGACTTTGCCAGCTCATCCACTATGCTCTCCACATGCTCAAGGCTTTCCCTGTCTGCCACAATAGCCCTTGGACACAGATTTTCAAGTATTTTTTCAATTCTCTTGTCAGGAAGCGATGCATCAATCGGCGCATACGGTCTGCCTGCATATACCACTCCCAGAAAGTATGCCGGTGTCACCATTTTCCTTCCGGCAAATACTGCAACAGGGGTTCTGTCCACTCCAAGCTGTTCTATCAGATATGCTCCTGTATTTCTTGCTATATCATACACCTGCGCAAACGTAATGCTGCATTCAGTATCCGAAAATGCAGGCTTGTCAGGGTATTTTGCCACTGTGGCCTCAAGCCACTCCAGTACGTTTTTCATCTTAGTCCTCTTTCATGCATTAATAAACGTTGCCGAAAAAATTATAGCACATAACATCCGAAAAAAATGTCATGTGCTATCGAATTAATAATTCTTAAGAAAGCCTTAATTTTTTTCTGTAGGTTTTTCTATATTTGATTCTCCTATTAAATATATCGGTCTGTCCTTTGCCTCAAGATAAAGCTTTGACAGATACAGTCCAAGTACCCCTATGCTAAGAAGCTGTATACCACCGATAAAAAGAATGATGACCACCGTTGATGCCCAGCCTGCTACCGGATCACCAAATACAAGTCTTCTTATTATGATAAAAAGCATAGCTGCTATCGCCACAATAAAGCTGAACACTCCTGCTATTGAAGCCATGTATAGCGGAGCATTTGAAAATGCTACTATTCCATCTAAACTATAGAGAAACAGCTGCCAAAATGACCACTTTGTCTCGCCAGCCACGCGGTTTACATTTTCAAACTCAAGCCATTTGACCTTGAATCCTACCCAGCCAAATAATCCTTTTGAAAACCTATTGTACTCTTTTAGCGATAAAAGAGCATCCACATATTTCCTGTTCATCAGCCTGTAGTCACGTGCCCCATCAACCATATTTGCCTTTGAAATCTTACTCATCAGCCTATAAAACTTTCTGGCAAAAAAAGATCTAATCGCTGGTTCACCTTTGCGTGTCACTCGCCTTGTACCGACAGCATCATAGCCCTCTTTTGTAAGGACCTGATACATCTTCGGAAGCATTTCCGGGGGATCCTGAAGGTCTGCATCCATTATTGCCACATATTCACCCACCGCATGCTGCAAGCCCGCATACATGGCTGCCTCCTTGCCAAAATTGCGTGAAAAGGATATGTATTTTACACCGGAATCATTTGTGGCAAGCTCCTTTGCAACATCGAGCGTCCCGTCCATAGAGCCGTCATCCACTATAATCAGTTCATAGGACAATCCCTCTGCCTCACTCGCTTGACTCATCTGATTCAGTACCCAGGTTATTTTATTATAAAAAAGAGGCAGAGCCTCTTTCTCGTTAAAGCATGGCACCACAATGCTTATCTTATTTTTTTCCATATAAGCCACCCTGCATATAATATCAAATAAATAAAAAATCCGATTGCTGATCCTGCCGTATTTGTCACAAAATCATCAAGCTGACAATATCCCCTGCCGGTAACCAGCTGCGTGTACTCAATTGCTGCGCTTATAAAAGCACCAACAGGTATTGTAAACCATCTCATCCAATTTTTAAAAACCAGTGGAAACAAAAGCCCAAATGGTATAAACAATACTATATTTTCTATAAAATAAGCGTGCATCTGAAGTGTCATGCCCCATGTGCTCCACAGCACCATATCGGCAACGCCGGTTCTGCTTCCCGGCTCCCTTGAATAATACACTATCATTATAAGCGTATACATATAAGCCACAAAGGTGCCGCAGAACAGCATATGCCAGATTTTACCCACTATCTTTTTTCTTCTCTCATCTGCCTGTGATACCTCTCTCATTGTGAAAAGATATCGCAGCAGACACACAAAAATATACATCGCAATGCAGATTAAAGCCAAATATACCGCTGACGGAAGATATTTGAACTTTTCCTGTATGTCTCTTATTATATAATCTTTTAAACTCAATGTCCTTTTTTATGCTCCTTGTAGGCACGAATGAACTCCAGCTGTCGTTCATCGTCCTTTTTCTGTTCGTCATCAGACATATGACTCACTTTAATAATTATACACAATATTATGCCAATTACAATAATACCGGCACATAATATAAAAATAATTAAGATTTCAGGCATAGACTATTTCCTCCGGCAGAATTTAATTACTATTCTCTCTACAGATTAAATTATATCCACTTAATTTATCTTAATTCACTCATTTATGAACCCTGATAACAGCAAAAGCTGCATGATATTCTCACACAGCTTTTGTATATTACGTATATTATCTTTGGCATTAACCTTTATTTTAATTTTGCAACAACCATATCCACATATTTCTGACAGATTTCCTCGCTTTCTGCCTCAACCATGACACGGATAACAGGCTCTGTGCCTGACTCACGCACAAGTATACGTCCTGTATCGCCAAGCTCTGCAGTAACCTGGTCGACAGCCGCCTGAACCTCAGGATTGGCAAGAGCCTCGGCCTTGTCAGCTACGCGCACATTCTGAAGTACCTGCGGGTAGATGCTAAGCCCCTCACAGAGCTGGCTCATCTTCTGTTTTCTCGCCATCATGACCTCCATCATCTTAAGGCTGGTAAGGATACCGTCGCCTGTTGATGCATACTTAGAGAAGATGATATGTCCTGACTGCTCTCCGCCGATGCGGCAGCCGTTCTGCTGCATGTACTCGTATACATATTTATCACCTACTGCAGTCTTTGCGTAGCCGATTCCAAGCTCATCAAGGGCCTTATAGAGTCCAAAGTTTGACATAACAGTTGTGACAACAGTATTGTTATCAAGCTTTCCTCTCTCTTTCATGTACTTTCCATATATGTAGAGGATATGGTCTCCTGTGATTACATTGCCCAGTTCGTCTACACAGAGACATCTGTCTGCATCTCCATCGTATGCGAAGCCTACATCAAGACCATTGTCCACCACGTACTTCTGTAAGCCCTCGATATGTGTAGAGCCTGCATTATTGTTGATGTTTAGACCGTTTGGCTCATTGTTGATGACATAGCACTTTGCTCCGAGTGCCTCAAAAATAGACTTTGCCATGTTCCATGAGCTTCCGTTGGCACAGTCAAGACCTACCTTCATGCCCTTGAATGAGTAGACACCAAGCGATATGAGGTATCCCATGTAACGGTTACGGCCTGCTACATAGTCAACTGTGCATCCGATAGCATCCTTATGTGCATAAGGTAATTCCTTCCACTCCTGACCAAACAGGCGCAGCTTGCCGTCTATATAGTCCTCGACAAGGAGAATTGTCTCCTCATCCATCTTCTCTCCATTGCTGTTGATAAGCTTGATTCCATTGTCATAGTATGGATTATGGCTTGCCGAAATCATGATACCACAGTCAAAATCATCGGTTCTTGCTACATATGCCACTGATGGAGTTGTTGTAACGTGTAATAGATATGCATCTGCTCCCGATGCTGTAAGTCCTGATACAAGGGAATACTCAAACATGTAGCTTGAACGTCTTGTATCCTTTCCTATTACTATCTTCGCCGGCTCGTCGAGCTGCTTCTGCTTCTTAAGCTCTCCATAATACCAGCCTAAAAATCTACCAATCTGATATGCATGTTCTGCTGTTAAATTGACATTAGCTTCTCCACGGAAGCCGTCTGTTCCAAAATATTTTCCCATTGTCGTCCCCTTGTGAATAAATTTTTCTTATATTATACACTTAATAAATGTGTTTGTGTAGTAAAATAAGCTTATTTGTTAAATTATTCGACTTCATAAAATCAATTGTTTATAAATGTGATAAAATTAACATATGTATATAAATCAAAGCTACATAGATATCTTATGACACTCCATATAATATCTCTTCTCATTCGCTTCTCCGATTGAGAATGTCTTTCTAGGCAGCACCCCGCCCGCATTGATTGCAGGGAACAATGTGCTCTTGTCTATCGACTGAAGAAAGATTCCACATCCATTAGTCTCCCTAACCAGTCCGTGAAGTGCCTCATCACCATGGATATAGTCTATTTCCACATTGTCATGTGTCTCAAGATACTTGTCTAAAATACCCTGGAGTATCTCAACCGGGAGGCGGTCACCTCTATTTGTGATATTAATTTCGGAATTCTTTATTTCGGTAGCGCCTGATTCAACATACTCAAATACTATCTCATCGCCCTCAGTGCTCGCAAGTCCTTGTTTTGTGATTTCAGCTTCGAAAAACGACAGCATGTCCTTTACATCAACATTTGTAAGCAGTCTGTGAATAGGCTTAAACTCAAGCGCCTCACTGTGCAGATTACAGATTTCCACAAGAGCATGCCTTGCAGGATGAGTTTTCAACTGCTCCTCTGTGAATTTTCCTGATTTTTTGATATTTTCCCAGCATGTCTTCGCTGTTGCAAGGGAATGGTTTCCATCACCTACTGCAAATAAAAAGCCTCCACAGCTATTCTGTTTTGCTGCAAATGCCTCTGTCACCTGCCTTGCTGCCTCACCCTCGACAGCATAGCCGCGGATATGTCCGCCTCCCTGCATGAGCTCTGTATCGTAAAGCTTACGAAGAGTGTCCCTGATGGCATACACATACTCGATTATTCCATGCTTTACAGCTGCTATATTTACTGCATCTTCCTGTGAAGCACCCTGGCAACCATCAATCTTTTGTCTGTCTATAGGATCATCAACAAGCAGCATAACATGTGGCAGCTCAATAGCTGCATTCTCTCTTATTTTCACTCTCGGAGGTATACGTGAGATTACTGTTCCCTCTGTTGCTCTGATGAGAGTCTTCTTTTTCGGGTCGAAATCATAGTCATCCAGATCAATAAGTCCTACTATTCCAAGACGCACCCCTGACTCCGTAGTACGCTCAACAAGCACATAGCCATCTGCCACCGCTTGCTTTAGGGTTCCATCTGTGAGATATGTATCCATAGTGGTATTAATATATTTGATTCTCTCATCATCAGTCATTGAAGCATATTTTGTTTTTCTGCCGGTTTCTTTGTCATTTTTGACACCTTCCCCTGACGAATTGCAATCATTCTCCTGTTTCGCAATTGTTCCCAGATATATTTCAGGGAATACCACATTAAGTGTTGACGGAGCATCGCCCACATACTTTTCCACAGCATCCCAATAATCAGCCTGACTTGTGAACTGGTCACAGGCGATAACTGACCATTTTTCCATATCTATACCATCATTTGGCAAAAGAATATTTGCCGGATTGAAACAATTTGACATATCAACAATTCTCCTTTAAATATACAAAATATATAACAAAAATCCGCTATACTCTATAGTATAACGGATTTACTTTTATTTGCATATATTAAATTCCTTTTGTTGTTAGAATTCTTCCAACTGCATCATCTAATTTTTCTGCCGGTATCTCGCCACTATTAACTGCAGACAGCACTGCATTATAGCTGCTCTCAAAGCCTGTTGAAACATAAAGCATGCTCATTCCTGCCTTAACAGCTGCCACAGCCGCCTCATCCTGTGTATATACCTTATTAAGAGATGCGTCTGATAAATCATCTGTAATCAAAAGGCCATTAAAGCCCATGGTAGTTCTCATATAGTTTACAGCACCTGCTGATGTAGAGCATGGCGTGGTTTCCTCTCCTGTCACACTCTGGCAAATCACATTTCCCATCATGACTGCCGGAACACCTGCTTCAATTGCCTTCTGATATGGCACAAAATCAGATGCCTCAAGATCCTCCAGCTTATCTGTCATCCAGAGCATTCCTGTCGCTGAATCTGTAGTAGCCTTTCCTTTTCCTGGAAAGCTCTTTGCTACAGAATTGATTCCTGCATCATTATAGCTGCTTACCTGTGCTGCAACACAGTCACCTACAGTCGCTGACTCGCTGCCAAATGCATATATATCGTTATCTGCATTATCACCATATGCTATATCCGCTGTCGGCCCAAAATTCATATTAAGGCCATTGGTAGCCATATATGAGCCTATCTTTCCTGCACTGCTGCCCGCTGCGTCAGCATCTCCAAGCTGTGATGGTGCCTGCTGTGCCTCATATCCATTAGCTGAAGCAAGAGGAAGTCTTTCTCCACCTTCTTCATCAATTGCAAGAAACAGATTCACGCCCAGTCGCTCCTGCGAAAATGACTGCAGACTGCTCATCATCTTTGTAACTGCAGCCTCTCCTGAAAAATTTTCCTGTCTGAAAACAAAACCACCAAGAGGATATGTACCAATAGCTGCCTTTGTCTTGTTACCGGCCTGAGTGAACTCTGATACACCTGTAATCTCCTCAGGTCTCGTAATGAATAGCTGAGCTACCTTTTCCTCTGTTGTCATAGAAGACAGCTTCGTCTTGACAGAATCTGACGGAGTAAATGCCGGTGCTGTCTGCTGTCCATCAACTTGTACCTGCTTAGTTCCATCCGTCTCCTGAGTAGGATTCTGTGTCTCCTGCTGGCTTTCTGTTATTTTCTTATTCGACTTATTCCCCGGCATCACAAAATGCACTGCTCCAAATACCAGCACAACTATCAGTGCAATTACTTCTATTGTGATGAGGTACTTATCTCCATTTTGTCTGAAGTTCATATTTAATCCCCAAAATTTGTGTTTGTTAAATCGTTATTAGGTCCGCTTACTTTTCCTGATAATGCACTGCTGTATTCGTTTACAGTTGCACTAGGAGTATAGCCTGTATCACCTTCAAGGAACTGATGCACTCCTGTAGCCATGTCTGCAAGTGTAGTCGGCACCTCAACCCATGCACCATCGACCTTTCCACCATAGAACACCTGTGGATACGCCGTCGAATCCTCTACTGTATAGTCTGCAAGATTTTTAAATACTGAAAGAATCTCATCAGTATTATAGTTAGTGTTGACATGTCCAATCAGGTCTGATACCATCTTAATCTTTGCCGCTGTATTCATCTGCTTAGCTGATTCAAAAACCTTGAACAGCACTGTTCTCTGTCTTTCAGCACGCTTATAGTCTCCTCCAGCTGTATAACGTATTCTGGAATACGCAACTGCCTGAGTTCCATCCAGTGTATATGTGCCGGCTGAATCAATATGGGATGAGCTTGTTCCACGAATCTTATTGACCTCATCAATATATCCGTTTATCACCTTTGCCTCAGATGCATCAATATCCTGTACAATGCCTCCTACCTCATCTATAATTTCACCGACTGTATTGAAATTGACTGTAACATAATTCTTTATGTCTAAGTCCAGATTTTTGTTAAGTGTATCTACTGCAAGCTCCGGTCCGCCAAACGCATGTGCATGTGTCACCTTCTGGTATCCATGACCATCAATATTCATCATACAGTCTCTGAAAATAGATACCATGCGGATTTTCTTAGCATCATGATCAACCCTGACAATCATAATGGAATCGGAACGTGTTCCTTTATCAAGCTGATCTGAGCGGCTGTCAACACCAAATAGTGCAAATTCCTCTATGCCTGATTTGTCTGTAATGTTGTCATCCTCAGCCTGAGTATCAGCTTTTGTCTTAACTGTCTCTGTACCCGGCTTTATGCCTTTGGCTTCTTTATTCTTAACATTACTGCTGTTAATCTTTACAAGTATTATCGCTATAATAGCAATAAGTACAATCATTACTACCGTAATAATTATATTTTTCTTTTTTTTCATCTGCACTATTCTCCGTCATTCATATATGTCTGTGCCTGCTAATTTTCGTCATCGTCCCTGCCATAATAATTGCCATAATAATTACCATAATAGTTTCCATAGTAATGACCATACTTAGACTCCTCAAACCTGCACTTATTGAGCACAGCTCCAAGAATCTTGACGCCTGAGTCCTCAAGTGTACGCTTTGTATTGATGATTGCACGGCTGCTTGTAGCATTCTGGGCAGCAACTATTACTGCTCCGTCTACATTCTTACCAACTACGGCCGCATCAATCGCAGCTCCTGTAGGAGGAGTATCGACAAGCACATAGTCAAAGTTCTTCTCTCCAAACTCGATAAGCTCTTTAAACTCCTCTGTCTCAAGAAGCTCCGTAGGATTTGGTACCTCATGTCCTGCAAAAAGAATGAACACACCCTTGATGTTTGTCGCATATATCACTTTGTCCAAAGACACCTGACCTGAGAGATAATGTGAGAGTCCGTATATCTTTCCACCGCTCTCCAGCTTCGCTCTGATTCGTCCTACAAGGACTGACTTACGCATATCGGTATCTACTACAAGGACTGACTTCTTAGAGTCCGCCATCGAACGAGCCAGATCCATAACTACGGTTGTCTTTCCCTCATTAGGCAAGCTGCTGGTAAAGAGGATGGACTTCACACCCTTTCCACTGAAACTGATGCTTGTTTTAAGAGCTCGAAGAGACTCCTTCATTGTATAGCTCTGGTCTTTTATCTGATTAATAACTACTGTTTCCATTAAATTGCCCTCTTCTTACTCTTGCTATCGTCTGATTTAGATGACTGTTTTTTTTTGTTTTTTCTTCTCTTTGACTTTGCTCCATCATACTCTGCCTCATCAACAGGAAGTGATGCAAGCACCTTGAGGCCTGTTCTGGCCTCCATATCATCTGCATTGGAAATTGTATCGTCAAGCATGTATCCAAGTACAACTATGCCGGCAGCAAGAAACAGTCCGAGTACAGCACCGATAACTGTATTCTTAAGGATATTATTATTCACCGGTGTCTTTGAAGCATATGCTGTCTGGATAATCTTTGGCTGTGACTGATCCATATTGTCAGCGATATACTGTGATGAAACTTTTGCAATCTCATCTGCCACTGTTTTTGAAGCTTCTAAATCAGTGTCTGTAACCACAATCTTGAGCACACGTGTATCTGTCGGATTCTCTATTGAAACCCTCCTGCTAAGCTGCTCGTATGTCTCGTCCATATCCAGATTGTCAATTACCTGTGATAAAACTGTCCTGCCTGTGATAACGTACTCATAGTCGTTTGTCAGACTCGAGCCTACCTGAATATCAGCAAGACTGGTGATAGATGTTGACTTGCTCAGTACATACATCTCTGCAGATGCCTCATACTCCGGTACAAAAGTAATCTTGGAGTATAATCCAAATACTGCTGCAAGAAGCACCATTGATGCCACAAGTGCCTTCCAGTGCTTCACTAATTCGTGAAACAGCGCTACTAAATCGATTTCAATTTCCTGATCTCTTATTGGTTCGTTGTTTTCCATTTTCCTACCCTTTACATATTGTAACATTATTTTTCGGTTTAATCCTATGCTATATTACTACACTTCATTTCTTTTGTCTATTTTTAGAAGTCACAAAAAAAGTATTAAGAATATGTCATATTTTGTAAATAATTATGCCATATAATAGAAAAGTGCCGTTTCCGGCACTTTTCTTTATTGTATTTTCATTTGCTATATTTTATTTGTTCCTGTTCTATTGTTGCTGTTCTAGTTCTGCTGTGGCTGTTCTGATGGTTCAGTCGGTGCCACCGGCTGTGGCTGTGGTTTTGGATTTACTGTTACGGTTATTGAACTGCTTGCGCTATTCCAGCCTGCCATTTCACCTGCTATAGCTGTAATCTGTACGCTACCAGCCCTGTGGATAGTCACATTTCCGGCAGCATCCACCGATGCAATCAATGGATCACTTGACTTGTAAGAAAGCCCTGCTCCGTTTGAAGCACTTGCTCCCAGAGAAAATGGTGCATCTCCCTCTGTTACAGTTTTATTACCGCAACCTATTGTCACAGATGGTGTCTGATTTGGCTGTGGCTTTGCATTTACAGTGATTGTAATTGTCTTGCTGCCGGCCTTATAGCTTGTAGTAGCCTCAGACTTGACAGTGATTGTTGCAGTTCCGACACCTACTATCGTCACATTACCGTTCTCATCCACTCTCACTACACCCTCATTATCACTTGAGTATGTGAGCTTTGCATTATCCTCTGCTGTCACACCGAGATTGAATGCTCCGTCACCCTCTGTCACATTATAAGAGCCAGCTCCGCCAAAACTCTGCGCTTTGCCGACCACCTTGTCAACACCACCATATACAATTACTTTTTCATCTAATGTCACATTCTCATATAGCTTCTTCGCAGCTGAATAAGGCATATTTATGCAGCCATGGCTGCCGCTGTACATGTAGATATTTCCACCGAAGGTACTTCTCCACGAAGCATCATGGAATCCAATTCCACCATTGAATGGTATAAAGAAATTAACCCATGACTTATATCCGTCTCCCCTTAAGTATCTGTCCTTATCTCTTGAGAAGATAGAATACACTCCGGTAGGTGTTCCATGACCTTTTGAAATACATCCTGTAACACACTGACTTGATACAACAAGCTCTCCATTCTTGTATACATATACCATCTGGTTGGTAAGATCCACTTCACAGTAATTGCCACCATATGTGACATATTCACCTGTTTCTTCTTCCTTTGCCTCACTGTAAACTGCTTCCACTGTTGCAGACTTTTTATTGTTTATTGCCTCAGCAATCGCCTCATACAGCTTGTTTCCATCTACAGTCTGTCCTGATGATGTAACAGGCACATTTATTATACTTCCGCCTGTAGTCTTAAACTGACCTGTTTTCTTCTTTGACACATCATGCTTTTTTGCAAGCTCTGTACAGTATGTAGCCATATTCTCACCATCAAGTGAAACTGACAATCCGTCATTGCCCACTATAAGCCACTGGGCTATCTGATCCTTTCCTACAGCCTCTGTAGCTGCTTCACCTGTTGCCGGTGTGAAATTACATGTCACCGTCACATCAAGATATGCATTGGCTTCTTTTAATGCCTTCTTTACCAGCTCGCTGTCCGCAGCCTTTTCTCCATCAACATATCCTGTTGCAGATGTAAGCTCTACCTTATCCTTCAGCTCCTTTACAGCGCTTGTCAGATTTGTAGCTGCATTGTCATATACAGGTGCATCTCCCGATACACCGTCAACACCCTCAAACTGTCCTGCCTCTGCATTGTATGCTATTGTAGCACGATATGGCACAATTGATCTTATATCAAAGGTCTGTGTGTCTGCCTCAGCCTTCTTTTGTTCGTCATCATTTGCCTCTGCATCCGTATCACTCTGTGCCGTAGCATCAGACTGTGACTGTGTTTTTGCAGTGATATAAGAGTCTACAAGAGCAGTCTCCAGCTCATCAGACTTATCCATTTTAAAAAGCTTCACCTGCTTTTCCGGTTTCTTATCCTTATTGGCCGCATTTATCAGTTCCTGAAGATCTGCTTTGTCATTGTACTTGAGTCCCAAATCCTTAGCTGTCATATCAAATGATGCATCGTCAAGCTTCACTGATATCTTATACTTGCCTACTGCAGTCTTTATGGCTTTCTTTGCCTCGTCAGCAGTCATTCCACCTACATCAACTGATGCAAGCTTGTACTTTTCAGGGAATGTCTTGTATGCTTTCTTTCCACAGCCTGCCATTCCCAATGCCATAAGCACACAGGCCAAAACTACCAGGAGTTTTATACTTTTCTTCTTCATCTTTGTCCTCTTTATCTTAATTTTATATTATTCTCACAGCACCATATTTTATCACTTTCTTATATATGCCTCAAGTGAGATTTGTCACATATTTTCCGGTTATTTAGACACATTATTCATCATTATGATAACAAAAAAGCTTCCTAATGACGCACAATATGTAACAGGCGTATAAAATAGTTCTGATAAACCTTATCGCTCATATGCATTTTATTCAACGCACAAAATACTTTATAATTCTTATTTACACATTTATACATATCTGTATTCTTTTTTTCGATTTGACTGACAAACAGCTTCATCCTTTTTCTAAGCTGTTTTTTATCAGTGTTCCTAATCAGGCAAAGCTGCAAATAGTCGTTGATAAATTTGCTTGTTTTATCAAACCACAGCTGCTTTCCGCCTATACTAAAGTGCTCCGCATCCCGGCCTGCCTCAATCAGCCTCATGATAACCTTCTCATAATGGTCAAGCCTCTTCAGTGAGCTTTCTATCGAAACGCTCTGATTTACGTCACCGACTCTATACTCATAAAGTGCCTTATCATATGCATAGATACTTTCGGCATATGCCATTGGGATTATTGAGAACTCCTGATCCTCGTAGAATACCCCCTCAGAGAGTGTCAGTCCTGTATTTCTATAAAACTGCGTATTATATATCACCCCATGCAGGCTCAGCCCCCACCAGAAATCATACAGATGCTCATCCACATATCCTGCATTATATGGTCCACCATTTTTTGTTATATATTTATCGTCGTATGGATACTCATCAGTATTTTCTCTCTGCAGCACATATGATCTATAGCTCATCAGCACTGCATCTGCGAAATTCTCATGTTTATTTTCATTATCTCTAAGATAACAGATAGTTTCTTTCAACACATCAGTGTTTACCCAGTCATCAGCGTCTACTACCTTAAAATAGCTTCCTTTTATTATTTTTACGCCTTCATTAATTGCCGAGCCATGACCACCGTTTTCTTTATTCAGTATCCGGTACACGTCAGGATATTTATTTACATATTTTTGTGCAATCTCCACACTATTATCGGTAGAGCCGTCATTTACAACAACAATGTCCAGCATATTTAAAAGAGAGTTATCATCAATAATAAATGATGATAACCCTTTATCCAAAAACTTTGCCGCATTATATGTCGGTATTATTATTGATAGTATCTTTTTATTTTCTGTTTCCATATCCTATCTAATTCCTGTTTCTATATGTTAATTTCCACTTATATCGCTGTCTGTCACCATATTTGACAATGGTAGTCAGTATTATTTTCTGTATAGTCTGTCTGCTCTGCCAACCCTTTTGGCAAGCTCAAGCAGCTTTGCAAATTGATTCTCGTAAAAGCTATTGCTCACATGCAGCTTATTAAACAGCCGAAATACTTTATATTTACGCTGTACTGCCTCATACATAAGTGCACTTTTTTGAGCGAGTTTCATGTTAAACTGCTCTACTATCGCTCTGCCAGATTGTCTGTCGGTATTTTTTATCAAAGCTATTTGATAATAGCTTGTGATTATGCCCGACGTCTTTCTGATAAAGTGTTCCTTTCCACCTTGTGGCATTTTTGCAAAGCTCTTCTCTGCCTCAAGTACATTAAATATAACCTGCTCCAGATCCGGAAGACGCTTCACCTGACTCGCTGCTGAAACACTTTGATTTACATCTCCAACTCTGTATACATACAACTCTTCCTGAATAAATCTGACAGTTTTTGCATACGAAAACGGAACGGTTGCATACTCCTGGTCTTCGTAAAATACATGCTCTGTGAGCTTATATCCAAGTGCTTCATAGAACCCTGTGTTATATATCACTCCGTGAAATGATAGTCCATCAAATACATCATCCCACATGTTTACTATATCCTTTAAATTGTACTCTCGTGTAAAATCAGGCACACTCACATCTGCCGGTCTGTACTCATCCTTTGATATGTCATAATACCTGAAGCTTTGTATCACCGCATCCGAATCTACATGCTCGAGATATTCAACCAGGTGCTTTAGCGCAAGCGTATCTACCCAGTCATCCGCATCGACCACCTTTAAATACTTTCCTCTCACATGCTCCACTCCTGTGTTGATTGCAGAACCGTGTCCACCATTTGTTTTATTTACTATGACAAAGGTATCCGGATACCAGTCCACAAATTTCTGCGCCACTTCAACACTTCTGTCAGGTGTGCCGTCATTTACGACTATCACCTCAAGCTTATCGAGTATAGCCTTGTCAATATCTATTTCCTCAAAGCGGCCCTCCGTTGCCATTTTACAGTTGTGCTGTGCTGTCTGTGCATCTGTATCCCTGCATACCAGAAATGACGACAGCCCCTTATTCAGAAACTTTTCTGCATTATATGTTGGTATTATGATTGATAATATTTTACTCATTAACTGTTCTATCCGTCCTGATTACTATTATTAAAAAGAGTATTGTATACTCATTAACGCCTATTCATGAAATTAATTACCACGCAGTCTGCTATAAACCCATGCTGCCATCGGAAATATCTTAAAACCTGTTTTTCTAAGCATCCAGACACTCTTCCTGCTACACGCCTGATACACTCCCGGGTGCTCCTCACGCAGCATCTCGTCAAACTTCTTCATCTGCTCAACGTTCCTTGTATCATTGCCCTTTGCCAGAAATATCTGGTACTCATCATCGACTGCCTCGGCTATGCCGCGCTCAAGGTACTGCTTCTTGTAGGTCTGCAGATTGCCGTGCACGTTGTTGTACTCAAACAGTGCATCAAGCACCTTAAGGTGCTGGTCATGACGCTTGATCATCATCTTTATGTCCACGCTCTGACCACTCCTTCCAAGTCTGTACTGATACAGCGGCAGAGGTGAAAACGTGATGCTTGTGCAGTATGGTATAGGGTAGAGTATATACTCCTGGTCCTCGTAGAAGCAGTGCTCATCCACACGAATATCATTCTTCTGCAATACATCAGTACGGATGGTCATGGAATGTATAGTGATCAACGGGTCCATGACTGCCTCAGCAAAGCCCCACTCCCTGTTGTAGTGATAAGAGTTGGACACTGCCTTTCTGCGCTTTGTGACCTTCTTTGTCCTATCATCCACCAGGTTGAAGTCATTGGATATGACATCCGAGTGCGTGTGCTTCAAAAGCTGTACAAATTGTGGCAGAAGGCTCTTGTCCAGCCAGTCATCACCATCCACCACCTTGAAATACTTTCCTGTTGCACGCGGTATCGCATAGTTGATGGTAGATCCATGGCCTCCGTTCTCCTTAGAGAGCACCTTGAAGCTGTATGGATATTTCTGCTCGTAGGTATGTGCCAGGCCGGCTGTGGAATCTGTGGAACCATCATCCACTATGAGTATCTCCAGACTTCTGAGCACAGACAAATCTATAAACGAGTCAAGACAGTTCTTTATATACTTTTCAACATTGTAAGCCGGAACGACTATGGTTAAAAGCTTCTCCATATATGTTTCTCCATGTATACCTGTTTCCTTGTGTACTACTCTCCGAGTCCATCCTTGATGTACTGTATAAGATGTTCAAGCGCCTCACTCTCATCCTCGCCATTGCAGATAAGCTCTATCTCATCGCCTGACTTTATGCATGCTCCAAGCACTGAAAGTACACTCTTTGCATTAGCTACATTTTTCTCGTCATATATAAATGTTACCTTTGATTTAAATTTCATTGCCTCTTTGCAGAGATTGCCGGCCGGACGTAAATGTAATCCGGTAGGATTCTTGATTATTATTTTTTGTGCTACCACTTTTATTACCTCTTTTCGGTTATATATCTATCAATGTGATGAACTGTCAGAGCCGTTATTTCCGGTGTTTCCTGACGATGTGCTGCCCGATGACGTACCAGCTGA
>OGCM01000850.1_pt1 | contig 42931 bp, 29 predicted proteins | sample 1570151 | NCBI WGS metagenome assembly OGCM01 (sample SAMEA4370582, study PRJEB24528) | human gut metagenome
CAAATCCATCGAGATGAAGCGAAGCGGAATCGAGATGAGTTTTTCGGTGTAGATTACAGTAATCAAATTTGTATGAAGTTTTGAAGGTATAAACTTATTAAATATGAATTATTTAAGACATCCAATGAGATGTCTTTTTTTTTGTAAAAAAATAATGAAATAATAATTAAAAACTGCTATAATGTTTTCGGTTACTTATCGAAAACATTAATTTATTAAGGAGGTTGTTATGGAACAAAAGAAACAGGAGCCAATTCGTGATGCGAGACATCTTGGAACGGCCAAGATGCTTATTCTTGGTTTGCAGCATATGTTTGCTATGTTCGGCGCAACAATTCTTGTGCCTATTCTTGTATCAGGATATTTTCAGAAGGCTTGTGGGGAGCCGCTTACCAGAGGTCTTTCTGTATCGGTTACCCTATTTTGCGCAGGCTTTGGCACGCTTATATTTCATCTGTGTACAAAGTTTAAGGTACCGGCTTTTTTGGGTTCGTCATTTGCTTTTTTAGGAGGCTTTTATACTGTTGCAAACCTTGACAGTGGTATGTATGCAGATATGGCTGTCAATGATAAGGCCGCGTATGCGTGTGGTGGAATATTTGTTGCAGGTATGCTTTATTTCGTACTTGCACTTATCATTAAGCTGGTTGGAATTAAGCGTGTAATGCGCTTTCTTCCACCTGTAGTGACAGGACCTATTATCATATGCATCGGTCTTTCACTTGCCGGCTCAGCTATCAATAATGCTTCAACAAACTGGGTTCTTGCAATTATTGCACTTGGAGTTATAATTATTTTCAATATATGGGGAAAGGGATTATTTAAGATCATTCCTATTCTAATGGGAGTAATCATTTCCTATGTTGTGGCTCTTATTATGAATGCTGCTGGAATTACTAATCCTGATGGTTCAGCAATTCTTGATTTTACATCAATTGCATCATCTGCGTTGGTCGGAATACCTAAATTTCAGTTCATGAAGTTTGATATTACGTCCATTCTTGTTATGGCGCCTATCGCTGTTGCGACTATGATGGAGCACATTGGCGACATGTCTGCTATTTCTGCTACAGTAGAGCAGAACTTTATTGCTGATCCGGGTCTTCATAGGACACTTATAGGTGATGGAATTGCAACTGCATTCGCAGGAGCCATCGGAGGACCGGCTAATACAACATATGGTGAGAATACAGGAGTGCTTGAGCTGTCTAAGGTATATGATCCGAGAGTTATCCGTATTGCAGCTGTTTTTGCTATTGCACTTTCATTTATTCCAAAGTTTTCGGCAGTAATATCTACTATGCCATCAGCGATTATTGGTGGAGTTTCATTTATGCTTTATGGAATGATTTCAGCAATAGGAGTTAGAAATGTTGTTGAAAACAAGGTAGATCTGACTAAATCAAGAAATCTGATTATTGCAGGTGTTATTTTTGTATGTGGTCTTGGCTTTGGAAATGGACTGACATTTACTGTAGCAGGAACATCAATTACACTGACAGCTTTGGCAATTGCAGCTATCGCAGGGATTTTCTTAAATGCTATTCTGCCGGGAAATGATTATGAGTTTGGAAAGAATCCTGATGGAGATGCAAGCAGGGGTGTGTATATGATGAACACTGACAATGATGAGGAAGAGGAATCATAGAAGTTAATTTGTATTTAGACTGATTTGTTAGTTGTAATAGTAAATAATTTAACAAACATTAAAAAGATATTAATAATATTTTACTTGATAAAGTTATATATATTCTCTACAATAAACTGGTATGGTGTATTTTCATAATTCACTTTACCAGTTTTTTTAAGGGGATTAGATTTAATGGACAGAAAAAAGATATTTTGGGCGATAGCTTCTGTTTTTATAGCTATCTTGAGCATATGGACTGTTGTCTCACAGAGCAAGCATTTTTCGTTTGAGATTCTTATGAGTTTTATCAGAAATGCAAATAAAGGCTGGCTTTTTATGAGTTTTGTTTGTACGTTTGGGTTTATTTGGTTTGAAGGCTTTGCTCTGGTACGTATGGCAAGACACTTTGGGTATAAAACCAGCGCGATTGATGGTACTGTGTATGGTGGAGCCGATGTGTATTTTTCGGCTATTACACCATCGGCATCTGGAGGACAGCCAGCCAGTGCGTATTTCATGATAAGGGATGGCATACCGGGCTATGCTGCTACAGTGGCCCTACTGATTAATCTTGTTATGTATACACTTTCACTTTTAACAATTGGCTTACTATGCATGATTTTTAAGTATCCATTGCTGAAAAATTTCTCAGGTATTTCGCGGATATTTATATGTTTGGGGATTGTGGTGCTGATTTTTCTGGCTCTTGTATTTTATATGTTGCTAAGGAAGGGAAGCATACTATACTCAATTTGTGATAGTCTTATCCGGCTTTTTGAAAAAATACATATAATACGGCATGGTGACAGGCTTCGAATAAAGCTTAAAAATACTATGAAAGAATATCAGGAGTGTTCAAACAGTATCACAGGGCAGACCGGGCTTCTCATCGAGATTTTCTTTTGGAATATAATGCAGAGAGTTTCACAGCTTTTGGTATCGTTTATGATTTTTATGGCAGTCGGCGAAGGCGTAAATAAGGCAGTTGATGTGAGTGTGATACAGTGTTTTGTGGCGATGGGCTCCAATTGTGTGCCTATACCCGGTGCTATGGGCGTGGCTGATTATATTATGATTGATGGGTTTAAACAGCTTGTTGGTAGAAATGCAGCGAATATGGAGCTTTTGTGCAGGGGCATGACATTTTATGGAAGTGTCATAACAAGTGCTGTCATTATTCTTATTGGATATATAATTAGAAAAAAAGTAGCAAAATAGTCTAGTATTTTCGCCCTAATAATATATTGTTATAATAGCTGTAATCGTTGCTGGTCACAATGTTAGGCGTGAACAGTCACAATCGCATTGAAATTTATATTGAAATTACAAATTTTAGTTGCATGAAGTCAATAATTGTGATAAAATATTGACTGTTCGTAAGATGCCGGCATGTCGGAATGGCAGACGATGCAGACTCAAAATCTGTTGGGCGCAAGCCCGTGTGGGTTCAAGTCCCACTGCCGGCACTATTTGCAAAACCCCGTAAATCCAAGATTTTCAGTAAAATCAAGGGTTTGCGGGGTTTTTCTTTACTTACAATCTTTCAAAAAATTAAAGAAATTAGGGTACTTTTAAGAAAAATCTGCCCAAAAAGGTACCCAAAAATCTGCCATATAGGCTGTAATACCAGATAGTAAACAGGAGCATTATGATGATAAAAAAGATTTATAAAAAATATGAAATTATATTCAATGTTGTATTATTCTCGATTTTTCCGATTGCGGCTTTTTATCTTATGGAGTTCTACGAACATAATCCTTTTGAAGAAGTCAGATTTATGGCAGGTTTTTTTAATATTATTTTGTTTGAGCTGATTGCCTGGATTCTTTATTTTGTTACGGGCAGGGCGAAATGGGCACTTCGTACAGTTTTTATTCTGGCCATGGTTTTTGGACTGATTAATCATTATGTTATGCTTTTCCGCTCGACTCCTTTTGTTCCGTGGGATATTTTTTCAATTGGTACGGCGACAAGTGTTGCATCCAATTATGATTTCGCACCGACTGCAGGAGTAGTTGTTGTTACAGTTATATTTATAGCTCTTATTATGCTGATGCATTTTGTTGATTTCAGAATTAAGTGGAAATTCAGGTTCAGACTAATTCCGACTGTGCTTGGAATACTTGCGCTGTGTCTGTTTGTGAATGCCCTGCAGGATGAGGATTCCCAGACGGACAATTATCTGTATCCGTTTCTCTTTACACCGGCATATATGACAAAGGTGAATGGAATGGCAGTGACCTTTGCGATGGATCTTAAGTTTGTGGCGGTTGATAAGCCTGATGGGTATAGCAGACAGAAGGCTAAGGAGCTGCTTGACAGCTATGCCAGTACAAATGATAATTCAGATGCAGCTAATAATACTGCAATTACAGATAAAAGTGATTATCCGAATATTATAGTTGTGATGGATGAGGCATTTTCAGACCTGTCAGTGCTCGGTGATTTTGATACAAATACAGACTATATGCCGTTTGTACACAGTCTTGAAAAGGGTAATGAGAACACTATAACAGGATATCTGAATACTTCTGTCTGCGGTGGCAATACCGCCGATACCGAGTTTGAGTTTCTGACAGGCAATACGATGGCTTTTCTTCCGGTAGGAAGTATTCCTTATCAGCAGTATATAAAGAGCAAGACACCTTCCCTTGCAAGCTATTTAAAAAGCATAGGCTACGCAACGTACGCACAGCATCCGTACTATGGCAGTGGATGGAACCGGGATACGGTCTATCCTCTTTTGGGATTTGACAATCTTTCGTTTATGCAGGATTATTCTAATCAGAGGTTTGTGCGCAAATATATAAGTGATGAGACATCCTTTGACAGGATTATTGAGACCTATGAGAACAAACCGGATGGTCAGCCGGCATTTATATTCAATGTCACTATGCAAAACCATGGTGGATACACGGATACCTACTACGGCTTTGACAATACGGTGACAGCGGATAAGCTCAATAATTCTGCACTTGACCAGTATCTTTCTTTGATTAAGATGACAGACGAGGATTTAAAGAACCTCATTGAATATTTCTCAAATGTGGATGAGAAAACTATAGTGGTATTTTTCGGTGATCATCAGCCAAATGATACTGTGGCAAGCTCTGTTCTTGCAGCAAACGGCATGGACTATAATAATTTATCAAATGAAGAGCTTAAGCTGCGCTATCAGGTGCCGTATGTTATCTGGGCAAATTATGATATTGATGAGGCTGCAGGAAAAGACACGAGCGTTAATTATCTGGCTGCAAACGTACTTAAAGCGGCAGGTGTGCCGACAAATTACTATCAGAGCTTTCTGCTAAAGCTGCAGGAGGAGTATCCAATTATATCAGCGGTACGCACGGATAAAACTGCAGATAAGACATTAGATAAAGCATCAAATAAATCAGACAAGGCAACCGGCAGCAAAAAGAAGCAGGCCGATTCGGATATGCTAAACGATTATAAGCTTTTGCAATATTACAGACTGTTTGACTGGGAGGATAAGTGATGAATTTTGTTAAAAAGCATCCACTTTTGACAGCGTTTTTAATTCCGTTTTTCATATGTATAATCATCTGTATAGGAAATGGTGTATATCCATTTGGCGATTACTGCCTTTTGCATATGGATTTGTATCACCAGTATCTGCCTTTCTTTAATGAGCTGTGGGAGAAGCTAAGAAATGGTGCGAGCCTCATGTATACATGGAATATCGGGCTTGGCAGTGATTTTGTATCGGTATTTGCCTATTATCTGGCGAGTCCGTTAAACTGGATTGTGGTGCTTTTTCCAAAGAGCCATATTATTGAGTTTATCGAGCTGCTAATCATTTTTAAGATTTCGTTAAGCGGAGCAACATTTTTCTATTTTCTGAAGGAGCACTTTGTAATTCTTGGAAAGGATAACAGATATCATAATAATACATTTGTGCCGGCATTTGTTTTCTCTACGGCATATGCGCTTTCCGGCTTTGTAGCTGCGTATAGCTGGGATGTCATGTGGATGGATGTTGTGGCGGTTGCACCGCTTGCGATAGTGGGACTTGAGAAACTTGTGCGGGACAAAAAGCCGGTGCTTTACTATGTATCACTGGCACTTTGTATATTGTCAAACTATTATCTGAGCATCATGCTTTGCATCTTTTTGGTATTCTGGTTTGCATGGCTTTTCTTTACGCAAAAGGGTGGTAAAATGGCTGCAATTGTGAGATTTGCCGTTTACTCGCTTTTGGCTGGAGGCACTGCGATGGTGCTAATCATCCCGGAGCTTATCATTTTAAGCTACAGCGGTTCGTCGGGCATCGAGTTTCCAAAGCAGATAGAGTGGTATTTTAATCTCTTATCAGAGGTCGGCAGGATGTGCACGACAGCAAGCGTCTATGAGGGGGCAGAGAACTGGCCGAATCTGTATGCCGGAGCCTTTAGTGTGATGTTTTTGATACTGTTTATGCTCAACAAAAGGATTAATTGGAAGAAAAAAATAGCTCCCGTATTGTTTGTGTTGTTTTTCATGGCAAGCTTTGCCAATAAACAGCTTGACTTTATATGGCACGGTCTGCATTTTCCAGACTCGCTGCCTGGCAGACAGTCGTATCTGTATGCATTTCTTGTATTGACCATAGGCTATGCTACAGTAAGAAAGTGGCGTGGCATAAGATTGTGGCATATTGGCGTGGCAGTGGTATTTGCATCGGCGCTTATGGCAGTAAGCACGATGTTTGCCGGTGAGGATGTGACAGAGTATTATGCAGTTATCATAAGCATATTGTTTGTTGCGCTGTACGGCATTATGACAGTACTTTTAAAGCTTGCAGCAAGGAAAAACAGGGAGCTTTTGATGGTCATAACATGCGGTATTGCGATTGTGGAGCTGGCTGTCAATATGGCTGTGACAGGACTTGGATGTACTGGCAGAAGCAGCTACAATGCCAATGTGGACGATATGCAAAAGGCACTGGAGCTGGCAAAAGAGGATGCAGCTGACAACAATGTACCATTTTACAGAGTTGAGGATACAGGCCGACTTACTAAAAATGATGGCACACGATACGGCTATGCTTCTGGAACACAGTTTTCTTCCCTGATGAATATAAATGTGAGCCATTTTTATCAGGCGCTTTATATGGAGGGAGGCAAGAATTTCTACTGTTATAACGGTGCCACACCTGTCACGTCAGCTATGCTTTCGGTCAGATATATGGTTACAAAATCAATACAGCCACAGAATGAGCTGACTACACTTGTTGGAAAATGCGGAAATCACTATCTGTATCGGAATAACTACACACTTCCGCTTGGTTTTATGATGGATGAGGGAGTGATTGATGCGTGGAAGCCATCCTCGTCATCGAAAATCTATTCGATTAATTCCCTTGGCAGGCTCCTTGGCGCAGCAGATGATACGCTGACCCTGACAGAGTGCATTCAGGACGAAAATCCGGGAACTACGACTCTCACCTTTGACCATGACGGATATTATTATGCGGCATACGATTCGTGTAGCACTGACAGTCTGACATTCAGCCACGGAGAGTATGAGACCACATATTCGAAGACCACTCACAGGTATCTGTTTGACCTGGGATACGTGAAGGCGGGGGAGACAGTTTCCGTCACAAACACTGATGCCGATGCTGTACGATTTAACGTATACGAGCTTTCCATTGCTGCAGTTGAGAGTGCTTACAATACACTCAATGAGCAGACACTCTCGGTGGATGATTTTTCAGATACACACATAAGCGGACACATTGATGTGAAGCAGGCAGGACAGCTTGTGCTTTCTATTCCGAGTGAAAAGGGATGGACTATGAAGGTGGATGGGAAGGATGCAGAGTATGAGGATTTTTCAGATACCTTTGTGAGCATTCATCTGGATGAGGGAGAGCATGAGATAGAGCTTTATTATGAGACACCGGGGCTTAAGGCAGGTGCAGCTATAAGCGCAGGCTGTGTGGGTGTCTTTCTACTGCTTTTATTGTTGCGTCAAATAGTTAAGAGACGCAGCCGTTTAAAGTTTAAAGCGAACAGTGACAGATAGCGAATGCACTGACAGACAACGCATACTGTTCATTTATGCGAAACACAGAATGTTCAAATTGTAATAGTATAATTCAATAATAAAAATAAAACAGGAGATTAACAAAATGAACAAACAAAACAAAAAAATCGCACAGGAAAAAAGAAGAATCGAAAGAGAGAAGGCAGAAAAGAAGGCAAAGGTTGTGAATCTGCTGAAATTCTGGGTGCCGGTAGTGGCAGTCGTTGTGGTAGTCATAGTGCTAATCTGGGCAGTTGCGACATCGGGCGGCTCATCATCAAACAGTACTGATGGTACAGAAACTGCATCACAGACCACAGAATCTCAGGCATCCGAGACACAAAGCAGTGATTCACAGACCGAGGCGGCAACACTGAATACAGAGACTGACACGGTTGCGGAAAACGGAGATAAGGTAAATATTGACTACACCGGATATATGGACGGTGAAAAATTCGAGGGTGGAAGCACTGATGGACAGGGCACAGACCTGGTGCTCGGCTCAGGCAGCTATATAGATGGCTTTGAGGACGGAGTGGTAGGTCACAAGGTGGGAGAAACCTTTGATTTAAACCTGAAATTCCCGGATGATTATAAGGTAAATACAGAACTAGCCGGAAAGGATGTTACGTTTGAGGTGACTCTTAACGGTGTATATAAATAAAGAGGATAACACACATATATGGAAAAATCGTTTGAAGAGGTACTGGTACAGTTTTATGTTGACCAGTACAGGGAGAATGCGAAGAGAAGTACAGGTAAGCCTGTAAAGCTGGCACACTATATTCACAGGCTCAATAATAAAGCAAAATCAATTAAATATGCGCGATTTTCAAAAAATGAGACTGTGGCACTTGACAAGCTGCATCAGGAAATAAAAAGGCTTGCATTGATCACCTACTATTCCAACAATAAAAATGCAAGGCAGATTTTAAATAGAGAAATTCTTCCGCAGCTCGTCAGGGTGGATATGGAGCAGTTTGATGAGAAGGAGGCAGAGTATCTCACAGAGGATTTTCTAAAGCTTTTGCGCAAGGAGTATATAGGTGCGATATGTACAAGGAGCATGAAGGCGCTTTACAATGAGTACCGCAGCAAGGAGCTTAGAAGAGAGATTGTCACGTTGGTTCCGGCACGGCCAGAGCTTGAGTTTCCAAAAGCACAGAGCATGAAAAGGCACTTCATACTCCATATAGGCCCGACTAACAGCGGTAAGACATATCAGGCGCTTGAGAGGCTTAAGCTGGCGCAAAACGGAGTTTATCTGGGGCCTCTTAGACTTCTGGCACTTGAGGTATATGAGAAGATGAATGATGCAGGCATACCATGCACCATGCTTACAGGCCAGGAGTGTCTTGAGGTATCAGACAGCAGAATTATAGCATCGACAGTGGAGATGCTTGACTGTGATAAGGAGTATGATATCGCAGTGATTGATGAGGCACAGATGGTTGCAGATGATGACAGGGGACATTCATGGACCAGGGCAATTCTTGGTACACTTGCAGGAGAGATTCATATATGCATGAGTCCGGTGGCAAAGGATGTAGTCATTCATCTGATTAATCTGTGCCACGACGAGTATGAGATAAGGGAGTATGAGAGAAAGACAGCTCTAAAGCTGGAGGATAAGCCTTTTTCATTTCCGCAGGATGTAAGAGAGGGCGATGCCTTTATCGTCTTTTCAAAGAAGTCGGTACTCAATATAGCAGGGCGTCTGGAGGAAAACGGCATAAAGCCAAGTGTCATATACGGAAGTCTGCCACCGGAAATAAGGCGCAGGCAGATGACGCTTTTTAATGAGAAAAAGACACAGGTTGTCGTGTCAACAGATGCGATAGGAATGGGACTCAATCTGCCGGTCAGAAGAATTGTATTTCTGGAGGTGGAAAAGTTTGACGGAGTATCAAGACGTCCGCTTGTCATCTCTGAGATAAAACAGATAGCGGGCCGTGCAGGCAGATTTGGTCTGTATGATACAGGCTATGTGACAGCTTTGGGACAAAAGAATCTGAATTATCTGAAGAATACGCTAAATATACCGGAGCAGGATATTGATATAGTAAGTCTTGGCTTCCCGCAGGTGCTCCTTACAATGGATGCGCCGCTTGATGCGATAATTAAGCTCTGGCATGAGGCAAAGCCATCAGCACCGTTTAGGAAAATCAATGTCGATGAGATATTGTTTTTGTATGGATATGCGTATAAGGAGCGATACTTTATCGCAGATTTTGATGACAAATATCTGCTTTATAAGATGATTACATGTCCTATAGATATAAAGGACAGGGAGCTTGTCAGACAATGGCTGCGCTACTGCATGTCGTATACATCTGATATCTCTCTCGACAAGCCTGATAAGCATTCAAAGTATCAGGGACTCATGAAATACGAATCCTATTACAAAAAGCTTGATTTGTACTATCAGTTTTCAGTCCGCATGGGCAAAATTGTGGAGGATGACTGGCTTGAAAACGAGCGCGACAAAACACAGGCAAAGATTATGCAGCTTCTATCAAAGAGCAAGGATGAGTATATTATCAGATGCCGATATTGCGGAAGAATACTTCCGATTGGAAATTCGCGCAATATATGCAGAGACTGCTACAGCATGATACGCAGGTAGCAGCCGGCTTATATTTTACGGTCAAGTCGTTGAATTTAGCTGTCCAATGTGGCATAATAGAAATAAGACCAAAATATGAATGGAGGAAGTTTTTATGGCAAACAATGAGTTACAGATTGCCGGCTCACAAGGTGAACTTAGAATCCGTCCTTACGAGCACCACGCAAAGTATTATGAAACAGATCAGATGGGTATAATCCACCATTCAAACTATGTCAAGTGGATGGAAGAAGCAAGACTTGATTTGATGGATCAGATAGGACTCAACTACAGGCAGATGGAGGATATGGAAATCATAAGTCCGGTGCTGTCGATATCGGTAGAGTATCACAGTATGGTACATTTCGATGATACGGTCGTCATCTACACAAAGCTGCTTAAGTATAACGGAATCAAGATGGAGCTTGAGTATGTCATGAAGGATAAGGAGACAGGCGAGCTTCGCACCACTGCAAAAAGCAGTCACTGTTTTTTGAATAAATCCGGCAAACCAATCTCATTAAAGAGAATGTATCCGGAATTAGATACAAAATTTTTTGAATTTAAAGAGGCATAATAAAATGATACAGGATAGATTAAAAGCATTGAGAAGCGAGATGGCAAAGAGGGGCATTTCGCTGTATGTTGTACCTACTGCTGATTTTCATGAGTCAGAGTATGTAGGAGAGCATTTTAAGGCACGCAAATATATTACAGGCTTCACGGGCTCAGCAGGAACCGCAGTCATCACTATGGATGAGGCCGGACTATGGACAGACGGCAGGTATTTTGTGCAGGCGGCTGCGCAGCTTAAGGATACCACTGTAAAGCTCTTTAAGATTGGCGAGGAGGGCGTACCGACAGTTGATGAGTATATAAAGGATACTCTTTCGGATGGCGGTGTAATAGGCTTTGACGGCAGAGTGGTAAATGCCGCATGGGGCAAAAGACTTTCAGAAATCGCAAAAGAAAAGCACGGCAGCATGTATGTAAATGAGGATCTGATTGACCTTATATGGACTGACAGACCACCTATGTCAAAGGCACCTGTCATGATTTTTGACAATAAATACACCGGTGAGGATATAAGCTCAAAGCTTAAAAGAGTCAGAGAGCAGATGGCACAAAAGGGTGCAACCATTCATCTGATGTCATCACTTTATGATATCGCCTGGCTTTTAAATGTCAGGGGAGGCGACATAAGCTATGTGCCTGTAGTGCTTTCATATCTGGCACTGTCACAGGACAGCTGCATATGGTTTTTGCAGGAAGAGGTTGTGACAGAGACTCTTAAGGCATACCTCGATAAGAATGGTATACAGACAAGACCTTACGATGATTTTTATGAATATGTGAAGCATATTGATGAAAAAGAGACAGTGCTTTTAAATACATCGATTGTAAATTACCGCATCTGCGACAGCCTGCCGGATGGTGTTAAGGTGATTGATGCGGAGGATCCTACAGTTGTCATGAAGGCCGTAAAGAATGAAGTACAGCTTGAAAATCTGCGCAAGGCGCATTTAAAGGATGCAGTTGCGATGTGCAAGTTCATGTACTGGCTTAAGACAAATATAGGTAAGATACCTATGACAGAGATTTCGGCTTCAGATTATCTTGCATCGCTTAGAGCTGAGCAGGAGGGCTTTCTTGATTTGAGCTTTGCCACAATATGCGGATATGCTGATCATGGTGCTATTGTGCATTACTCTGCAACGGAGGAGTCTGACAGGCAGCTTAAGCCTGAGAGTCTTCTTTTGGTTGATTCAGGCGGACATTATCTGGAGGGAACCACAGATATCACGAGGACCTTTGCACTAGGCCCTGTGACTGACGAGATGAAGGATATGTTTACGAGAGTGTGCCGCTCAAATATGAACCTGGCAAATGCAAAGTTTAAGGAGGGATGCTCGGGCCTTAATTTTGATATTCTGGCAAGAGAGCCTTTGTGGGAGATTGGCATGGACTACAATCACGGCACCGGACACGGTGTGGGCTATGTGCTCAATGTTCATGAGGGACCAAACAGCTTTCACTGGAAGCAGTACCCGGGCAGAACTGCAGAGCGTGTGATAGAAGAGGGCATGGTCACTACAGATGAGCCGGGCATCTATTTAGAGGGCAAATTCGGTATTCGTACAGAGAATGAGCTTATCTGCCGAAAGGGTGAGAAAAATGAGTATGGCCAGTTCATGTATTTTGAGAATCTGACCTATGTACCGATAGATCTCGATGCGATTGATCCAAATCAGATGACAGACGGGGAAAAGGGATATCTGAACGCTTACCATGCTAGAGTTTATGAGCTTGTTTCACCATTTTTGAATGATGAGGAGGCTCAGTGGCTTAAGAAATATACAAGAGCTATTTAACGTTACTGCCTGCACTGCAGTGTGACCGGCAGCGATTACAACAATATTATAATTGACAGTAAGGAAAGTATCAAAATGAGTGAAAAGCTTGTACTTATAGACGGACACAGTATTTTAAACAGGGCATATCACGGGCTGCCTGATCTGACCAATTCAGAGGGGCTTCACACAAATGCAGTCTATGGTTTTTTGAATATCATGTTCAAGATTCTTGACGAGGAAAAGCCTGACTATCTGACGGTGGCATTTGATGTGCATGCACCGACGTTCAGGCACAGGATGTTTGATGCGTACAAGGGCACGAGAAAGCCTATGGACGAGGAGCTCAGGCAGCAGGTACCTATGATAAAGGAAATGCTTACCGCTATGGGCATTAAAATCGTGGAAAAGGAAGGCTATGAGGCCGACGATATACTTGGAACCTTATCTGTCAGGGCAGAAAAGGCCGGTATGGATGTCGCCATCATTTCCGGAGACAGAGACCTCTTGCAGCTTGCGACTGACCATGTCATGGTAAGGATTCCAAAGACAAAGAAAACAGGAACCGAGATAGAAAACTACAATACAGCAGATGTTATCGAAAAGTACGGCGTCACTCCAAAGGAATTTATCGATGTAAAGGCTCTGCAGGGAGATACATCGGATAATATCCCAGGTGTGCCCGGTATCGGCGAAAAGACAGCAGGCGCACTTATAGCAAAATATCACTGTATAGAGGCAGTACATGAGGACGCTGAGAATGTAAAGCCGCCAAGGGCTTCAAAGAATATAGTGGAGTACTGGGAGCAGGCGCTTATGAGCAAGGAGCTTGCGACAATCATACTTGATGCGCCGGTTGACTATGAATTTTCTGATGCAAAGCTTAGTGGCGGAGTAGAGTCACTCTACACTGAGGAAGCCTTTTTACTGTGCAAAAGATACGAATTCAAAAACATGCTGTCACGGTTTAACGTGGAGGCTCCTAAAAACAATGCCGAGGAGCATTTTGTGGTAGTAAGGGACTTAAAGACTGCAGAGAGTGTGTTTGAGAAGGCAAAGGGCAGGGAGGTCGCTTTTGCGGTAGTACCGGGAGAGTCTTTGGAAAACTGCGAAAGTGATGGACAGCTAAGTCTGTTTTCAGAGCAGGTTTCTAACGATTATCTTGCTGTTTCGATTTGTTTTTCAGAGGAGGACATTTATTTTATCTGTACAGGTGATGAGATTTCAAGCAGCTTCCTGGATGAAAAATTAAATACCCTGGAAGTAAAGTCATGGATATCACCGGATTTAAAGACCAATCTGCACAGATTTAATAGCAAAGAGATAAAGGCAGATGACAGAGGCATATATTTTGACATGATGGTGGCTGCGTACCTTATCAATCCGCTTGTCGGGGAGTATCCCTATGATGCGGTTGCAAAGGACTATCTGGGGCTTATGCTCTCATCTAAAAAGGATTATCTGGGAAAGCTTGATTTCACCCGGATGATGAAGGAGGATGAGAAAAAGGCAGTGGACTGTGCCTGCTACGAGGTGTATACTGCCTGGAAATCAAAGCCGGTTCTTTTGCAGAAGCTAAAGGAAATGGATATGCTCACGCTTTATAAAGATATCGAGCTCCCGCTCGTTTTTGTGCTGTATGATATGGAAAATGAGGGTATAAGGGCTGATGGAATAAAGCTTAAGGAGTATGGAGACAAGCTTGCTGTTTCGATAACTGAGCTTGAAAAGAAAATATATGAGGCAGCAGGTGAAGAGTTTAATATAAATTCGCCAAAGCAGCTTGGAGTCATTCTCTTTGAAAAGCTTGGACTGCCAAATGAAAAGAAGACAAAGACCGGTTATTCGACTGCGGCAGATGTGCTTGAAAAGCTGGCGCCGGAGTATCCGATTGTCGCGGATATTCTGGAATACAGACAGCTTACAAAGCTAAAGAGCACATATGCTGACGGACTTTCGGGATATATTGCATCCGATGGTAAAATCCATACTACCTTAAATCAGACAATCACTGCGACAGGCCGTCTTTCAAGCACAGAGCCTAATTTGCAGAATATCCCGATAAGGATTGAGCTGGGCAAGCTTATCAGAAAGGTATTTCTGCCTGAGGATGGAGATCTGTTTGTTGACTCAGACTACTCGCAGATCGAGCTTCGGGTGCTTGCGGCGCTTTCAGGGGATGAAAGGATGATAGAGGCCTTTAAGAATGGTCAGGATATCCACAGAAGTACAGCATCCCTTGTGTTTGACACACCGTTTGATGAGGTCACAGACCTTCAAAGACGAAATGCCAAGGCGGTAAATTTTGGTATCGTATATGGTATCAGCGCGTTTGGTCTGTCTAACGACCTGGGGATTTCAAGGAAAGAGGCACAGGGCTATATAGACAGCTATTTTGTCAAATATCCAAAGATTAAGGAGTTTTTGGATCAGACGGTTTTGGATGCCAAGAAAAATGGCTATACAAAGACCATGTTTGGGCGTATCAGACCGATTCCCGAGCTGAACTCGAGCAATTTCATGCAAAGACAGTTTGGAGAGAGAGTTGCGATGAACTCACCTATTCAGGGTACAGCAGCCGATATCATAAAGATTGCCATGATACGTGTGCATGACAGGCTTCTTGACGAGGGCTTAAAGTCAAGACTTATCCTTCAGGTGCATGATGAGCTTTTAATTGAGACAAAGGAAGCTGAGAAGGATAAAGTGATTAAGCTTCTGGAGAAAGAGATGCGTGGTGCGGTGGACATGAAGGTATCCATGGAAGTGGGCACCGAGTGTGGCTATGACTGGTATGATGCGCATTGATGACAGAAAAGGAAACAGTATGATTTTTATAGGAATAACAGGTGGTGTAGGTGCCGGAAAATCGGCAGTGCTTGGCTATCTTAAGGAACTTGATGGCGTAAGGGTCATGCTCTCCGATGAGATAGCACATGAACTGATGGAGCCGGGAAGCGACTGCTACAACAGATTAAAGGAATTGTTTGCGGGCGAACCGATATGGCTTGAGGACGGGCATTTTGACAGACAGGCACTTGCCAAAGTGATTTTTTCGGATGATAAAAAAAGAGAGCTTTTAAACGAAGTAGTGCATCCTGCAGTAAAGGAATATGTGCTTAATGCAGTTAAAGAGGCAAAAAAAGATGGTCTGTTCATGCTTGTTCTTGAAGCAGCACTCCTTATAGAGGAGGGATATGGTGAAATCTGCGACGAGCTGTGGTATATTTATGCAAGTGAAGAAGTCAGAAGAAAAAGACTTAAGTCATCAAGAGGCTATTCAGATGAGAAGATTGACAGTATCTTTGCAAGCCAGCTTAAAGAAGCTGAGTACAGAAGGCACTGCAAGGAGGTTATCGATAATGATGGAGATATCGAAAACACGATAGCTTCAATAAATAAAGCGCTTAGCAAATACAAGGAGTAGTGGAAATGAATAATGTATTCGGTTTGGATATTGGTACAAGAAATGTTGTAGGAACTGTCGGCTATCAGACTGATGACAAGGAATTTGTGGTTACAGCACAGTATGTCAGGGAGCATGAGACCAGAGCAATGCTTGACGGTCAGATACATGATATAGGCAGGGTGGCAAAAACCATTAAGGAAGTAAAGGACGAGCTTGAAAAACAGACAGGACAGCCACTTGAAGAGGTGTGTATAGCAGCCGCAGGACGAGTATTAAAGACTGTTACGACGCATGTGGAGTATGAGTATGCGCAGGAGTCTGTGGTGACCGGCGAGGATGTCCATACGCTTGAACTGCTTGGTATAGAAAAAGCACAGGAGGCACTCAAGGAGGTTAACGATACAAGCTATAAGTTTTACTGCGTGGGATATTCTACAGTCAAATTCTTTTTGAATGATGAGGTGTTTATCAGCCTTGAGGGTCATAAGGCAAACAAAATAGGCGAGGATATCATAGTTACATTTCTGCCGGAGGATGTGGTGGACGGACTTTATGCGGCAGTGGGACAGGCAGGGCTTAGTGTTGCCAATATGACATTGGAGCCTATCGCCGCTATCAATGTGGCAATTCCGGAGAACTATCGTATGCTTAATATCGCACTTGTCGATGTGGGAGCCGGAACGAGTGATATCTCAATCACAAGAGACGGAAGTATCATAGCCTATGGCATGATACCGCATGCAGGAGATGAGATGACAGAAGTTATTGTGCAGCATTTCCTCGTGGATTTCAATATGGCGGAGAGCATCAAGCTTCAGTCTACGACAAGTGATACGGTTACATACAAGGATATCATGAGCATCGAGCACACAATTCCTGCACAGGATGTCTGGGATGTGGCAGCACCTGTTGTTGATAATATTGCACAAGAGGTATCGGCTAAAATCAGAGAGCTAAACGGTGACAAAACAGTGAGTGCCTGCTTTGTAGTCGGAGGCGGAGGCAAGATACACGGCTTCACGGAAAAGCTTGCGGAAGACCTTGACCTGCCGGAGGAAAGAGTCGCTCTAAGAGGTGAGGAAGTGCTTGGCGATGTGACCTTTGAGCAGGAGGATATTAAGAAGGATCCGCTTCTTGTCACTCCAATTGGTATATGTCTGAATTATTATGACCAGAGAAATAATTTTATCATGGTCAGATTCAACGGTGAGAGAATAAAGCTCTATGACAATAACAGGCTTACAATAGTCGATGCGGCGCTTCAGGCGGGATTTTCAAACGATGAGCTGTTTCCAAAGCGCGGCACCCCGATAAACTTTACGGTAAACGGTGTGGCAAGGCTTGTAAGAGGCGAGGCAGGAGAGGGCGCAGTGGTGACCATGAACGGAAAGCCAGCAAGCATAAACACACCGCTTGAGCCAAACAGTGAGATAGTCATCGAGCCGTCCAAAGCAGGAGAGGCAGCAGTGTATAAGATATCGCAGCTTGATGAGTACAATCATTCTGTCATTACATTTGTCATAAATGGCAGAAAGGTATCATGTCCAAGGTTTGTCCAGGTAAACGGAAGGCTTGAGCCGGAGGATTACAGCATCAGGGAAAATGATGTGATTGAGACAAGAAATTACTATACAGTGCGTCAGATTGCGCAGTTTATGGATCTCGTTATTGACACAGACCAGATGATATTTGTAAACAATGAAGAGGCTGATCTCGACACTCTTGTATATGAAAATTTCTCTGTTGAGTGGAAAACAGATGAATATGGTGTTGCAAGAATCGACAATAACAATTATAATGACACACAAGAGTCTGATTCAGATGATGCTTCGGTCTTAGCTGAGCAGGATGCAAACAGCACAGAGTCAGACAACACAGTGACCAGAACATCAGAGCAGATGATGAATCAGGTGCTCGATGAGCTGCATGATGAGTTTGCCAAAGAAGCTGAAGCATCTGCTGTGCCGGAAAATGAATTGCCAAAAAATGATATACAGGAAGAAATACACGAAGAAGACTCATCAGAAAATACAGTTACAGTAATTGTAAACGGTGAGCCTGTAGAGCTGTCCGGCAAGGATACATATATATTTGTCGATATATTTACCCATATCTCATTTGATTTACAGGCAGGAAAGGGCAGGGCAATAGCCACTGTAATAAATGGCAGAGATGCCCAGTTTTCCGAGGAGCTTCATGAGGGAGACCAAATAGAATTATACTGGAAAGAGAATTAACATGTTAGAATTATGCAGCATTGCCAGCGGCAGCAGTGGAAACTGTATATGCGTGGGTACGGATGATTGTCATGTGCTTATAGACGCGGGCATCAGCGGTAAGAAAATAGAAAACGGACTGAATGAATTTGATATGACGGCCACAGATATGCAGGGGATTCTCGTGACACATGAGCATATAGACCATATCGCAGGGCTTGGTGTCATGGCAAGACGCTATCATATTCCGATTTATGCAACAAAGGCCACAATCGGGGCCATAAAATGTACCAAATCCGTTGGAAATATAGATGATGAACTGTTTCATCCTGTTGAGGCAGGCGTCGATTTTACAATAGGCGATATAGAGTTTGAGCCGCTTCACATATCACACGATGCGGCTGATCCTGTCGCGTACAGATTTAAAAATGAAAATCATGCGATGGCGGTCGTGACAGACCTTGGCACGTATGATGACGCACTGGTTTCAAAGCTTCAGAACCTGGATGGGCTGTTGCTTGAAGCCAATCATGATATAAATATGCTCCAGACAGGGGCGTATCCTTATCCGCTCAAGCGCAGAATCATGGGTGACAGCGGACATTTGTCGAATGAGAGAAGCGGGCAGTTGTTATGCGAGCTTCTTCATGATAAATTTGGCTCAGTAATACTGGGACACCTTAGTAAAGAAAACAACTACGAAAAGCTGGCGTATGAAGCCGTCAGGCTTGAGGTCACAATGGGAGACAATCCATATAAGGCAAGTGATTTCCCTATGTATGTGGCTAAGAGAGACAGGGCATCAGACCGCATAGCCGTAGAATAAGAGAACAGGAGAATAAGTTGTTATGGATAACACAAAGAACAAAGTAATCATCACAGTTGTCGGAAAAGACACAGTAGGAATCATTGCAAAGGTATGTACATATCTGTCAGAGGGCAGTGTAAACGTGCTTGATATCTCACAGACTATCGTTTCAGGTTATTTCAACATGATGATGATTGTTGATATGGCAAATGCTACAGCTTCATTTGCAGAGATTTCTGACCAGCTTGATGCACTTGGAGAAGAAATTGGTGTAACAATAAAGTGTCAGAAGGAAGAAATCTTTGAGATGATGCATCGAATCTAGTTTAGCATAAAAATGTCATACACAGTTAAAGGAGAACAGCAAAATGATAAATATTGGTGAAGTAATTGAGACCAATGACATGGTGGAGAAGGAAAATCTTGACGTGCGTACAATCACACTCGGTATCAGCCTGCTCGACTGTATAGACTCAGACCTTGCAAAGGTAAATGAGAATATCTACAACAAGATTACAACACTTGCAAAGAATCTTGTATCAACAGGAAAAGAGATAGAGAACAACTACTGTATCCCTATCGTAAACAAACGTATTTCAGTTACACCTATCGCCCTTGTCGGCGGTGCGGCCTGCAAGAGCTCAGAGGATTTTGTTACCATAGCAAAGACACTTGACAGAGCTGCAAAAGAGGTAGGTGTCAACTTCATCGGTGGATACTCAGCACTTGTGTCAAAGGGCATGACAAGGGCGGATGAGCTTTTAATCAAATCTATCCCTGAGGCAATGCTTGAGACAGACCTGGTATGCAGCTCTGTAAATGTTGGCTCTACAAAAACCGGAATCAACATGGATGCAGTAAAGTTGATTGGCGAGATGATAAAGGAGACAGCAGAGGTGACAAAGCACCTTCCTGTATCAGGCTGTGCCAAGTTTGTAGTATTCTGCAACGCTCCTGATGACAATCCGTTTATGGCAGGAGCCTTCCATGGTGTGACAGAGGCAGATGCCATCATCAATGTAGGTGTCAGCGGACCGGGAGTAGTAAAGACAGCTCTTGAAAAGGTAAGAGGCGAGAACTTTGAGGTGCTCTGTGAGACAATCAAGAAGACAGCCTTCAAGGTTACACGAGTAGGACAGCTTGTGGCAAAGGAGGCTTCAAAGAAGCTTGGAGTGCCATTTGGAATCATAGACCTCTCACTTGCACCTACACCGGCTATCGGAGACTCTGTAGCCGATATTCTCTGTGAGATAGGCTTAGAGAGAGCCGGAGCTCCGGGAACAACAGCAGCACTTGCACTCTTAAACGATCAGGTGAAAAAGGGCGGTATCATGGCATCATCATATGTCGGCGGACTCTCAGGTGCCTTTATTCCTGTATCAGAGGATCAGGGAATGATAGATGCCGTAAACGATGGTGCACTCACTCTCGAAAAGCTTGAGGCTATGACCTGTGTGTGCTCAGTGGGACTTGACATGATTGCAATCCCGGGCGATACAAAGGCCACCACAATTTCAGGAATTATCGCAGATGAGATGGCTATCGGTATGATAAACCAAAAGACAACAGCCTGCAGACTGCTTCCAGCAATTGGAAAGGATGTAGGTGATGTGGTAGAAATCGGAGGACTCCTTGGAAGTGCACCGGTTATGCCGGTAAACAGATTCTCTTGTGATGCATTTGTAAACCGTGGAGGAAGAATCCCGGCACCTATTCACAGCTTTAAAAATTAGTAAATAATGGCATTGTTTACAAGCATGTACTTATAAGAATAACTTATAAGTGCATGCTTATTTTAAAGTGGTACTTGACAATGACAAAAATACATGATTAAATAAAGACAGTTATATGACTGACGGAAGTGGATAACCACATGGAGTATAACAGTTGATTGCCGACCGTCTGGGCGCACATTTATATAAGTTTCCTGCAGAGCTTTATATTATTATGTGTGTTCAGACGGTCTTTTTTATTCCGGCAGGCCCGAGTAATTTGGGGATGCAGACCACATTATCAGAAAACATGGAGGATGACATGGAAAGAGTATCATTAGCAAAGGAATTATCAAGCACAACATACCCTGGCAGAGGTATCGTAATCGGCCGCACAAAGGATGGTAAGAAGGCTGTAACAGCATACTTTATCATGGGCAGAAGCGAAAACAGCCGCAACAGAGTATTTGTAGAGGATGGCGAGGGCATCAGAACACAGGCATTTGACCCTTCAAAGCTTGAGGATCCAAGTCTTATCATTTACGCACCTGTAAGAGTGCTCGGCAACAAGACAATTGTCACAAACGGTGACCAGACAGATACTATCTATGAGCTGATGGACAAGCAGCAGACATTTGAGCAGGCCTTAAGGACAAGAGAGTTTGAGCCTGACGCTCCTAACTATACACCTAGAATTTCAGGAATCATGCATATTGACAATGGTGAGTTCAACTATGCTATGTCAATCTTAAAGAGCAACAACGGCAATCCTGATGCATGCAACAGATATACATTTGCATACTCAGCACCGGTTGCGGGAGAGGGACATTTCATCCATACATATATGGGTGATGGCAATCCGCTGCCAAGCTTTGAGGGTGAGCCTACATGGGTAGACATCGACGGAGATATCGATGAGTTTACCGATATGGTGTGGGAGAACCTTAACGAGGACAATAAGGTATCACTTTTTGTCAGATATATTGATATCGCAACAGGCGAGTATGAGAGCAGAATCGTAAACAAAAACAAATAAAACACTATATAAACGGTCAAATATACAAGATAAGCAGATAAAAACAGGAGAACAGAAAAATGCAGGAATACGAATTAAAATACGGATGCAATCCAAATCAGAAACCAGCCAGAATATTTATGAAGGAGGGAGAGCTTCCTATAAAAGTGCTTAACGGCAGAGCCGGATATATCAACTTCCTTGATGCCTTTAACGGATGGCAGCTTGTAAGAGAGCTTAAGAAGGCAACAGGTCTTCCAGCAGCAACATCCTTCAAGCATGTTTCACCTGCAGGTGCAGCAGTAGGACAGCCACTTTCAGATGTGGAGAAAAAGATTTACTGGGTTGACGATATGGATATTGAGTTTACACCACTTGCAAATGCATATATCAGAGCAAGAGGTGCTGACAGAATGTCATCATTTGGTGATTTTATTTCACTTTCAGATGTATGTGACAAGAGCACTGCACTTGTAATCAAGAGAGAGGTATCAGACGGTGTTATTGCTCCGGGCTACACAGACGAGGCTCTTGAGATTTTAAAGGCTAAGAAAAAAGGCAATTACTGTGTTATCGAGATTGACCCGTCATATGAGCCGGCACCTATCGAGAGAAAGGATGTATTTGGCATCACATTTGAGCAGGGCAGAAACGAGCTTCATATTGATGATGATTTCTTCTCAAATATCGTGACAGAGAACAAGGAGCTCACAGAGCAGGCTAAGATCGATCTGGCAATATCTATGATTACTTTAAAGTATACACAGTCCAACTCTGTATGCTATGTAAAGGGTGGCCAGGCAATCGGTATCGGAGCAGGCCAGCAGTCTCGTATCCACTGTACCAGACTTGCAGGCTCAAAGGCAGACAACTGGTGGCTTCGTCAGTCTCCACAGGTGCTTGGACTTCAGTTCGTGGATGGTATCAGACGTGCAGACCGCGACAACACTATTGATCTTTATATCGGTGAGGATTATATGGATGTGCTTGCAGAGGGCGAGTGGCAGAAGTTCTTCAAGGTAAAGCCGGACGTATTTACAGCAGAGGAGAAGAGAGCTTGGCTTGACAAGAATACAGATGTAGCACTTGGATCTGATGCATTCTTCCCATTTGGTGACAACATTGAGCGTGCTCACAAGAGTGGCGTGAAGTATGTAGCCCAGCCGGGTGGTTCTGTGAGAGATGACCATGTTATTGATACATGTAATAAGTACGGTATGGTGATGAGCTTTACAGGAATCAGACTTTTCCATCACTAATCACAAGGTATAGCGGTTATTAAGCTGAATTGAAACACAATAAGTAATTCAATAATAGGGGACTTCATGATATAATTACAGTATACATTTTACACAGTAGTTAATCATGGAGTCTTTTTATGTCATTACAGTTTATCACAGGTAATTCAGGAAACGGAAAAACAAAATATCTCTTTAACAGGATAGTGAAAGAGGCAAAGGCAAACCCAAGGGACAATTATCTTGTAATAGTGCCTGAGCAGTTTACAATGCAGACGCAGAGACAGCTTGTAGATTTGTCGGAGAATAAAGCTATCATGAATATAGATGTGCTAAGCTTTAAGCGCTTAGCCTACAGAGTGTTTGATGAGCTTGGAATCACAAATCTCACGGTGCTTGAGGAGACAGGTAAGAACCTTGTACTCAGAAAGCTTGCGGCACAGGAGGCGGATAAGCTTGGCGTAATAGGCAGAAACTTAAACCGCATCGGCTATATAAGTGAGGTAAAGTCACTGCTTTCGGAGCTTGTGCAGTACAATATATCACCTGAGGAGCTCGGAAGATATATTGCCTCAGGCATGCTATCGGATACACTTTCAGATAAGCTTAAGGATGTGCTCGTGCTATACGAAGCATTTGAGAAGTTTATGCAGGACAAATATATCACTGCAGAGGAAATACTTAATGTGCTTAGCAATGTGGCGGAGGAGTCTGCAATTCTTAGAAATTCAGTCATTGCATTTGATGAATTTACTGGATTTACACCTATACAGAACCAGCTTATCAAAAAGCTCTTTGTCATTTCAAAGAAAATATATGTAACGCTCACAATAGACTGTCGTGAGGATATCTTTAAGAGCAGAGGCATGCAGGAGCTGTTTGACATGCCAAAAAGGACAGTGAAATCACTCACCGAAATGGCAGCGTTTTATGGCATAGAAGTCGAGGAACCTATTATCCTTGATAAAAACTACCGGCTTGCAGAAAACGAAGAGCTAAGCTTTATGGAACAGCAGCTTTTCAGAAAACGAAGGTGCTCCTTTAAAAAAGTACCAAAGCACATTCATATAGACTGTCTGCGTGACCCGAAGCAGGAGCTGACAAAGATAGCCAGAAGAATTAATGAGCTTGTAAGGAACGAAAACCTACGTTACCGAGATATTGCTATAGTCACAGGAGATGTGAATATATATGCAGGTTATGTGCGTGAAATATTTGACAAATACAATATTCCTTACTTTATCGATGCCACACAGGAGATACTTTTCCATCCGTTTATTGAGTTTATCAGGTCAATACCCGATATTGCGGCACAAAATTTCTCGGCAGATGCGGTGTTCAGATTTTTGCGGTGCGGCTTTAGTGAGCTATTGGACAGTGAAATAGATGTACTTGAAAACTACGTGCTCGCCTGTGGAGTAAGAGGTAAAAGCGCATGGGACAAAAAGTGGGTCAGGCTGCCAAAGCATAAGGCAGGCTATGACCTTGAGCTTTTAAACCAAAGCAGGGAATATATAATGGAGCTTCTAAAGCCGGTATATCAGGTGTTTTCCAATAAAAAGTCAACGGTAAAGGACTATGTGCTAGCTATATATAAGCTGATAGTTTTGCTTGATATACCTGATAAGCTTGCAAAAAAGGAGCAGGCACTGCTTGATGCAGGGGACCAGACCGCATCAAAGGAATATGGACAGATATACAAAATAGTCATGCAGCTATTTGAAAAATATGTGGCGGTGCTGGGCGATGAATGCATGGATGCAGAGGAATTTACACAGATACTGGATGCAGGACTGGATGCGGCAGATGTAGCAGTCATACCGCCGGGATACGACACTGTGACCATCGGAGATATTGAGAGAACGCGTCTGACCAACATAAAGGTCATGTTTTTTGCAGGCGTAAACGATGGGATTGTTCCAAAGGCGGCAGGAAGAGGAGGCATTATATCCCAGTATGAGAGAGAGGCACTTAAGGAGCTGGATATAGAGCTTGCGCCTGGGGCAAGGGAGCAGGCATTTATACAGAGGTTTTATCTGTATCTGAATATGACAAAACCATCCATGGAGCTTTATATCAGCTATACGAGACTTGACAGTGAAAAAAAGGCTGCCCAGCCATCGTACCTCATAGGTATATTAAAGGGGATGTTTCCGGAGCTTGTCGTGACTGAGACAGAGGATGTAGAACAGCTTTTGGATATATCAAGCAGGCAGAGTGCCCTGGATTATCTGCTGTCAAATGAGGTGGATGACAGATGGTGCGAGATTGCAGCAGCGGTGATGCTCTATGACGCATCAGTCAGTGATGCAGGGGACGGTAATGAAGTAGACGATAAAGAATTTACTCAAAAAAATTCCGTGGAGAGGCTCATAAATGCAAGGTTTGAGCATTATTCAAAGGATCCGATCAGCCGAAATGTGGCAAGAAGCATATACGGCAGACACATGGAGGGCAGCATCACGCGCTTTGAGCAGTTTGCCAGGTGTGCATATGCGCATTTTTTAAATTATGGATTGAGGCTTACAGAGCGTGAGGAGAGCGGCTTTACATCCCTTGATATGGGTAATATATACCATGAAGCACTGGAAAGATACAGTAAGAAGCTTGATAGGGAGAGTACTGACTGGTTTAGCGTGACAGATGCAAAAAGGGATGAGCTTGCGATGGAAGCAATAAATGAGGTGATTGATGAGTATGCAGGCTTTGGCATATTTGATACAGCAGAAAGCCAACATTCAATATCACATATGAAGGCGGTCTTTAAGCAGACAGTATGGGCACTTACAACCCAGATACGAAGAGGCAGCTTTGTGCCTGAGAGGTTTGAGTTTTCCTTTTACGAGAGCCTTGATATGGCGAATGATGTGACGGTTGATATAAAGGGACGCGTGGACAGGACTGACACATATACGGATGAGGGCAGGCTTTTTGTGAAGGTACTGGATTACAAGTCGGGAAATACAGTTTTTGACCTGGTGAAGCTGTACTATGGCACGCAGCTTCAGCTTGCAGTGTACATGGACGCTGTCATGGAACAAAAGAAAGAGGCGCTAAAGCAGGTAAGTGTGGAGCCGGGCGGTATGCTGTACTATCACATCGACGATCCTGTAATTGATTTAAAGGATGTGACACCGGGCACTGAGCTGTCTGAGGAAGAAATCAATCAGATGATATTAAAGAAGCTCAAGCCTGACGGGCTTATCAACTCGGACGAAAAGGCATACAGAGGCATGGACAGGGACTTTGAGAAAAGCTCTGACGTAATCCCTGTCACCTTAAAAAAGGATCAGACACCGGCTGCAGGCTCAAAGGTGGCAAACGCCGAAGAGTTTGATGTGATAACAAGGTTTGCGCGAGAGAAGCTTCGCGAGATAGGAAGAGAAATATACGATGGAAATGTTGACGTCAATCCTATCAAGAACAAGAAAATAGACAGCTGCGCATATTGCACTTTTCAGGCCATATGCAGGTATGATTCAAGGATACCGGGCTTTAGCGAAAGAAGCTTTAACGGTGACAATAAGGAAGATGTACTTGATAAAATGCGTACACAGATTGCAGCGGCAGAGCATAAAGCATGCTATGGAGATAATAATATAAAGCCATAATCGGGAGACATAATATGGATGTTAAATGGACCAGTGAACAGAAAAAGGTTATAGATTTAAGAGACAGGGATATACTTGTATCGGCGGCAGCGGGCTCAGGAAAGACAGCTGTACTCGTTGAGCGTATAGTAAACAGAATATGTGTGGATAATCCGCCGGTGGATATCGACAGGATGCTTGTGGTGACGTTTACCAAGGCTGCAGCTGCTGAGATGAGGGAGCGTGTCAGCCGTGCGATAGACAGCTTGAAGGAGCAAAAGCCGGACGATGAGAACCTGCAGAGGCAGTCGACACTGGTTCACAATGCGCTCATCACTACAATCGATTCGTTTTGTCTGTTTGTGGTGCAGAATAATTTCGCACAGCTTAATCTGGATCCTGATTTCAGAATCGGTGACAAGGCAGAGCTTAAGCTTATGCTAAAGGATGCTTTGGCACAGGTATTTGAGGACAATTATGCAAGAGAAGACAACGAGGCATTTATCAACCTTATAGATACCTACAGCAAGGGGAGAAATGACTCTGACGTCAGGCAGATGGTGGAGGATATCTACTATAAGGCGGGCAGCTCATCATGGCCGAGAAAGTGGATGAACAGCCTCCTGAGGCTCTATGATATAAAGTCAGCTAAACAGCTTGAGGACTCAGAGATCATTAAGGAGATAGTGGATTACAGCAGGGTGCTTTTGGAGGAGGCTGTTCAGGATCTTACAATGGCGAAAGACCTGGCATCGGCTACACCCGGGCTTGAAAAGTATGCGCTTACACTTTCAGAGGATATAGCATTGTTTGATGGAATGGCTGATGTGACAGGCTATGTCGGCATGCAGGAGTTCTTAAACAAAATATCCTTTGGCAGAATTGCTGTCATCAGGAAATTTGACGGAGACGAGAAGAAAAAGGAGCGCGTGAAAAGCATGCGCGATGCTGGCAAGAAGAAGGTAGACGGAATAAAGCAGAAGTACTTTGGCATGTCAATTGAGCTTATGTATGAGCAGCTGGAGCGTCAAAGACCATTTGTTAAAGAGCTGATAAGGCTCTCACTCGAGTTTTATGATGCGATGGAGGCTGTAAAGACAAGAAAAAGAGTATTTGATTTTTCTGATATAGAGCACTTTGCGCTTCGTATACTGGTGGATGAACAGACACTAAAGCCCACAGAGACAGCGCGTGAGTTTTCAAAACATTTTGAGGAAATCATGATTGACGAGTATCAGGACTCAAACCAGGTGCAGGAGGATATACTTACCGCTATTTCAAGAGAGCATCAGGGAGTCGGCAACATGTTTATGGTGGGAGATGTAAAGCAGAGCATATACAGGTTTCGAATGGCGCGCCCTGAGCTGTTTATGGAAAAATACAACACATATACATCAGATGACAGTGCACATCAGAGAATAGACCTGCATAAAAATTTCAGAAGCAGGAATGAAGTGTTAGACTTTACTAACGACATATTCTACAAAATTATGGCAGCAGATTTGGGCAATGTGCAGTATGATGACGATGCGGCACTGTATCCCGGTGCAAGCTATCCAAAGGAGACGATGCGTCCTGAGCTTTTGCTTGTTGACTACAAGGATGATGAGCTGTCTGAAATTATAGAGGATGAGGATGGAGATAAGGTGCAGATAGAGGCGCTTTTGATTGCAAACCGTATCAGGAGTCTGATGGAAAACGGCATGGTGACCGATAAAAAGACAGGGCAGCTAAGAGCCGTGCAGTACAGGGATATAGTGATACTTTCGAGAAGTGTTGCAACCTGGGGCAATACAGTGACAGCAGTATTAAAGGACTGTGATATTCCGGCACATGTAGAGTCGAATACAGGCTATTTTTCATCGTATGAGATACAGGTGATTCTGTCCATGCTTCGCATACTCGACAATCCGCTGCAGGATATTCCGATGGCAGCAGTGCTTGCTTCGCCGATCGTGGGCATGGATGATGAGGAACTGGCACAGATTAGGTCTGCCTTTAAGGGCGTAAGCTTTGCACAGGCTGCACTTAGCGCCATGGCAGGTGAGAATGGCTATGAGGACGAGAAGCTTAAAGCCTTCGCTTTGGTATTTGAGAGACTAAGAGGTGCTGTAGCTGATACGCCAATCCATGAGCTTTTGTACATGATGCTTGATGAGACAGGCTTTTACAGGTATGCATCGGCCATGCCGGCAGGAAAACGGCGCAGACAGAATATAGATATGCTGATTGAGATGGCCGCAGCCTATGAAAAGACCAGCTACAAGGGGCTGTTTCACTTTGTCAGGTACATAGATATACAGCAGAAATACGAGATAGACTACGGAGAGGCCGATACCGCAGGGGAGAATGACGATGTGGTGCGCATTATGACAATCCATAAGAGTAAGGGTCTTGAGTTTCCTGTAGTGTTTGTTTCCGGCCTTGGCAAGGGCTTTAACACGCAGGACACAAAATCAGACCTGGTGATACATGAAAAGCTTGGGCTTGGCCTTGTGGAAAAAACAAAAAGCCCAAGGACAAAGCGACCATCACTAATCAGAAATGAGATAGTAAGCCGCATTAAAAGGGAAAATCTGGGAGAGGAGCTGCGTGTGCTATATGTAGCGCTCACCAGGGCGAAGGAAAAGATTATCCTGACAGGGGGACTTTCAAATGCCCAAAAATCCTTTGAGAAGTATAGAGGCAATGTAAATGCGAACCAGCCAATAAGCTTTGGACAAAGGGAGGGAGCAGGGTGTTACCTGGACTGGATTATACCTGCCATGCTGTCGTACCCGGATAAGTATACGGTATCCACAGTCGATGCAACAGAGTTCGCTGCACGAACTGCGATGGATATGGCGGCAAACGATATATCAAAAGCGCAGCTTATTGGGCACATAAGTGCAGCGGATGAAACAAAAGCCAAAGAGCTCGCAGAGGAATTTGATTTTGAGTATGTATATGCTTCTGATATAACTAAAAAAAGCAAATATTCGGTATCTGAGCTGAAGCATGACTCTATGGTTGAAAAGTACGACAGCACAGAGAGGGAGGCAGAGCGTCCTAAATTCCTTTTGGAGGAGAAGGAGACGTATGTGCCGGACTTTGCTAGGGATGATGAGGCAGGCGATGCTTCAAATGAAAGCAAAGAACCTAAAAATGCAGCAGGTGTGAATCAGGGAGCACTGCGCGGAACTGCAGTGCACCGTGTCATGGAGTGTCTGGATTTCAAGAGACTGTGTGATATAGATACAAAAGACCATGTGGCAGTCAGTGCATTTGTGAAGAAAAGCATGGATGAAATGCTAAAAAAGGGGCTTATCACAGATGACATGTACAGGCTGACCAGACCAAAGCTTATAGAGCAGTTTATATCATCAGATGTGGCAGCGCGTATGGCACAGGCGGATAAGAGAGGCGATTTATATAAAGAGAAGCCTTTTGTGATGGACTATGAGGGAGTATTGGTTCAGGGAATTATTGATGTATTCTGGCTGGAGGATGATAAAATAGTGCTGCTTGATTACAAGACAGACAGCGTAAACGCGGCTAAAGAGCTTATCGACAGATACAGCACACAGTTAAAACTGTATGCTGATGCACTTGGAAGGATTTTTTCTACAGATGGGAAAAGCATACAGGCGGATGAGAGGCTCATATATTCATTCCGTTTACAGCAGACAATTGTTACCTGTCGTGAATATAAAAAATAGTGGCATGTCACAGCAATCTATTATATAATGTCTAACAGGCGGTACAAAAATATACAATACATTAATATATCAGACATAATTGCTGTATGAACAGCTGTATATAAAGCCAAAGAAAAGAGATAATTTACATGGAGGAATGCAATATGTACGAATACGATGAAGAGGTTTTAGACACATTTTTAAAGAAACAGACACAGCTTTTTAGTGAGGAGGTCGCAGATACTCCGGAGGCTGCAGAGGAATTTTTAGAGGACTGCATGGCTGTGGTATGTAAGAATATAAAAGAAGTAAGAGATTATTTTGATGAGGCAGGCTCAGACATTTCGGGTATGTCAGATGATGAGCTTATGGACCAGAGTGAGGTCTTTGCCATTGCGGACGGCAGATTCCTTGTTGTGGAAGGATAGCAGGTATGAAGTATTTTAAGAAAACGATGTGTATGCTGCTTGCATCAGCGACACTTCTCACCGGCTGCAGTATTGGCGGCAAGGAGATAGTGCTTGATATAAATACCACGAACAGCCATACAGTTTTTTCCGTGGACAATATGAAGTGCGATAAGACGGAGGCGCTCATATATTTAGCCAATTACAAAAATCTGTATGGCACTATGTATGAAGTAAACCTGCTTGAGACAGATGATGCGTCGAACGTGGAAAAATATATCAGGGATGTCACTGTTGATGAGCTGACGCGCATATACTGCATGGTTTCAATTGCAAAGCAGAAGAAGATTACACTTACAGACAAGGAGAAGAGTAGTGTGTCAAAGGCTGCAAAGGAATACTATGACTCATTAAACGAAGCTGAAAAGAAATTCACAAAGGCTGATTTATCAGACATTGAGAGCGCATACGAGCATTATGCGATTGCGCAAAAGCTGTACAATTCCCTATCGAAGGGCGTTGATACAGAGGTGAGTGATGAGGATGCAAGAGTTATCCATATACAGAAAATCTTTGTAAAGAGCAAGGAGAGCGCAGATGCTGTGAGCCAGAAGCTTTTGTCAAAGGAAGATTTTGCAGCAGTTGCATCAGGCAGCAGTGAGGACAGCCAGACAGAGCTGTATGCTGCAAAGGGAACTCTGCCACAGGAGGTTGAGGCTGTAGCATTTGAGCTTGGCGATGGAGAGACATCTGATATGATAAGCACAGATGACGGCTACTATTTCATCAAGTGTATATCCAAGCTGGACCGGGAAAAAACAGAGCAGAACAAGGTCACTATACTGCAAAAGAGACAACAGGAGCAGTTTAATGATGACTACGAGCACTTTGTAAAAAAAGCAGGGTTTAGTTTAAACAATGACCTGTGGGATTCAATCAGTATAAAGGATGAAAAGGATGTGAAAACAAGCTCATTTTTTACTGTGTACAATAAATACTTTCAGGCCGACAATTGAACAGGCCGATAATAATTAATAATAGACAGGAGCATATAATATGGACTGGGAATTTGATATCCTGTATGCAATTCAGAGCATCAGAACACCGTTTTTAGACAAGCTAATGGCGTTTTTATCCACCCTCGGAAATGCAGGCGCATTGTGGATTGTGATAGGTGTAGTGCTTTGTATTTCAAAAAAATACCGCCGTGGAGGCATGCAGATGCTTTCGGCAGAGCTTTTGAGCTTTATAGTGGGCAATCTGATAATAAAAAATATGGTCGACAGATTGAGACCATGTCAGATAGATGAGACTGTCAGTCTTATTGTAAAGATACCGTTTGACTCATCATTTCCTTCGGGACACACGTTAAACGGCATAACAGCGGCAGTGACACTGATGCTTATAGATAAGAGAATGGGAATACCGGCGATTGTACTTGCGGTACTTATAGCGTTTTCACGCATGTACAACTTCATGCATTTCCCAACGGATGTACTTGCGGGAGCTTTGCTTGGAGTGGTGTCGGCTGTGTTTATGAACTTTTTGTTTAAGAGAGCCGGTAAGAGCGAGATGACTAAATAAAGCTAAAGAAGTGTCACATAAAATGGCATAAATAATAACGTATAATAATAGAACGAATACAAATAATTAATAAAAAGCTGTACACATGCAGGTCTATGAAACCTGCATAGTGTACAGCTTTTTTATGTGATGTTAACAGTAAAATTACTTTGTGAGAAGAAGCATGATATCATTACTTCTCTTTACAAATTTAGTCATCTGGTCAACTGAAAGCGGCTGATTAGAAAGCATTGCAAGGTCGTAAAGCTGCTCAGCAAACATTGGAACGTGCTCAGAATCCTTATTGTCTAAGATGTACTTCACAAGCTCGTTGTTGGCATTTAATGTGAGTGTCTGGTCAGCAGCAAACATGCTTGGATCCATTCCACCCATGCCTCCGGCTGCGTACATCTTCATCATATCCTGCATACGTCTGCCCTGCTCTGAGAGTGTGAGCACAGATGCTACATCTGCGTTCTTAAGGTTTTCTACCTTTACAGTGAGCTTGTCATTGTTCAAAGCCTTTTTGAATACCTCTGAGAGAGTAGTGGTTGCCTCTGTGAGGTCTGCGCCGGATTCATCCTTGAGAGACTCTGTGAGGTCGGCATCTATTCTCATGAACTTGTAGTGGTCATTTCTCTGCTCAAGCTGTGTGATGAACGAGGTATCGATATTGTGGTCAAGAATAACAGCGTTCATGCCCTGTTCCTTGAACAGCTTGATATACTGACCCTGCTGTACTACATCTGTGACATAGTAAACTGTATTTTTCTCAGGCTCCTTGTTTTCATCAGTATTGTCAGCTTTCTTTGTATCATCAGAAGCATCGGCACTTTCCGCATCTGTTTTTTCATCTTCCGCAACAGGTGCGAGCAGCTCAGGAAGAGTCTGATACTTGTCATTGATATCCTTGAAAAGAATATAGTCGTTTATCTTGTCGCAGAACTTCTCGTCCTTTAAGCAGCCAAACTTGATGAATGGGCTGATGTCATCCCAGTATTTCTCATAGGCTTCCTTATCTGTCTTGCACATACCGATGAGCTTGTCAGCTACTTTCTTGGTGATGTACTCAGAAATCTTCTTTACGAAGCCATCATTCTGGAGAGCAGAACGTGATACGTTAAGCGGTAAATCAGGACAATCGATAACACCCTTAAGGAGCATCAAAAACTCAGGAATGACCTCCTTGATATTGTCTGCGATAAATACCTGGTTGTTGTAAAGCTTGATAGTTCCCTCAATTGAGTCGTACTCTGTGTTGATCTTAGGGAAGTAGAGGATACCCTTTAAGTTGAAAGGATAGTCCATATTCAGGTGAATCCAGAAAAGAGGCTCCTTGTAGTCTAAGAATACCTTTCTGTAAAACTCCTTGTATTCCTCGTCGGTACACTCATTCGGGCTCTTGGTCCAGAGTGGGGTTGTATCATTGAGCGGAACAGGGCGCTTAACGATTTTGAGCTGATCCTTTGCAGGAGATACCTCTACCTGCTCCTTCTCGCCCTTGTCATTTTCTTTTTCCTCGTACTTTGCGTCCTCATGGATTTCCTCGATAACAGTGTCAGTGTCACGCTTGTCAGCCTTGTCTATTGTTTCGTACTCCTCAGGAGCATTTTCCTTTGCAAGGTAAATCTCAGTAGGCATGAAAGAACAGTACTTCTCGATAACCTCACGTGCGCGGTACTCGTTTGCGAACTCGAGACAGTCGTCGTTTAAGTAGAGAGTAATCTCTGTTCCGACGTCGTCCATGTCGCCATCCTCCATGTTGTACTCTGTGCCACCGTCACATGACCAGTGTACAGGGGTAGAGCCCTCTTTATAAGAGAGAGTATCGATTGTTACCTCGTCGGCTACCATGAATGCTGAGTAGAAGCCGAGACCGAAATGACCGATAATCTGGTCATCATTTGACTTGTCCTTGTATTTCTCGATGAAGTCTGTAGCACCTGAAAAAGCTATACGGCTTATGTATTCCTCAACCTCATCAGCTGTCATACCAAGACCATTATCTATAATTTTTATTGTTTTTTCGTCAGGGTTTACGAGCACCTGAATCTTGCCCTTGTAGTCTGCAGGAAGGGAATATTCCCCCATCATGTCGAGCTTTTTGAGCTTAGTGATGGCATCGCAGCCGTTTGAGATGAGCTCACGATAGAAGATATCGTGGTCTGAATATAACCATTTCTTTATAATAGGGAACAGGTTGTCGCTGTCAATTGAAAGATTGCCGTGTTTTTCTGTCATTTTTACACACTCCTTGTTTTTATTTACGCCGCGGTTATGGGCTGTGAGGTTGCGGTGTAGCAGCCAGTAATTCTTTAGAGAAAATATGAAGTCAGCCACAGGATTTTGTATGGATAGTTATGCGGCATAATTTTGGTTGTGCCGCTTTGTCCGGTAATGGAACCCTGTGGCAGTTCATATTTTATCTTCGGAACAATTGTCCGTTACCCGCAATATTAGCTTATTTCCGCGAATGTAGATTTAGTTAAATGTTTTACACCGCGGCTATGGGCTGTGAGGTTGCGATGTAGCAGCCAATAATTCCTCAGAGAAAATATGAAGTCAGCCACAGGATTTTGTATGGATAGTTATGCGGCATGCTTTTGGTTGTGCCACTTTGTCCGGTAATGGAACCCTGTGGCAGTTCATATTTTATCTTCACAACAACTGTCTGCTACCCGCAATTTAGCTTGTTTCCGCGAGTGTAGGTCATTTAATATTTGCAGTAAATCAGCTTGTTTTATAAGCATAATAAAATAATAGTTCGCATTATCGGAAAAGTCAATAGAAAATTAGCACTCAAAAATAGTGAGTGCTAACAAAATAACAGAAAACCGCATGGATTGGGCATTTTTGGAATTGTGAAAAGTTTATAAACTTATTTTTCACTGGACATTGTGGCGTAAAAATGCTAGGATTTATTTTATAATATGATTAAAGGGTCAAAAGGTATCATCGATGCATGCTTGCATGCAATTCGATGTATACCTTAGTGACCCGCACTATATATAAGGAGACTGATATGTTACAGACAGGTATTAAAGGTAAGAAAGAGATTACAGTGACTTTGGATAAGACAGCGAAGGCTATGGGAAGCGGCACGATGGATGTGTTTGCTACTCCGGCTATGATTGCGCTGATGGAAAATACAGCTTTTGAGAGTGTTGCGTCTGAGCTAGAGGAGGGAAGTGGTACTGTCGGTACTGCGCTTGATATTAAGCATGTTTCGGCTACACCGGTTGGCATGAAGGTGACCTGTGAGTCTGAGCTTGTGAAGGTGGATGGTAGAGCGCTCACTTTTTCTGTAAAGGCTTTTGATGAGGCAGGACTCATTGGTGAGGGTACTCATGAGCGTTTTATAGTATTTGAGGAGAAATTCCAGAAGAAGGCAGATGACAAAGCAAAGTAGACCGTATTTAGATAGTAAAACACCGGAAATCAAAACGGAGAAATGTAAGGCCGTAGGTGGTGATTGTAAAGAATCTAACATCGAAGGAAAAAGTGCGAGGAAATACAGCAGAAGATGGGATATCATTGTGACAGCCTTTGATTTTGTGACCAATTTTTCAGAGAGCTCTATTTCTGCATACGCAGGGCAGGCAGCCTTCTTTTTGATGCTGTCGTTTTTCCCGTTTTTATTGTTTTTCTTTTCGCTGCTGAGCTGGACACCGCTTACAGAGGCTGATTTTTTGATGTGGGCGAGCTCATTTATTCCTGAGTCGTTTGGCGACATCATGAAGGATCTGGCAAGTGAGGTGTATGCCAGCGGCACAGGTAGGCTTTCTATTACGATGATTACAGCCGTGTACTTAAGCTCAAAGGCTTTTATTTCGTTTCAGCTTGGGCTTGATGATATGTACCATGTGAAGGAAAACAGAAATTTTATTTTGCGGCGCATATATTCGGTGCTTTACAGTATCGTTTTTGCACTGGCGCTCATTTTTTTACTGGGTGTCATGGTGTTTGGAAATATGCTCAGGAAGATGTATTTTTCGAATGTTCATCATATAATTGGAAGTATAATAGGCAGTGTGGTCGATTATCGTCTGGTAATCTGCCTGCCGGTGCTTATTTTATTTTTCTGGGTGATTTATGTGTTTCTGCCAAACAAGAAGCGTAGGGCAAAGTATCAGCTGCCGGGAGCGGTATTTGCGGCTGTTGCATGGATGATTTTTTCGGGAATCTTTTCTGTGTACGTGGATAAATACAATAATTATTCTTCATTTTATGGCACAATGACCACTATTGCGCTTATAATGGTATGGTTATATGGTTGCATGTATGTGCTTTTCATAGGCGGTATAATAAACCGCACATGGGAGGAGCGTATGGAGGCAAAAAAATATTATAAATAGTAAATTCGGAGGCTTCGAATATATGGATAATAATAAAGAAATGATAGAAGGGCTTGTATCACAGATACTTGACGATTATCATGATGACAAAATCATAAATCAGCAGGCACTATTTTCACAGCCAGACAAGGAGGCTGTTTGTGATCTGCTCTCAAAGCTTATTAAGATAATGTATCCGGGCTATTTCAAGGGCACGAGCTTCAGATATTACAACCTGGACAGCCAGATTGCTGTTCTTTTGGAGGATATCATGTACAATCTGCGCAAGCAGGTGGTGCTTGCCCTGCCGCAGAATCCTAAATACAGGAGCTTATCACATCACGAGCTTGTCAATATGTCTGAGAAAATCAGCAATGATTTCTTCAAAAGGATTCCAAAAATCAGAGCTTTGGTGGAGACTGATGTGGCTGCGTTTTTTGACGGAGACCCTGCAGCCTACAATTACAATGAGATTATCCTTTGCTATCCGGGACTGCTTGCCATCACTACAAACCGTATAGCCCACGAGCTGCATCTGCTTGGAGTACCGCTCATCCCGCGTATGATGACAGAGCATGCACACAGCAAAACCGGTATTGACATCCATCCGGGTGCCACTATTGGCAAGAATTTCTTTATAGACCACGGAACGGGCATCGTGGTAGGTGAGACCACTATTATCGGTGACAATGTCAAGGTATATCAGGGTGTGACTATCGGAGCACTTTCTACCAGAGGCGGTCAGAAGCTAAAGGGCGTGAAGAGACATCCTACTATTGAGGATAATGTCATCATCTATGCTGGAGCTTCTATACTTGGTGGTGAGACTGTCATCGGAAGAGGTGCTGTCATCGGAAGTAATGCATTTATTACTTCATCCATCGAGCCGGGGGCTCGTGTGAGCATCAAAAACCAGGAGCTTTCCATCAGAACAGGAGAGCGAAAGGAGCTTGTGGCCAGCGAGATGGAGACGGATCCGAGCTGGTTTTACGTAATATAATATTATAATATACTTTTTTGACTGAGGTCAGTACGCGCGCCCCGGACACTTGGTGTCTGGGGCGCATTCTATTAGCCACAACTGAAAAAAGTAAGAAAAATCTAAAAAATATTATTGACATCTAAGCTACGTTAGAGTATACTAACAGCCGTAAGAGCTACCAAATGATGTTTTTTATCATTAAAGTCGTGAAGAAAAGACGTGAAAAGAGGTAAATATGATGCCATTATCAATGAGTGGTGCTGGGGAGGCACAGATAATCAAGAAAATCGGCGGAAAGGAAGAGGTGAGATCTTTCCTTGAGAAGCTGGGCTTTGTAGTAGGCGGAGAGGTGACTGTCATCTCAGAGATAGCCGGCAATATGATAGTCAATGTAAAGGGCGCCAGAGTAGCAATCGGCAAGGACATGGCAAATAAGATCATGGTCTGATATAACATATGTAACAGGCATGGATATAGCATGTATGACATATATAACATATATAATACATACAACACATGCAACAATGTGCTGTATAAGCTGTAATCATTTAAGATTTAAACGACTTTGTATATGATATTATGCAAACGTTTATATAAATTTTTTAAACAAAAATAAAATTAAAAAAGGAGTAGTCAGCATGAAGACATTAAAGCAAGCCAAAGTAGGCGAGACAGTCAAGGTTGTCAAGCTCACAGGCCAGGGCGCAGTCAAGAGACGTATCATGGATATGGGAATTACTAAGGGTGTTGAGATATTTATCCGCAAGGTGGCACCGCTTGGCGATCCGGTAGAGGTGACAGTGAGAGGCTATGAGCTATCACTTCGTAAGGACGATGCCTCTATGATAGAAGTAGAGTAAATTTTTTTTGACTATAGGTTAGCAAATACAAACTATAGGCAGAATGAGCAAACAAAAATAAGGAGATTAAAACATGGCAGTAAAAATTGCTCTCGCAGGAAACCCGAACTGCGGAAAAACAACACTGTTCAATGCCTTAACAGGTGCCAATCAGTATGTTGGTAACTGGCCTGGTGTTACAGTTGAGAAAAAAGAGGGAAAGCTTATCGGTCACAAGGATGTAGACCTGGTGGATTTACCGGGTATTTACTCACTTTCTCCATATACTCTCGAGGAGGTTGTTGCAAGAAATTACTTAATCGGAGAGCAGCCTGATGCGATTATCAATATCGTGGACGGAACAAATATCGAGCGTAATCTGTATCTGACAACACAGATTATCGAGCTTGGTATTCCGGTGCTTATGGCTGTCAATATGATGGACATTGTAAAGAAAAACGGAGACACAATCAATATCAAAGCACTTGGAGAGAAGCTTGGCTGTGAGGTTGTTGAGATTTCAGCTTTAAAGAAGACAGGAATCAAGGAGACCGCAGAGAAGGCAATCCAGATTGCAAAGTCAGGTAAATCCGTTCAGAGGGTACATCACTTCGCAGATGATGTGGAGAGCACAATCGCAGGCATCGAGGATAAGCTTGGTCTTGCAGTAGCAGAGAATCAGAAGAGATTCTTTGCAATCAAGCTTTTAGAGCGTGATTCAAAGATTTCTGAGGTATTAAAGAGTGCTCCAAACGTAGACGCAGAGATTAAAGCTCTCGAGGACAAATACGATGATGACACAGAGAGTATCATCACAAACGAGAGATATCAGTACATATCTTCAATCATCGGCTCATGCGTAAAGAAGGCACGCGCCGGAAAAGAGACAGTATCAGACAAAATTGATAAGATTGTTACAAACAGATTTTTGGCACTGCCTATTTTCGCACTTATCATGTGGGCTGTATACTATGTTGCAGTATCATCACTCGGTGGAATTGTAACAGACTGGACAAACGACACACTCTTTGGCGCGTGGATTCAGCCGGCAGTACAGACATTTATGGAAAATGTAGGCTGCTCTGAATGGCTCGTATCACTTGTAGTTGACGGTATCATCGGAGGCCTTGGTGCACCTATCGGATTTGCACCACAGATGGCTATCGTATTCTTATTCCTCTCAATCCTTGAGGACTGCGGATACATGGCACGAGTAGCCTTCATCATGGACAGAATCTTCCGTAGATTTGGTCTCTCAGGAAAGTCCTTCATCCCATTCCTCATCGGATCAGGATGTGGTGTACCTGGAATCATGGCAACACGTACTATCGAGAACGAAAAAGATCGTCGTATGACAATGATGACAGTAACAAATATCCCATGTGGAGCAAAGCTTCCTGTTATCGCACTTATCGCAGGCTTTATCATGGGTGACGGCTGCTGGTGGATGGCACCTCTTATGTACTTTGCAGGAATCGGCCTCACAATCATCTACTGTATCATTTTAAAGAAGACAAGAGCATTTGCAGGAGAACCTGCACCGTTCGTAATGGAGCTCCCACAGTATCATATCCCTTCAGTAAAGGGTGTGCTGTTACACGTATGGGAGAGAGTATGGGCATTCATTAAGAAGGCCGGAACAATCCTTTTCCTCTGCTGTGCAGTTATGTGGTTCCTTTCAAGCTTCGGCATCCAGGATGGCGCATTCGGACTTGTTGACAAAGAAAACAGCTTACTCGCAGTAATCGGATCTGCAATCGCGGTTATCTTTGCACCACTTGGATTCAATACATGGCAGGCAGTTGCATCATCACTCTCAGGCTTTGTGGCAAAAGAGGGTATCGTTTCAACAATGGGTGTACTCGCAGGACTTGGAGAGGTAGAAGAGTATGCAGTAAGCATGCATGATCAGTTTGCAGCATTCTTCCCAACAACAATGGTAGCAGTATCATTCTTGCTGTTCAACCTGTTTGACTCACCATGTCTTGCAGCTATCTCAACAACAGCAAAAGAGCTTAACAACCGTAAGTTCTTCTGGTTTACAATCATTTTCCAGAATGTATCAGCTTACTGTGTAACACTTATGTTCTACCAGATTGTGGGACTTTGCATAGGTGAGGTAGCCTTCAACTTCTGGACAGTAGTTGCATTTGTACTCCTTGCAGGTGTATTATACTTATTGTTCAGAAAAGACCCTAATAAGGCAACAGCAAAGAGCACTTCATTTGCGGCATCAAACGTGTAATAGGCGTTTAAATGAGAATCAATCTGGAATTTAACACGGCAGACCTCATAGCAGTCATAGTTCTTCTATGCCTGCTGGGGCTTGCCGTAAAGATAATAATAGGATTTTTCAAGGAAAAGAAATAATGCAGTAGTATATTTAGTAGCATTTGTAGTGAATAGGAGATGATGACATGCTGGCTGATATCATTGTAATTGCAATTCTCGTAGTGATAGTTGCACTTGTAATCAGGACAATAATCAAATCAAAGAAAGCAGGCAAGAGCCTGCAGTGTGGAATGGACTGCAGCCATTGCAAAGGCTGTCATTAATCCACGGCATGGTGTGTATGAAGCACAGGATGGGCAATTTCATGGAAAGAACTCATCTGCCACTTAAGCTGCATCTGCCGGCATCGGTAACGATAGGAGGATGTATGTCGAAAGAAGCAATAGAGCAAAAAGAGGTAATCGTTGGCAAGCTAAAGGACAGCGGATGCAGGATTACAAAGCAGAGACTTATTTTACTTGATGTAATCCTCGAGGGCGAGTGCGGAAGCTGCAAAGAGATTTATTACCGGGCATCGAAGATAGACCGCTCTATCGGGACTGCTACGGTGTATCGGATGATCAATACGCTCGAAGAGATTGGAGCGATTGACCGCAAAAATATGTATAGAGTGCAGGTGTCATAAGCCTGGTTTTATAGGAATTGTAATTTTTAGAAAAGGGGATGTGAAAAAACTCGATTGAGTTTTTTCGCATCTCCCTTTTTGTACCTGTTGTGTAGAAATGACTGAAATCATGCGCAAAGAAAGCGCACTTTCCCTACCCTATAGAAATTCTTTTTTTTAATCTATGCGGCAGTTCTGTTTCTCATCTTTTTTTCTGATATTTATATAGATTATGGCCTATCGCCACGAGTAAAACTTCCAGTTTGACTGAATGAATACCTCTTCGGACAATTCTCTTGTACCAACGGTCGTTTTTCATAATTCCGAAAGTGCCTTCTGTTTGTATCGAACGGTTCATTCGTAATAACGCACCGTGGATACTTTCTAGGTTTTCGATCACTTCCTGATGCATGGAAGTTAATTCCTGATTGATCCGAACGGTTCGATTCTTATCTGTCTTCTTACATTTCTCTGCATATGAACATCCACTACAGTCTTCGCATTCATACAATTCTTCCTTACGTCCGTATTGATTTCCCCTCACATTTTTTCTGTATAAAAAATGGAATGCTTTATCGTTAGGACATCTCATGACACCTTGCTCATCAATTCTGAAGTTAACTGCACGAAATGGATCTTCATGATATTTCTGATCCTTAGTTTCCTTTTTAAACATTGGAAATTTCATATACTTTTCAATTCCGTTCTGTTCACAGAAAATATAATTGTTGTATGAGCCATATCCAGCATCTGCCACAGGATATTTGGGATAGAATCCATAAGTTTGTTTGAAGTGCTCCATCAAAGGAACGAAACAATCCATATCCGAACGATAATGGTTCACGTCAACAACTGCAATATATTCATCTGCTACACCAATCTGTACATTATATGCTGGCAGAAGTTGATCATTGCCCATGTAATCCGTTTTGATACGCATAAAGGTAGCTGAGTTATCTGTTTTAGAGTAACTGTTTCGATTAGGACCACAGATTTCAATTTTTTGTATGTATTCTTGAAGTTTCTGACAGAAAGTAGTCAAGTGTTCATAATCACGCTGTTCTTTGGATTTTCGCTTTCCACTTCCGTAAACAAATGTACTTGTATCCAGTTCCCATAAAAGTACTAGCTGCTCAACGATTTCATTCAGATAATCCGGTACATACTCCGGATTTGTTGTGATCTGCACCCCGCTCCATGAGATTTCTGCATTAATCTCCTCAATCTCCGCAGTGATTTTTTCGTAAAGCTTGTAACGGAACTTTTCGGTAGCCTTCTTCCATACCCAGGTATACTTGTTTGTGTTTGCTTCAAACTTGGAGCCGTCGATGTAGAGATGTTGCAGATCTACATGCTCATCGTTAAAGATAGCATGATTGATGTCGTTGAAAATGTTTTCAATCTTATCTTGAAGTATTTCATTGATGAAATATCCAAAGGTTCTGTATGACGGAGTCTGATGATCCATGAGATACATGAACCTGATATTAACTTTGCAGTTGTCTTCCAGTTCTCTCAGAGAGCAGTAGCCGCTAGTCATAAATCCGAAAAGTACTGTTTTTAACATGTTGACTGGATTATATCTGAGTCGTCCAGTTGTGTACTCCGGAATATCTGTCAGATACTTAT
>OGCM01000854.1_pt1 | contig 42829 bp, 41 predicted proteins | sample 1570151 | NCBI WGS metagenome assembly OGCM01 (sample SAMEA4370582, study PRJEB24528) | human gut metagenome
GAACTGGTCTTGGAATGGCTATTACCAAAAATCTGGTTGAAGCAATGGGAGGCACTATTGATGTGGAGAGTGAACTGGGCCAGGGAAGCTGTTTTGAGGTTCTTATAGATCTGAGAATAGCAGAAGATAGATTTGTTTCTTCAGCAGAACAGGCAGAAAAGGATGAACCGGCTGGCAATGTCCTGAAAGGAATGAGGTTTCTGTGTGCAGAGGACAATGAGCTGAATGCAGAAATCCTGATGGAATTGTTAAAGATTGAGGGTGCAGAGTGTACAATCTGTGAAAATGGTAAAAGGGTCTTAGAGGCATTTGAGCAGTCTGCTCCGGGGGATTATGACATGATCCTGATGGATGTGCAGATGCCGGTTATGAATGGTTATGAGGCAACAAAAGCAATCCGAAGAAGCTCCCATGAACTGGCAAAGACAATTCCAATCATTGCTATGACCGCCAATGCGTTTTCTGAGGATATCCAGCATTCTCTGGCAGCCGGTATGAATGCCCATGTTTCAAAACCGGTTGAGATGAAGGTACTGGAAAAGACGATCAGAAGCATAAAATCCGGCGGGGGGCACCGAAATGCAGCTCATTGAACAGTGACAAATGGATATGGAAAAGAGCTGATGAAAGAATCTGGCATTGCCAGAACTTTCAATCAGCTCTTTTTTAGCATCAGTTCCCTCTTGACATTTTTTCATTTCCTGCTATACTTATCAAAGATAATTACTAAAGATAACTAAATTTTAAGAAGAAAGGACCATTTTCCATGACACAGGAAAAATTAAAGCAGTTCCTGGATGCGTGTTTTGATGCAAAGCGTCTGATCGAGAAACTCCCGGACCTGCCGGACGGTATGAAGCCGCGGCAGGTGCATGTGCTGGATGCGGTGAATGAGATTCAGAAAAAGCAGGGCTTCTGCCGCGTCAGCGACATCAGCAGCTATATGAACACAACGCTGCCGAGCATCACCAAGCTGGTGCAGGAACTGGAGGAGAGAAATCTTCTCGTGAAACAGGCGGATGAAAAAGATAAGCGCGTGATCAACCTGACACTGACCGAAGAGGGAAAAGAGTTTGTGGAACTCCGCGTGACGCACTTTCACGGGGAATGGGCATCCCGCCTGCCAGATCTGGACGACGCGGTGGTGGACGAATTTGTGCATGCAATCACACGGATGCAGGAAACGATGCCGGGAATAAAAGGAGTGAAAAACAATGGCAAAAGAAAATAAGAAAGAAGTATCGTTTGTAGAGGGACCGATTTTCCAGTCCCTGATCCGTTTTGCGCTGCCGGTGCTCGGCGCGCTGATTCTGCAGGCGGCTTACGGTGCGGTCGACCTTCTCGTGGTCGGCTGGTTCGGCGATGCGTCGAGTATTTCCGCTGTCGGAACCGGAAGCAACTTCATGCAGATGGTAACACTTATCATCACCAGCCTTGCGATGGGTTCGACCGTTATGATCGGCCAGCACATCGGCGAGGGCAAGCCGGATAAGGCCGGCAAAACCGTGGGAACCTCGATTGTTCTGTTCGTCATCATCGGTGTCGTCATGACGGTGATTCTGGAACTGTTCGCAGGCCCGATCGCCAATATTTTACAGGTCCCGGCGGAGTCTTTTGACAAAACCGTCCTCTACCTGCGGATCTGTTCCGGCGGTATTCTGATCATCATCGCGTACAACGTCATCAGCAGCGTGCTTCGCGGAATCGGTAATGCAAATCTGCCGCTTTTATTCGTCGGCATCGCCTGCGCAGCCAATATTGCCGGAGATCTGTTCTTCGTCGGTGTGCTGAAACTGGACGTTGCGGGAGCAGCGCTTGCGACGGTTCTGGCGCAGCTGATTTCTGTCATCGCCTCCATGGGTGTGTTGAAAAAAGGCAATCTGCCGATTGAATTCAAAAAAGAAGACTGCCGCATCGACCATGACGAGCTGAAGAAAGTCCTGAACGTCGGTGTGCCGATCGCGCTGCAGGAGACGACCGTACAGATTTCCTTCCTTGTGATCAACTCGATCATCAACGGCATGGGCCTTATGCCGTCCGCCGGATACGGTGTGGCGCAGAAGCTGACCTCATTCATCATGCTGATCCCGTCCTCTGTGATGCAGTCTGTGTCAGCATTCGTGGCACAGAACACCGGAGCCGGAAAGAAAGACCGCGCGTGGAAGGGCTTCCTCACCGCAATCGCAACGGGCTGCTCTCTTGGAGTTGTGATTTTCTGCATCGGTTTCTTCGGTGGAAGTGTCATCTCCAGAATCTTCACGAGCGATCCGGCCGTTATCGAGCAGAGCGCCGCTTACCTGCGCGGTTTCGCACCGGAATGTATTCTGACCTGTGTGCTGTTCAGCAGCATCGGATACTTCAACGGCCGCGGCATCAGCATCCCGGTTATGATCCAGGGAATCACCTCCGCCTGCCTGATCCGTATTCCGCTGGCGCTGTTCTTCTCACACCTGCCGAATACGAACCTGACCTTCGTCGGCATGTCCACCCCGATCACAACCGTATACGGCATCTGCTTTTTCATGATCTGCTTTGCACGGTTAAAGAAAAAAGGGCAGATGTAATTGAATCAAACATAACAGAACTGCCTGGGAAACGGCACGGAGCGATCCGCCGTTTCCCAGGCAGTTTTTGGTATTGTTTGTCCGGAACTTTTTTGATACAATACAGACAGAAAGAGCGGAACCCTGTTCAGAAGGGACAGAACAGACGGAAAGGGGAAGAGGAGTGGATAACAGAGAAATTATCAATGAGACACTGGTCCATCTGTTTCACGAGATACAAAAACTGGAAGAAGAGGCGATCATCACCGAGGATTTCAAGGATCTGACGAACAACGATATGCACATCATAGAAGCCGTCGGCCTGGAGGGCGGCAATATGTCATCGATCGCGGCAAAGCTCGACATCACGGTCGGATCGCTGACAACGTCGATGAACAGTCTGGTGAAAAAAGGCTACACCGAGCGGGAGCGCAGCGAGAAGGACCGCCGGATCGTCTACATCCACCTGACCGGAAAGGGACGGCAGGCATTCCATCATCACGCAAAATTCCACGAGCAGATGACGGATGCCGTGATGGCGGAACTCGGAGAAGAGGAAGTGCAGGTGCTCGGGAAAACGCTGAAAGCGCTGACGGACTTCTTTCGGTCGTATAAAAAATAGAAACAAAAAGGCTTTTGCAGCCGGGACAGAATCAGAAAAATCTGTCCGGTATGCAAAAGCCTTTTTCGCATGGAAACGCATAGAAAAATGCTATTTTTCTACGCCGTTCTTCTCACAGATATCCGCGAGCACACACCGTTCACAGTGCGGTGTCGTCCGCGCAGTACAGACCTCGCGTCCGTGCTCCACAAACCGGTGGCAGAGCGAGCTTCCTTCTTCCGGCGGCACAATTTTCCAGAGTGCCATCTCCACCTTCTTCGGATCCTTGCAGTCATGCACGAGCCCGATGCGGTTGCACAGCCGGATGCAGTGCGTATCCGTCACAATCGCAGGCTTTTTGAATACATCGCCCATAATCAGGTTCGCACTTTTCCGTCCCACGCCCGGGAGCTTCAAAAGTGCGTTAAAGTCATCCGGCACCTGGCTGTGGTACTCGTCGCGCAGCATGCGCATGCAGGCGTTGATGTCGCGTGCCTTGCTCTTTCCAAGACCGCACGGCCGCACAATTTCCTCGATTTCCTCCGGTGTCGCGTTTGCCAGCGCATCGATATCAGGATACTTTGCGTAGAGATCCTCCACCACAACATTGACCCGCGCATCGGTGCACTGTGCGGCCAGGCGGACACTGACGAGCAGCTTCCACGCCTGGTCATAGTCAAGCGTACAGTCGGCGTCAGGATATTCTTGTTTCAAACGTTCAATGACGGCAAGCGCCAGTTTTTCTTTTGTCATCGTGTTAAACTCCCATTCTCAAAGATATAAAAACAGCGAAAGCTATCAGGATCCTTTCTCGCGTGCTGCCTTCCGAAGCTGCAGCGGCGTCGTGTGAAACCGCTCGCGGAAGAGGCGGTGAAACAGCTTATCGTTTGTAAAACCATGTTTTTCCGCGAGCGTGCCGACCGGCAGATCCGTGGCGATCAGGTCGCGGTAGATGCGGGAAAGACGGTAGGAATTCAAGTATTCCAGATACGTCGTTTCCATGTTCTGGCGGAAGAACCGGCAGAAATATTCCGGCTGCAGCGAGACAACATCGGCAGCCTCCTTCAGCGTAATCGGCCGCTGGTAATTTTCCTGCGTGTACGTCAGAATCGTATCGAGCCGTGTCTGCGTCCGGGAGCTCATCGGGTGGTGCGCAAGCGGGCTCTTCTCGGAAAATTTCGTGTAGAGCAGATCGAGAAACGTAAAAAGCTCCCGCTGGAACGTCAGAAGATAGCCGTCGGGCATTTCCTCATGAAGCTGCATCATCGAAAGCAGAAGACGCCGGAACTGGCTGATATTTTTCTGCACTTCCGGATTCGTACTGTCGTAGTCAATCGAGAACCAGAGCTGTGACGGATCAGGCAGATAGTTCGCAAGGAACGCATCCGGAATCTGCATCAGAATCGAGCGGTTTCCCGTGGACGGACAGCGCGCCGTGTGGATACGCCCGGAATTGATCAGCAGAAATTGACCCGGAAGGACGGTCTTGGTGCGGTCCGAGAGCGTGACAATGGAGGAACCCTCCAGAATATAAATAATTTCCAGCGCGTCGTGCCAGTGCGGCGGCGAAAAACTGCCGAAATCGTCGGTTACACGAAATTCGATGCTGCGGTTCGGCTGCAGCGTGATGTGTTCCTGGCGTGTCTGGCGCGGCAGATGATCTTTGCGTGGCATAAAAAACTCCTTTTTTGTTCAACTTAGTGTATCACTATCTTATCACGAAACCCCCGAATTGGGTATAGCAATTTTTGCATGAAGTTGTTATAATAAATGAACACAAAGCCACGTCACATACGGCTTCGTGCAAACTCAATCTAAAGAAAAGTGAAGGAAGAAAACGTATGTATCAAGTATGGAGTAACTTTTTAAATCCCGGCCAGATCGCCATGCTGGGAATCGTGGTCACCTTTCTGCTGACCTTTCTGGCGTTAAAGCATCCATTTTCCTTTCTGCCGAGCGATCACGGCAGAGAATTTGCCGTAAACGGCGGCCTCTCCCGCGGAAAACTGCGCGGCGTCGGCCTTGTGATCGTCATCTGTTTCCTGATCGGAAGCGTATTGTTCCTGCCTCTTGGCGCCGAGTATGTGATCTACGCGATCCTGCTCGTCTGCATCATGCTGAGCGGCTACCTCGATGATGCATCCGAAACCCCGTGGAGCGATTACAAAAAAGGCGCGATTGACCTCGTCATCTCCATTGTGACCGTCATCACCTTTGTGAATTACAATTCCACCACGATCTACTTCGGAAGCATGTCCCTTACCATTCCGAAAGTGGTCTACATAATCCTCGGCATCATCCTGATCTGGATTTCGATCAACGTTACAAACTGTTCCGACGGTGTCGACGGACTCTGCGCGAGCCTTTCCTGCGTGGTCATCTTCGCATTCAGCATGATTTTCCATGATGCTCTGGGAAGCTTCACCGTAGCCAACTACCTGTTCGTGGCAGCACTTCTCGCGTACCTGTATTTCAATACCTCGCCGAGCAGCATGCTGATGGGAGACGCCGGTTCGAGAGCACTTGGCTTCTACATCGCCATCCTTGCCATGCAGTCCCGCCATCCGTTCTTATATCTGCTGATGGCAGGCGTGATGATCGTCGACGGAGGAATCGGCCTTGTCAAAGTATTTTTACTCCGTTTCCTGAAAATCGCGATCCTCAAAAATACAAGAACACCGCTGCATGACCATGTCCGCCTGAAATACAAATGGTCCGACAGTCAGGTTGTGATCCGCTTTGTGATCCTGCAGATCCTGCTGGCAGTCATTGCGTATCTGATTGCAGCATAAGAAAAAACAGAAGAGAAACGGGAGTGTGTCTTTTGCAGACGTCTGCGGGGCACACTCCCGTTTTGCATCCCAGCCCCCGAATACACCAAAAAGATAGAAAAAGATAATATCGCCGTACTTTTTCACAGAATCCGCCCTGTTTTCGAAAGCAAGAATGTGGTAGTATAAAATTACCAAAAAATGTCAGCCTGAAACAATAATTCTGTAAAGATTGATGAAAATAAAGTGCTTTCAGCTATCTGTTTCAGGCTCATCCAATCAGGAGGTAATGAAAAGATGAAATTCACAGAAGGTTACTGGCTTCCGAGTGAAAAAGCAAATGCATCCCATGCAATGCAGGCTTATGAAGTAGAGCAGATCCCAGGCGGTATGCGTATCCTGGCTACCACCCGCCCGATCGAGCACAGAGGTATGACCCTGAACCTGCCGACCATCACCGTTGAGTTCGTAGCACATACACCGGATACCATCTCCATGGAAGCATGGCACTATGAAGCATACGACAACAAAGTTCCGTCCTTCGACAAAACAGAGAGCGTATACGAGGACGTAACCGTTACCATCAACGAGGATGAGGCAGTTCTCGACACCGGAAGCGTACTGGTACGCGTACAGAGAAAAGGTGTCTTTGCTTACACCTTCGAGGCAGACGGAAAAGTCCTGACCGGAAGCGGATTCCGCAACCTTTCCTATATCAGATGGGATCGCAAGCAGAGCACCATGCTGCCGGCACCGAACTACATGACCGAAAAATATCAGCCATACATGGTAAGTGAGCTGTCCCTTGGCGTAGGTGAGTGCGTATACGGCCTTGGCGAGAGATTCACCCCATTCGTGAAAAACGGACAGGTTGTCGATACCTGGAATGAAGACGGCGGTACTGCATCCGAGATCGGATACAAATGCGTACCATTCTATATGACAAACAACGGCTACGGTATTCTCGTTGACAGCACCGACAACGTTTCCTTCGAAGTAGCAAGCGAAAAAGTTGAGTATGTCGGCTTCTCCGTACCGGGCGAGAGAATCAAATATTATCTGTTCCACGGCCCGTCACCGAAGAAGATCATGAACGAGTACACCGCACTGACCGGACGTCCGGCACTTCCTCCGGCATGGTCCTTTGGTCTGTGGCTGTCCACATCCTTTACCACAAACTACGACGAAGAGACTACCACATCCTTCATCGAGGGAATGGAAAAGAGAAATATTCCGCTGAGCGTTTTCCACTTCGACTGCTTCTGGATGCACGAATTCCACTGGTGCGATTTTGAGTGGGACAAGAAATGCTTCCCGGATATTCGCGCAACCTTAAAGAAATATCACGACAAAGGTCTTCACATCTGTGCATGGATCAACCCGTATATTGCACAGGGAACCGCATTCTTCAAAGAAGGCGCTGCAAACGGCTATCTGCTGCAGAGAGCAGACGGAAAAGGCGTATGGCAGACCGACAACTGGCAGGCAGGTATGGGCCTTGTGGACTTTACCAACCCGGATGCGGTTAAATGGTATACCGATAAACTGAGAACTGTTCTGGACTGCGGCGTAGACTGCTTTAAGACCGACTTCGGCGAGAGAATCCCGGTTGATGTTGTATACCACGACGGAAGCGATCCGCAGGCAATGCACAACTACTATACATACCTGTACAACCAGGCAGTATTCAACCTGTTAAAAGAAGTAAAAGGCGAGAACGAGGCAGTTCTGTTTGCGAGAAGTGCAACAGCAGGAAGCCAGAAATTCCCGGTACACTGGGGCGGCGACTGCTCCGCAAACTATCCGTCCATGGCAGAAACGCTGCGCGGCGGCCTTTCCTTCGCGATGAGCGGATTCTCCTTCTGGAGCCATGATATCTCCGGCTTCGAGAGCACAGCAACACCGGATCTGTACAAGAGATGGTGCGCATTCGGCCTCATGTCCACCCACAGCCGTCTGCACGGATCCACAAGCTACCGTGTGCCGTGGCTGTTCGACGAAGAGTCCTGCGACGTAGTAAAATTCTTCACCAACCTGAAATGCTCGCTGATGCCGTACATTTTCCAGAAATCTGTAGAGGCACACGAGGAAGGAACCCCGGTAATGCGCCCGATGGTATTCGAGTTCATGAACGACCCGGCCGTTCCGTATCTGGATCAGCAGTACATGTTAGGTGATGCCCTTATGGTTGCACCGGTATTCCGCGAGGATAAAGTTGCACAGTACTACCTGCCGGAAGGCACCTGGACTGAGCTTCTGACCGGCGAGACAAAAGAGGGCGGAAGATGGTATCAGGGAACCTACGACTACTTCTCCATGCCGCTGTATGTAAGAGAGAACAGCATCGTAGTAAGAGGAAACTGCGACACCAAACCGGATTACGACTACGCTGACCACGCAACTGTTTGCGTATATCAGTTAAAAGACGCAGCCGAGACAAAAGTTCCGGATATCCACGGAAACAATGTATTCACCGTAAAAGCAGTGAAAGACGGCGACACAGTGAAAGTATCCGTAGAAGGTGCACATACGGAACTCAAAGTAGAAGTATTCGTCGGAAACGAGAAGAAAGAAGCTGTACTCGCAGCAGATGCGAACGAAGTTGTTGTTGCATAAGCATCGGAATGTAAGAATATAGGGAGAGGCACGGAAAAGCAAATTTTTCTGTGACCTCTCTTTTCAAAAAAGGAGAATAAAACAATGCGTTTTCAGACAAAAAATGGTGTGTTAATTGCACAGGCAAACGGAGAAACACTGCGGATTGAGCCGTGGGGAAAAGATTCCTTACGTGTCCGCGCAACGATGCTTCCGGGATTTTCCGGAAAGGATTGGGCGCTGACCGAAGTGCCGGAAAAAACAGAGGCAAAAGCAGAGCAGTTTGCGGTCGATCATCTGGAAATCGACGGATCGATGGGAAAAAGAACCAGCGCATCCATCACCAATGGAAAAATCCGTGCTGTGGTCAACTTTGCAGGAGTTATCACCTTCTACAAAGAAGAACAGGAAATTTTAAGAGAATATCACCGTTGCTACGACGGAACGATCAGCAAAGAGAGCCGCTGCTTAAAAACGGTCAACCGTGAGTGGAAAGGTGTGATCGGCGGAAGCGAATACAGCCTGAACCTGAAATTTGAGAGCAACGACGAAGAGAAGATTTTCGGAATGGGCCAGTATCAGCAGAAATACATGGATCTGAAGGGATGCACCCTGGAGCTGGCGCAGCGGAACTCCCAGATCAGCGTACCATTCGCCGTATCCAGCTTAGGATATGGTATGCTGTGGAACAATCCGGCTGTCGGACAGGTAACCTTCGGAAAGAACTACACCGAATGGACTGCACGCTCGACCAAAGATATGGACTACTGGCTGACCGCAGCCGATACACCGAAAGAGATCCTGGAAAATTACACCGCAGTGACCGGCCGCGCGCCGAAATTCCCGGAGGACCGTATGGGCCTGTGGCAGTGCAAGCTGCGCTACCGTACGCAGGAGGAAGTGCTTGAAGTGGCACGCCGCTACCAGAAGGAAGGCATCAAAATCGATCAGATTGTCATCGATTTCTTCCACTGGACCGTACAGGGCGACTGGAAATTCGATGAAAAATACTGGCCGGATCCAAAAGCCATGGTGGACGAACTGCATTCCATGGGAATCAAAGTTATCGTTTCCGTATGGCCAAGCGTAGACCGGAAGAGCGAGAATTTCTGGCCGATGCTGGACCGCGGCCTGCTGATTAAAACAGAGCGCGGCGCCCTGCAGACGTATGATTTCCAGGGGGACTGCGTGGAAATCGATGTGTTCAACCCGGAAACCAGAAAATACGTCTGGGAAGTCTGCAAGAAAAACTATTATGATTTTGGAATCGATGCCTTCTGGCTGGACAACTCAGAACCGGATTTCGGCGTTTACGATTTCGATCATTACCGCTATATCGACGGACCTGCTCTTTCCTGCAGCAATATCTATCCGCAGCTGTACAGCCGTGTCTTCTATGACGGCATGAAAGCAGAAGGAGAAGAAAATATTGTAAACCTGCTTCGCTGCGCCTGGGCCGGAAGCCAGAAATACGGAAATGTTGTATGGTCCGGCGATGTGCCGAGTACCTTTGAAGCCTTCTATGATCAGCTCCAGGCCGGCCTTAATATGGGTCTTGCCGGCATTCCATGGTGGACAACCGATATCGGCGGCTTTATGACAGATGATGTCAACGACCCGGATTTCCAGCAGCTTCTGATCCGCTGGTATGAGTTTGCCGTTTACTCTGCTGTTTTCCGTATGCACGGCGACCGCGGACCGCACAACATTCCACCGCTCGATGACCGTGATTTTGGCGGCGGCTACCTGTATACCGGCCAGTCCAATGAACTGTGGAGCTATGGAGAAGAAAATTACCGGATCATGAAAAAATATTACGACATCCGCATCAGCATGCACGATTACATCAAACAGCTGTATGACGAAGCATCCGAAAACGGTTCTCCGCTGATCCGTACCATGTTCTACGAGTTCCCGGATGACAAAAAATGCTGGGAGCTGCAGGATCAGTATATGTTCGGAAGCGAATACCTGGTAGCGCCGATTTTCCATCTGAACGAGTTTGAGCGTGAAGTATATCTTCCGGAAGGACGCTGGGAAGACACCAGAGACGGAAAAGTGTACGAAGGCGGACAGACTATCCGTGCCGCTGCACCGATCGATTCGATTCCGGTATTTAAGAAAATGGCATAAGATCGTGTAAAAAGGTCAAAAAAGAAAACAGTACAGAAGACACACACAGCGTGGGGACTTTTCTGTACTGTTTTCTTTTCGACTCTAACTGCGCATCAGATATCCATATTTGCGCATCTGTCGGCGTATGATCTGCTCAACACGCTGGCGGATTTCCAGAGGATAGTAATCGGCCAGAGAAGCCAGTTCCGTGCAGACATCTTTTGGAGTAAAGGAAAAGTGAAGCTGGATACCGTATAATTTCTCCGCAGCATCCAGCTGTGTATCAAAATCAGAGCTGAAAGGTTTGGCTTCGATGCGTTCCATACAAACATCCATCGGCAGATCCAGAGGGTAGTCATTGCTGGTGTCTGCAAACAGGCATAAACCCTGATCGAATAGAGGACTTGGAGAATATTGCTCTGTTTCTGTATCATATAGAACAGCGATGTTGTTGGTGTGCCGGTCTTCGTTTAGAAAGAAGGCATCAATTTCCAGCATAGCGGTCAGATATGCACCGAAATTCTGAATTCCCGTCATGTGTTCCATCTGATCTGCCAGAAAACGAATGCGTTCCGCCGGTTCTGAAAAAGCAGCAAGCGTGATTGCCAGACTGTCTCCGGTATTCTGGCGGTACAGTTTTTCCAATGGGATCAGCATCTGATTTGCTTTTAGAAAATCAGGACTGGAACAGCCACTGCGGAGAGTACCGCGGTATGCAATCCGAACTGGCTGATACAGGACAAACGGGTGGGAAAGAGAGCTTTTTTGCAGTAAATGAGACACCAGTGTCTCCGAGAGTCCCTCATATCCCATATAGTCGGATTTGTACCAGATATTACCGATTTTCCACTTGAGCTGGTCCCCTTTTGAGGTGTGATCTGTTTTTTTGACAGGCAGCTGATTATCAAGACGGATCTGTTCCATGGCGTGCCTCCTTATTTTTCAGAATCAGGATCCATTGCTCGTCACCGGCCATTCGCCCATCTGTTTTTTCAATGATAAGCAGCGGATCATAAAAGGGAAGTCCCATTTCTTTTAAAATATCTTTGGCATGATCGCGTGTTTTGGGAAAACAGCGGCTTTCCAGAAACCAGATAAAATCATCCCAGGTCGGATGCTCCACAACGCCAAAGGCACGAAGCGGAATTTTTTTTGTGTAATTCTGGATTGCAATTTTCTCATGACGGAAGTCGATATCAATCGTTGTGCAAAGCTGATCGCGGTAAAGAAAACACATCCGCGTTTTGACATCGGGATCCGTGCTGAAACAGTGGGCACGGGCAATTTGATTGTATACTGTCTGCCTGCTGACCTGAAAGGTGCGCGCGATCTCGGCAATACTTTTTCCCTGCTGCTGCATGGCAGCCATCTGAATGATTTGTGGCAGCGAAAAAGCTGGTTTTCTTCCAGCCGCATGGCGCAGTGCTTCTTTTTTCGCTAACTGCTGGTATTGTTCCGCGTCTTTGGAAAGCTTGCGCAGCTCCTTTGGGTCCGTTGTTCCAAAGATCTCGTAAATCTGTTGCTCAAATGTGTTTTTCATGCAATCACCTCGTTTCTGCCATTACTGTATCACAGAGATCTGAAAGCGTCAAGAAATCATTTATTGACAAAAAACGAACTGATTGAGAAAAGTTACGGCTCGCAGATGTCTGAGAACAGCAATCATGGCGATGAAAGAACTTCCCTGCAGTGCAGGCAAAAGCTTGGCAGAAAAAAGCAAAGGCAGACCCCATTCTGCGTGAAAAACTGCTTCAGACAAGGGAAAATCCGAATCCAATCCACGCATTCTGCGAAATCTGCCATGCCTATGGCGTTTCCATCTATGAAATGGATCTTGCCATGGCAGGTGAAGAATTTTACGCAGAAATCAAACGCAGCACCAATGGCGGCGGAGAAAATTCCCCGGCGCTTGAAGGGGAAGATGACTTCTATGAGCTGTTTCTGGCAGCGTTAGAAAATATATGATTTTTTGCGAAGAATGTAAGTATTGATGAGTGTGGAAAGCTGCATGGACAGTGCCTGATGAACCTGCGAAGGGCTTGCCATGTCGTAGACGACACCGTCAAAAACTTCGAAGCGTTTCTCTTCTGGAAGCATTTCATACTGTTCCAGCGTGACTTTTTCGAGCTGTGGTTGAAGAACTGGCGTCATAAAATACACATCTTTTCCCAAAAATGAAATGAAATCGCTTAAAATTCTTTCTTTAAATGTTCTGCGAGAATCGTATCGTAATCGCCTTCGATTTCCTCATCGCGCCCTGCATACCGCAGATTGGTCTCCACGCCGACCGGCTCCACATCGTCTGCAAATTCCCAGATATGATACCGCAGACCGCGGTGCTCAAAGTCGATGCTTCCGCAGTTATCCTCTTCCGTATAGGAAAACGTGATTTTTTTCTCGTTTAAGACAGATTGAATTTGTGTCATATGCATAAAGCGTGATACCTCCGATTTTGTAGTTATCTGGAATAAAAAACAGCTACATTTGTTTACATTAGTATAGAACAGGGCGGGAGAAAATTCAATCGAAATTCTGGTCAGAATCATCGCAGCAGCTCTCACACGCGGTGTGCAGAGACAGCACGGCGTCGGAACGACCATCAAACATTACGCCTGCAACAATCAGGAAGAAAACCGCCGCGGCGTATCGAGCATCGTCTCCGAGCGCGCTCTGCGTGAGATCTATCTGAAGGGCTTCGAAATTGCAATCAAAGAATCCCAGCCAAAGGCGATCATGACCTCCTACAACAAGGTAAACGGTGTCCACACCGCCAACAGCTACGATCTGTGCACAACCGCTGCAAGAAAGGAATGGGGCTTTGCCGGCATCATCATGACAGACTGGACCACAACAAACGCCGACGGAGGCTCCTCTGCCGCAAAATGCATCGCTGCCGGAAACGATCTTGTGATGCCGGGAACCGACACCGACCGCCGCGAAATCCTGGATGCGCTGAGTGCCGAAAATGACCAGTATCTCGAGGAAAAAGACCTGACCGCCTGTGCCCAGAGAATCCTGGAAATGATTTTTACTTCCAATTCATATGAATAATGCGGCGTTTTCAGGGATAAAATAACATCAGAAATAGCTGCCGCCCCTTCGCAAAGCAAAATTTTCCATGCGGGCTTTGAATGTTACAGTTCGCTGAGATGCAGTGAACTGTAACATTCAAATAGTTGGGCAATTTCACGATTGAAATTTCCCATAACATGTATTAGAATATAAATGATATCAATAAATACGAGGACGTGAAAAGAATGTCAGGATTAAGTAACACACAATATTTTAAAGTAAAAACAGAGCCGGAGATTCAGGTAAAAGAGGTACTCGAAACCGTTTACAACGCCATGGTAGAAAAAGGGTATAATCCAGTCAACCAGATCGTAGGCTATATCATGTCAGGCGATCCGACGTACATTACAAGCTTCAAGGGGGCCAGAAGCCTGATCATGAAAGTAGAGCGTGACGAGCTGGTAGAGGAACTGTTAAAAGAGTACATCAAAAATGAATCCTGGAAGTGAGCGTAATTACTATGAGAATAATGGGATTAGATTACGGCTCAAAAACAGTAGGGGTGGCAGTCAGCGACCCTCTGGGTCTTACTGCGCAGGGAATCGAAATTGTCCGCAGAAAATCGGAGAATAAGCTGCGCCAGACGCTGGCCCGGATTGAAGAGATAGCAAAAGAGTACGGCGTGGAAAAAATCGTACTCGGCTTCCCGAAACATATGAACAACGACATCGGAGAGCGGGCCGAAAAATCTCTCGAGTTCAAAGAAATGCTGGAGAGACGGACAGGCCTGCCCGTTGTCATGTGGGACGAGCGGCTGACAACCGTAGAAGCAGACCGCACCATGATGGAAACCGGAATCCGCAGAGAAAACCGCAAGGAGTACGTGGATATGATTGCGGCTGTTTTTATCCTGCAGGGATATCTCGACTATCTTTCCAATCAGCAGGCAACACAGGAAAACTAAACAAAGGAATATTGTATGGAAAAAATAACATTTGTAACAGATGATGGCGGCAAAGAAGAATTTTACGTGGAGGAGCAGACCAGAATCAACGGAGTTAACTATATTCTGGTATCCGATTCAAAGGACGACGAGGCAAATGCCTATATTCTGAAGGATATCTCCACCGACACCGACGCAGAGGCAGAGTATGTTATGGTAGAAGACGACACCGAATTCGATGCCGTTTCCGGCGTATTTGCTTCCATGTTGGATGACGAGGCAGACATCACCTATTGAACCAGCCGTTTTGAAGCCATACCGGGACGCAGACGAAGCGGGACCGGGACAGCGCTTTAAAGGGCAAATCCTGCAGGTGCGGGATATGCTCCATCAGCCTGAAGTGACGCTCAGGGGATGCGTGCGTGAAGCCGTACCGGTAACGGAATCGTTTGGAAAACATGCGCGGAGGTGCTATTTGAAAAAGAATAATGGAAGTAAATTAAAAATTATACCGCTTGGCGGTCTGGAACAGATCGGTATGAACATCACCGTTTTCGAGTATGAGGACAGTATCATCGTCGTAGACTGCGGACTTGCATTCCCGGAAGACGACATGCTCGGTATCGACCTGGTCATCCCGGATGTAACATATCTGAAAGAAAACATCGACAAAGTCAAAGGCTTCGTCATCACCCACGGCCACGAGGACCATATCGGAGCCCTGCCTTACATCTTAAAAGAAGTGAATGTACCGGTCTACGCCACCAAACTGACGATTGGCCTGATCGAAAACAAATTAAAGGAGCACAACCTGCTCCGCACCACAAAACGGAAAATCATCAAACACGGACAGTCCATCAACCTGGGCGCATTCCGCATTGAGTTTATCAAAACAAACCACAGTATTGCAGATGCAGCAGCACTGGCAATCTACTCCCCGGCTGGCATCATCGTCCACACCGGAGACTTCAAAGTCGACTACACACCAGTCTTTGGTGATGTCATCGACCTGCAGAGATTCGCAGAGATCGGAAAGAAAGGCGTTCTGGCACTGATGTGCGACAGTACCAATGCAGAGCGGCCTGGCTTTACCATGTCCGAGCGGACCGTAGGAAAGACGATCGACGGCCTGTTTGCCGAGCATCAGAATTCCCGAATCATCATCGCAACCTTCGCATCGAACGTTGACCGTGTGCAGCAGATCATCAACTCTGCTTATAAATACGGCCGTAAAGTTGTCATCGAAGGCCGCAGTATGGTCAACATCATCTCCATCGCGCAGGAGCTTGGCTACATCAATATCCCGGAAAATACCCTGATCGATGTGGAGCAGATGAAAAACTACACCGGCGAGCAGCTTGTCCTGATCACCACCGGAAGCCAGGGCGAGTCCATGGCAGCACTGTCCCGTATGGCGGCACACCTGCACAAAAAGATCTCTATCCTGCCGGGCGACACCGTGATCTTCAGTTCCCACCCAATCCCGGGAAATGAAAAAGCCGTTTCGAACGTCATCAACGAACTGTCTGCGCAGGGTGCCAACGTCGTATTCCAGGACGTTCACGTATCCGGACATGCCTGCCAGGAGGAAATCAAGCTGATCTACTCCCTGGTAAAACCGAAATACGCGATCCCGGTACACGGCGAATACCGCCACTTAAAAGCACACGCAGAAGTAGCACAGAGCCTCGGCATCCCGAAAGAGAACATCTTCCTCATGTATTCCGGTGATGTCATGGAACTCGATGAGGACGGCGCAGCAGTAACTGGCAAAGTCCACACCGGAGCCATCATGGTCGACGGACTCGGCGTTGGTGATGTAGGAAATATCGTCCTGCGTGACCGCCAGCATCTGTCCGAGGACGGAATCATGGTCGTTGTACTGACTCTCGAAAAGAGAACAAACCAGCTTCTGGCCGGCCCGGATATCGTATCCCGCGGTTTCGTCTATGTACGCGAATCCGAGGATTTGATGGGCGAGGCAAGAGAAGTTGTAGAAGAGGCACTGGATGGCTGCCTTTCCAAAAATATCTCCGACTGGGGCAAGATCAAATCCACGATCAAAGATGCCCTCGGCGATTATGTATGGAAGAAAACAAAGAGAAGACCGATGATCCTTCCGATCATCATGGAGGCATAAATACCATGGACAAAGTAACAGAATGCCTGGACGCGCTCATCGAAGAAATGAGGGAGAGCAGGGCATATCAGAATTACTTGTGGATGGAAGAGGAACTTGAAAAAGACCCGGACTTAAAAAGCCGGGTCGACGACTATCGAATCCGCAACTACCGACTGCAGCAGTCCGAAAACGTAGACCTTTACGATGCGGTAGATTCCCTCGAACGGGATTCCTACGCACTCCGCAAAAGCGAGAAAGCAAACGCCTATCTTGAAGCGGAACTCGAGGTCTGTAAGATGGTACAGAAGGTGCAGGACTGCATTTCAGAGGCAATCCGCATCGGAGTACCGGAAATCTAAAACCGAAAATCAAAAGGAGAGCGCCCATGTCCGAAAAGAAAAGGGATGCCGGATACCGAGCAGCGCTGACAGGTGCGAAAGGAACCGTGCGCCTGCTCATTTACGTCTGCGTGATTCTTGTGATCATTCTGGCAGCGAAAACTTCATATCAGTTTGGACATGACGTGTTTGCCGAGGAGCCAGTCGCATCCAGAGGAAAAGGAAAGGAAGTCACCGTACAGGTGCGTTCCGGCATGGAGGCGAAAGAACTTGGCGAACTCCTGAAAGACAACGGACTGATCGACGAAAGCCTTCTGGTTTTCGAAGTCCAGTACCGCCTGTCCGGCTACTACGGCGGCATCAAGGACGGTTCCTACGTGCTGAACACCGCACAGACCGTCGATGAAATGCTGGAAATTCTGGCGGGCGTCAACACAGAAGGACAGCCGTCCGCGGAATAACGCACGTTTGCAAAACAAGAGGAATCTTACATGATAATAGACGAACGAATGGTAACCTACATCAATTCCCTGGACACCGGCCACACCCCGTTTCTGGAAAATCTGGAGCGGACGGCCAAACAGGACCGGGTGCCGATCATTCGCCGTGAAATGCAGAGCTTTTTAAAAGTATTCTTAAAGATGAAACAGCCAAAGAGAATCCTGGAGGTAGGAACTGCCGTAGGATTCTCTGCTGTTTTCATGGCACAGTACGGTGAAGCGGACGCAGAGATTACCACAATAGAAAATTACGAAAAACGCATCCCGATCGCACGGGAGAACTTCGAAAAATCCGGCTTTGCCGACCGCATCACGCTGATCCCGGGAGACGCTGCAGAAGTCTTAAAAACCCTGGACGGCCCGTACGATTTTATCTTTATGGACGCCGCTAAGGGACAGTACATCCACTTCCTGCCGGAAGTCCTGCGTGTCCTCGACAAGAACGGCGTACTGATCACCGACAACGTGCTGCAGGACGGCGACATCATCGAATCCCGCTTCGCCGTGGAACGCCGGAACCGCACGATCCACAAACGGATGCGGGAATACTTATTTGAACTGACACACAATGAAGGGCTGCTGACATCGGTCGTGCCGCTGGGAGATGGAATCGCGATCACGATGAAAAGCCATGAGAAGAGAGAGGAAACAACATGAGAAAACCGGAATTACTGGTTCCAGCCAGCAGTCTGGAAGTATTAAAAGTAGCAGTGATCTTCGGCGCAGATGCCGTATATATCGGCGGAGAAGTCTTCGGACTTCGGGCGAAGGCGAAGAACTTTTCGATGGAAGATATGAAAGAAGGTGTGGAGTTTGCGCATGCGCATGGAGTGAAAGTGTATGTCACCGCGAATATTCTGGCACATAACCAGGATCTAGAGGGCGTACGCGCTTACTTTGCCGAATTAAAAGAGATCGGGCCGGATGCACTCATTATTTCGGATCCGGGAGTGTATCGGATTGCGATGGAAGTGTGCCCGGAGATTGAGCGGCATATCAGTACACAGGCGAACAATACGAACTATGGGACGTATCAGTTCTGGTATGAACAGGGGGCGAAGCGCGTCGTGACAGCGCGGGAGCTGTCGCTGGCGGAGATCAAAGAGATTCGGGAGCATATTCCGGAGGAGATGGAGATCGAGACGTTTATTCATGGGGCGATGTGTATTTCGTACTCGGGAAGATGTCTGCTGTCCAATTATTTCACGGGAAGAGATGCGAACCAGGGCGCCTGCACCCATCCGTGCCGGTGGAAGTATGCGGTCGTGGAAGAGTCCAGACCGGGGGAGTATCTGCCGGTGTATGAGAATGAGAGAGGAACTTATATCTTTAACTCGAAAGATCTTTGTATGATTGAGCATATCCCGGATTTGCTGGATGCGGGGATTGACAGTTATAAGATTGAAGGAAGAATGAAGACGGCGCTGTATGTGGCGACGGTGGCCAGGACGTATCGGAAGGCAATTGATGATTATCTGGAGAGCCCCAAGAAGTATGAGGAGAATATGGAGTGGTATCGGGATCAGATCTCGAACTGTACGTACAGGCAGTTTACTACGGGATTTTTCTATGGGAAGCCGGATCATGAGAGCCAGATTTATGATAGTAATACGTATGTGAAGGAGTATACGTATCTGGGGATTGTTGGGGAGAAGAATGAAAAAAGCAGATATGCGATTGAGCAGAGGAATAAGTTTTCGGTTGGGGAAGAGATTGAAGTGATGAAACCGGATGGGGAGAATGTCTGCGTTACGGTGAAGGGGATCTGGGATGATGAAGGGAACCAGATGGAGAGTGCGCCGCATCCGAAGCAGAAATTGTGGATTGATCTTGGCGTGGAATTGGATAGGTTTGATATTTTGAGAAGGAAAGAAATGGAATAGGATAGGAAAATAAAAGGGGATTAGGAACGTGTCATTTTCGAAAGGTTGCTAATCCTTTTTTGTGTGAATAGAGATTATGTAAAGTAATGGTAATGATAAAAGAAACAAATAGGAAAAAGTTCGACATTCTGTGAAGAAAGTTGCTTCATAATGTTTACAAACTGGAGCAAATAAGCTAGAATGTACATGATATTATTGGACTAAGGCTAAATGCTGTTTTAATAGGCCATAAGTCACAAAAATATGTTAAGTATCATTACAAACGGAATGTATATAACTGGCAATGTCTACTCAACAAACCGAAGCAACGTAGCATAGTCAAAAAAGACCTGATTTTCACACTCAACATACCGGAGATTCGTTGCAAAGCGCCCTGAAATATGAGGTGAAAATGGGTGATATTTACACAGTTTGCCGGTGGATGAGGAATACATCTGGGAGGGATAACGCGGATGTGGGTGGAATGAGAAAAATGGTGGCGCAGATGATAAATTCATCAAAAATCCATGAGCTTATCACCTACTCTGCTAATGTTCTATTGAGTACACTATCGCCGGTAAATATGAGGGCTACTTTGCTGCGGTTTATTGAGTCATGAAAATATCAGGAGAAATGGCGATTTCTACTCCGCAACTTTTCTGTTGAGTAGACCTGTCGTGGAGATGATAGGTACATAAAGACGGGGTGTCGAGGGTGAAAAATCCGCATGATTTGTTCATAACGACTGTGTAGGGGGAGTGAGTGGTAGATGATATATACAGTTTCAACAACATATACGCGCCTACGCCCTTTGAGTGTATAAACCGACACTTCGCAAAAATGGGGTATGAGCATGGACGGGGTTCGATAGTATAAAACAACACTTCGATGATTGCAAAAGCAAGACAGGTGTACTCAATAAACCGGAGAAAAGTAGAAATATGATTGCTGCGCCGAAAGGGTACGACAGTAAGGAAAAAGACTTGGGCGAACGAACACCATAAAACACGCTGATATCATCCTGAATTTGGATGTGTAGATAGATTGAGACAATAAACAAAAAGTGAGGGAACAGTTATGAAGGGTATTATTTTAGCAGGAGGATCAGGCACTCGTCTGTATCCATTAACAAAAGTTACCAGCAAGCAGCTTTTACCGATTTTTGATAAACCGATGATTTATTATCCGATGTCCGTACTGATGAATGCTGGCATCCGCGATATTTTGATTATTTCCACACCGCAGGATACTCCTCGCTTTGAGAACCTGCTGGGTGATGGACACCAGTTTGGTGTGAACCTGACCTATGCTGTTCAGCCTTCTCCGGATGGACTGGCACAGGCCTTTATCATTGGTGCCGATTTTATCGGTGATGATTCTGTGGCGATGGTGCTGGGCGATAATATTTTTGCCGGTCATGGACTGAAAAAGCGTTTACAGGCGGCAGTTCAGAATGCCGAAACCGGCAAGGGTGCAACCGTGTTTGGCTACTACGTGGATGATCCGGAGCGCTTTGGAATTGTTGAGTTTGACAAGAACGGAAAGGCTATTTCTATCGAGGAAAAGCCGGAGAATCCGAAGAGCAACTACTGCGTGACTGGTCTGTACTTCTATGACAATCGTGTAGTTGAGTTTGCAAAGAATCTGAAGCCGTCCGCCCGTGGTGAACTGGAGATTACCGATTTGAATCGCATTTATCTGGAAGATGGTTCCATGAATGTAGAACTGCTGGGTCAGGGCTTTACTTGGCTGGATACTGGTACACATGAGAGCTTGGTGGATGCCACCAATTTCGTGAAGACCGTGGAGCAGCATCAGCATCGCAAGATTGCCTGCTTGGAGGAGATTGCGTACCTGAATGGTTGGATCAGTAAGGATGAACTGATGGAAGTCTATAAGGTCATGAAGAAGAACCAGTATGGTCAGTATCTGAAGGATGTCATGGACGGCAAGTATCAGGAACATCTGTACTAAGAGATAGAGAAAACATTAGAACACACATAAGTAGAGGAGATCAATCATGAATATTATTGTAACTGGCGGTGCTGGATTTATTGGCAGCAACTTTGTGTTCCACATGCTGAAGAAGTATCCGGATTACCGGATCATCTGTCTGGATAAACTGACCTACGCAGGAAACCTGTCCACGCTGGCACCTGTTATGGATAACCCGAATTTCCGCTTTGTGAAAGCAGACATCTGCGACCGCGAAGCAGTCAATAAGCTGTTCGAGGAAGAACATCCGGATATTGTGGTCAACTTTGCGGCAGAATCTCATGTTGACCGTTCTATTGAAGATCCGGGCATTTTCCTTCAGACCAATATCATCGGTACTTCTGTTCTGATGGATGCCTGCCGCAAGTACGGTATCCAGCGTTATCATCAGGTTTCTACCGACGAGGTTTATGGTGACCTTCCGCTGGATCGTCCTGACCTGTTCTTTACCGAAGAAACCCCGATTCATACCAGTTCTCCGTACAGCAGTTCCAAGGCTGCTGCTGACCTGTTGGTTCTGGCTTACCACCGTACCTATGGTCTGCCCGTGACGATCTCTCGTTGCTCCAACAACTACGGCCCGTATCACTTCCCGGAGAAGTTGATTCCGCTGATGATCGCAAATGCACTGGCAGACAAGCCGCTGCCTGTTTATGGCGAAGGTCTGAATGTCCGTGACTGGCTGTATGTGGAAGATCACTGCAAGGCCATTGACCTGATTATTCACAAGGGGCGTGTAGGCGAAGTCTACAATGTCGGCGGTCACAACGAAAAGCAGAACATCGAAATCGTAAAGATCATCTGCAAGGAGCTGGGCAAGCCGGAAAGTCTGATTACCCATGTTGGTGATCGTAAGGGTCATGATATGCGTTACGCAATCGATCCGACCAAGATCCACAACGAACTGGGCTGGCTGCCGGAGACCAAATTTGAAGACGGCATCAAGAAAACTATCCAGTGGTATCTCGATAACCGTGAGTGGTGGGAAACCATTATTTCCGGTGAATACCAGAACTACTACGAGAAAATGTACAGCAATCGCTAAAAGCCTGGGGAGGAAATCGGTATGAAATTTTTTGTAACAGGCGTTGGCGGTCAGTTGGGACATGATGTGATGAACGAGCTGCTGAAGCGCGGACATGAAGGAGTAGGCTCTGATATTCAGGTGAATTACAGTGGTGTGTCGGACGGTTCTGCGGTAACAAAAGCACCGTATGTTTCACTGGATATTACGAATAAGGATGCAGTTGAGAAAGTCATTACGGAAGTGAATCCGGACGCAGTAATCCACTGTGCGGCATGGACTGCTGTGGATATGGCAGAGGATGACGATAAAGTAGCGAAAGTCCGTGCCATCAATGCAGGCGGCACACAGAATATCGCGGATGTCTGCAAGAAGCTGGACTGCAAGATGACTTATATCAGCACGGATTATGTGTTCGATGGTCAGGGGACGGAACTATGGGAGCCAGATTGCAAGGATTATAAGCCTTTGAATGTATATGGCCAGACCAAACTGGAAGGTGAGTTGGCTGTCAGCCAGACACTGGAAAAGTATTTTATTGTCCGTATCGCATGGGTATTTGGTCTGAACGGCAAGAACTTTATTAAGACGATGCTGAATGTAGGAAAAACTCACGACACTGTTCGTGTGGTCAATGACCAGATCGGTACGCCTACTTATACATATGATTTGGCTCGGTTGTTGGTCGATATGAACGAAACCGAAAAATACGGCTATTACCATGCAACAAACGAGGGCGGCTATATCAGCTGGTACGATTTCACGAAGGAAATCTATCGTCAGGCTGGATATAAGACGGAAGTGCTTCCTGTCACTACAGCAGAGTACGGTCTGAGCAAGGCAGCTCGCCCGTTCAACAGCCGTTTGGACAAGAGCAAGCTGGTGGAAGCTGGATTTACTCCACTTCCGACCTGGCAGGATGCACTGAGCCGTTACCTGAAAGAAATCGAGGAGTAAAGAAAATGGGACAGATTAAAGTTGAGAAAAATGTAGGCGGCATCGAAGGGCTTTGTGTAATCGAGCCTGCGGTTCATGGCGATGCGCGTGGCTATTTTATGGAAACCTATAACGAAAAGGATATGAAGGAAGCAGGCATTGACGTTCACTTTGTTCAGGATAATCAGTCTATGTCCACAAAGGGCGTGCTGCGCGGTCTGCATTTCCAGAAGCAGTATCCGCAGTGCAAACTGGTTCGTGCTGTGCGCGGCGCTGTGTTTGATGTTGCTGTTGACCTGAGAAGCAATTCGGAAACCTACGGCAAATGGTATGGTGTAACACTCTCTGCTGAAAATAAGAAGCAGTTCCTTATCCCGGAAGGCTTTGCACACGGATTTCTGGTGCTGAGCGATGAGGCTGAGTTCTGCTATAAAGTCAACGACTTCTGGCATCCGAATGACGAAGGTGGCATGGCTTGGAATGACCCGGAAATCGGCATTGAGTGGCCGAAAGTGCAGGGTGAATACAAGGGCAGCGCAAGTGCGGAAGGCTATGCGCTGGAAGATGGTACAGCACTGAATCTGAGCGACAAGGATCAGAGGTGGCTGGGATTGAAAGATACTTTTAAGTTTTGAGAACACAGGGGTAGAAGGATGCAGCGGGAAAACGAAGTACAACACGTATTTCTGGTGGGAGCTAAGAGCTTAGGAGCCTATGGCGGCTATGAAACCTTTGTGTATAAGCTAACAGAATACCATCAGGATAAGAAAAATATTAAATATCATGTGGCGTGTAAAGCTAACGGTGACGGCTGCATGGATGAAACAAAAGCGGAAGGCGTGACCAGAATCAATGATCACGAGTTTGAGTTCCACAATGCACACTGTTTTAAGATTGATATTCCACAGATTGGACCGGCACAAGCAATTTATTATGATGTTGCAGCATTAAAGGCATGCTGTGAGTACATTAAAAAGCATCAGATTCCGCATCCGATTGTTTATATTATGGCTTGTCGCATTGGACCATTTGCAGGTCATTTCTATCAGGAAATTCATAAACTAGGCGGAACAGTCTATTTGAATCCGGATGGGCATGAGTGGATGAGAGCTAAGTGGTCTGCTCCGATTCGTAAATACTGGAAGATTTCTGAGCAGATGATGGTCAAGTACTGTGATCTTGCTATCTGCGATTCAGTGAATATCGAGAAATATATTCATGAATGCTATGACGGAAAAGGAATCAAGGGGAAAAATCCGAAAACCACATTCATTGCCTACGGTGCTGATCTGACACTGAGCAAATTAGATGATGGTGATAAAAAGCTGGTTGACTGGTATCATGAAAAAGGCCTGACGAAGAAAGGGTATTATCTTGTGGTTGGACGTTTTGTCCCAGAAAACTCTTTTGAAGTCATGATTCGTGAGTTCATGAAGAGTGGTAGCAAAAAAGATTTTGCGCTCATTACGAATGTAAATGATAAATTCTTGAACGAGCTGGAAGAAAAACTCCATTTCAAGAGCGACAAGCGAATCAAGTTTGTAGGAACCGTTTATGATCAGGAGCTTTTGAAGAAGATCCGTGAGAATGCGTATGCGTATTTCCATGGCCACACTGTTGGCGGTACAAATCCTTCGTTAATTGAGGCACTTGGCAGCACAGATTTGAACTTACTTGTGGATGTCGGGTTTAACAAAGAGGTTGCCGAAGACTGTGCTTTGTACTGGAGTCGCAAGCCGGGAAGTCTTGCCAGATTGATTGACCGTGCAGATAAGATGAGCGATGAAGAAATCGCAGAGATGGGACAGAAGGCCAAGAAGCGTGTAGCTGAAGAGTACACATGGGATAAAATCTGCGGACAGTATGAAGAGGTTTTTAAATAGGAGGAGTTATTGTGCGAAATAATGTGATTAGCATTATCATCCCTGCTTACAACGTGGAAAACTACATTGCAGCTTGTTTACAGTCTGTAATTGAACAGACATATAAAGCATTGGATATAATTGTTGTGAATGATGGGTCAAAAGATAAAACTGGAAAAATTGCGGACAGCTATGCTGAAAGAGATGAGCGAGTTCATGTAATTCATCAGGAAAATGGAGGATTGCCAAATGCTAGGAATACAGGAATGAGATATGCACAAGGCGAGTACATAATGTTCTTGGATTCAGATGATTGGCTTGAACCAGTGTGTTGTGAAACTGTGATTCATAAGATTCAAAAAGAAGATGCAGATATTGTTTTTTTTGAATACTATAAAGAGTACAAAGATAAATCTGTTCGAATGAGAACTTACAAAGAAAAACAACTGAAATATGATATAAATGACAAAAAAGAGTTTTTTATATATGATATGCGTACTATCACTGCGTGGGGTAAAATATATCGGCGTGAAATAATAGATAAATGCCAGTATAATGAAGCATTTAAAACGGCTGAAGATGTCGACTTTAATTACAGAATTTATGAAAAAGTTAGAAGAGCAGTTTATATCCAAGAGCCACTATTACACTATAGAATCTTAGAAAAGTCAGCAATTCACGGATATGATCCAAATATCGAAAAGAAAATTCTGCCGGTTTTAGATTGTTTAGCAGAATGGTGTCAAGGGAACAATAACGAAAAAAAGGTTGCGTATTATTCATTTGCCGCAATTGCTTTCCTGCTGATTTGTCAAAATGGGATTTGCCTGGATGAAAATTTGAATTTCTCACAGAAAAAAAGAAAAATCAACGACTTGAAAGGCATTACTCATATCCATGATTTATATGATCATATAGACAGTATAAGGGTGCCTAGTTCAAGAAAGTTGTTAGTTGTGTTTGGAAAGTTGAATTATTATACTCCTATTATACTGATTATTCGTGGCAAACAATGGAAAGAAAAGAGAAGTTAAGATAGTAATAAAAACTGCAAGGAGATTAGATATGAGCAAGCCGCCAATACGAGTTTTACATATTACAGAAATGCTTTCGGCAGCAGGAATTGAATCCTTTATCATGAATATGTACAGAAATATTGATAAAGACAAAGTTCAATTTGATTTTCTGGTTCTAAGAAATCAAAAGGAGTTTTATGATGAAGAAATAAGTAACCTTGGGGGAAGAAAATACTACGTTCATTCCAATATAAGTAATACATGGGTGCGTATTTTGGACGAGGCAAATCAAATTGAAAAATTTCTGAAAGAACATCATTATGACATTGTCCATATTCATTATACGACACCTTTACGAGCACCATATTTGCTTGCGGCAAAGCGGGCTGGCGTCAGTACAAGAATATATCACGCACATAGTGCTGCAGTCTCAGGAAAATCCAAAGTTAAGATGGCAGTATACAAATACTATCGCAGTAAAATAATCAAATGGGGGACAGACTGGTTCGCTTGTTCCATAGCTGCTGCCGAATGGATTTTTCCTCAAGAGTATGTAAATAATAATGAAGTTAAAATTGTATATAATGGAATTGACACAAATAGATTTAAGTATAATGAGGAAATTCGAAAAAGAATACGAACAGAGTTGGGGTTATCTGATAATTTTGTCTTGATTCACACGGGAAGGTTTATTGATCAAAAAAATCAGAGCTTTGTATTGGATATATTCAAAGCAATAAAACAGAAATGTCCAAAGTCAAAAATGGTGTTTTTAGGGACAGGGGACCTATTGAGAGAAATAGAAAAAAAAGCGGAATCGTTAGGCATAAAGTCAGATGTATTCTTTCTTGGAGTAAAAGACAATGTACAGGATTACCTTTCAGCAGCAGATTGCTATATAATGCCATCGCTTTATGAAGGATTACCTGTTGCTGCTATAGAGGCACAATGTTCCGGACTTCCCTGTGTAATGTCTGAAAACATTACAAGAGAAGTGGCATTAACGGATAGTACGAAGTTTTTGGCTTTGAATGAACCTGCAGACGTTTGGGCAAATGAAGTGCTTAAGTATAAGAAATTTCAGCGAGTAGACAGTGCTCATGTTATTGCTGATAAAGGATATGATGTCCTGAGCGTTTCGAGATGGCTTGAAAACTATTATCTGGAACACGCTGGTGAGGAATGAAAATGAGTAAAATATCTGTAATAGTTCCTTATTACAAAGGAAACAAGTATTTGGACACATTAAAAATGTCTCTTGATGCAGCTTGCTCTAATTATCCTGATGAAGTTGAAGTGGTTTTAGTTAATGATAGCCCAAATGATCAGGTGATTTATAAGAATATTAAATCGGACAAATATGATTTGGTATTGGTTAATCACTCACAAAATCAGGGAATCCATCAAGCTCGTGTTACTGGATTGGATAAGTCTTCAGGAGAGTATATTCTTTTTTTAGACCAAGATGACAAGATTAACGAAAAATTCTTCTCAGAAATGGCACCTGTACTAGATGAAGATTATTCTGTTGCATTTACTTTTGCAAATGGAGTGTTTGAAGACGAAAATGGAAACAGTAAGCTGATTTTAAATTCGTTTGGTAAGGTTTATGGCGTAAAAAACTATAAAACACTTTTGAATGTAGGGAATTTACTTGCATCTCCTGGTCAATGTCTTATTAGAAAAAGTTGCATCCCTGTTCAATGGACAGAGAATATTATGAAAACAAACTGTGCAGATGATTATTTCTTGTGGCTTTTAATGGCGAAAGGGCATAATGCTAGATACGTTAATAGAGTTCTGTATGAGCATATAACAACTGGTGAAAACACATCTGGAAACAGGATAACAGGATATAAATCCGATTTGGAACTTTATCAAATATTAGATAAACTAAATATTTTTTCAGATAGTGAAATGAATAGATTTGGAAAACGATGCTCAGCTAACTACAATAAAGCATTAAAAAGAGAATATAATCATATTGATTGGGCTGTTTCACACAGTGTAGAACGATTTGAACGATTAAAAATGAAAGTGGTCGGCTCTGCACTTTCACTGACAAGGGGGAGACTGTGCTCTTTAGAGGATGAAAGGTGAGGTTAATGAGTGAAAAGTGTATATTATATATATCATCAACTAATTATAAATTAGTTAGTGCAGGAACCGAGAAATTTATGGGGGGTCTTATTGATACATTTAACGATGAGGGAGTCCATTCGGTTCAAATTTTTCCACTGGTTGGTTTTAATAACAAGCTAAATAGAATTAACCCGAGTGCCTTCTACATAGGTGTTAATTGTGATGGTAAATTCATTGGAGCATATTCAATAGAAGATATATTATCTGCTATTGAGTATATAAAAAATAAATATAATTATCAATGCGATCGAGTAATAATAAACCAACTGCATGGATGGAAATTAGAAAAATTATCATTTGCACTTAGAAAATTAAATTTACCAATTATAGTTGTAGTGCATGATTACATGATGGTTTGTCCTTTTATGATGCTATCGGACAGCAATGCACTTTGGTGTGGAAATTCGATTGAGAGACCAAGCGAGGAACACTGCGAAAAATGTAAATACAAACAATTGGCAATAGAGTATTTTGAAGAGATTAATGGCTTCTTTACTTCAATTAGAAATATAATTATTAAAGTCGTTTTTCCTTCGGCTTCAGCAAAAAATAACTGGTTAAGAGTTTTCCCGTATTTAATTGATAATAGTGTAGTTAGACCACATCTAAATTATAATATCTGTTCTTATAGGAGAAAATTAAAAGATAAAATTAGAGTAGGTTACCTGGGGTTTGTATCAGACATCAAAGGATATTCGGAATGGAAAAATTTGATGCGGTGTTTGGGAAAGAGCCGGTTTGAATTTTTCTACTTTGGTAGTGCAATCGAAGAGGCGGAGTCTGATGGTGCTAAGGGTGTAGTGGTAGATTTTAATCGTCCTGATTCATTGGGAATGGTAGAACAACTAAAAAATAATAAAATAGATATCGCGTTCCTATGGTCAAACTGTCAAGAAACCTATAGCTACACATATTATGAAGCATTTGAAGCGGGTTGTATGATAGTAACATCTGATCACAGCGGTAATATAACTGACCAGGTTTTGAAAAATAAAAATGGCTTCTGCTTTGACAAGGTGGAGGAATGTGTGGCTTTTTTAAAAGAATTGCATGGAGAAATAGATGCTCTTAGAATAGAAAATGTTACAACAAATCGTAACACAGATGATTTCAATCCAGTGGGTTTGATGGGCGAGCACATTGGCGATAGAAAGGGGAAAAGACCTCATTTTCTGATAAGCCTTATGTATAAATTCCTAAGGAGTACGAACAGATGAAAATAAAGAAATCTAATATTTTAGACTATGTTATCCTATATTGGATGATTATATATGTTTTCATTATAAGCTGGCTTGCCTATTTGTCGCAAGGTGCGAGAATACTTATAATCTTAATTACAGTAAGACTATTTACAGATCTTAAACGCACATTGCGTCTACCATCTCTGTATCTTGGTTTGCTGTTCTGCCTAGCTTATCCATTGTGGAATTATTTTTGTTATGGAGGAAATCAGGATTATATCACTGAGAACATTAATGCAATTGCAGTTACAACATCGGTTTTTATTTATATGTCATTTATGAGCAGTTATAAAAGACAGTTTATGATGGACTTCTTAAAAAAAAACAAATACATTTTTAACATATATATGGCAATCAATGTCCCAATTCTGTTCCTACAATTGTCCGGACATACTGAATTGGCAGGAAGACATCAGGCATCCATGACAAATACATTTAATGCAGATTTAGTATCAGGTCTGTTTGGCTATAATGGAACGGGTTTGCTAACAATGTATTTCTGTTTTTTGCTTTTATTTAATTTCGTGTTGTATAAGAAGGACGTTATTAGACAAAAACAGATTTTCATTGTGTACAATATTTTACTTTTCTGCATTGTCTTATATGTAGCTGCCAATAGTGATAATAAAACACTTTTTGTTCTTGTGCCATTATTCTTTATTATCTATCTTGTTGTTTTTCAAATGAGTTTTTATAGGAATGCAATACGCAAAATATCAATCTTATTACGTAATGTTTTGGGAGGAGTGCTGATTTTTGCTCTCCTTGCTTATGCCACGCAGCCACTATTGGGAACGATGGATTTTATACAAGATATATTTGACAAATCATTATCGGGTTGGAACAATGCAGATGCAGCGTTAGGAAGCGCGGAACGGTTAGGAATGATTGTTTATGCTTTAAATAGGTCTGATATCTTGTGGCATGGCGCAGGAATTGCTTCTCATTTGTGGCAGGAGGCGTATGGATTAGGGTTTGCACATTTCGGAATTAGTGATTTTGGTACTTTTCTATGTTTAGGTGGAGTTCCATTTATTGTATTAATGGTTTTGTTTTTTATATCAGTATATCGCAGAGTATTTAAAGACAGTGCTATATGTTACACCTTTTTGGTACTAACGTTAATCATACTAATATACACACAGCTTTTAACTGTACTTTCGTTAACGTGCTCTTGGCTTTTTCTTGTTTTTACGACACTTTTGGGGTGTTCGGAATGGGAGGTGCAGAAATAGTGGATAAGAAGATATCAGAAGTGAAGCTTCATAATGTTGGAATATTGACATTTACTTATGGTGACAACTTTGGCCAACGTTTGCAAAATCTTGCAATGCAAGAATATTTAAAGAAATATTTTGAAAACGTATATACTATTCGACAGACGGAAAAAAAAATAGGATTAATTAGACAAGCGAAAATATTTGCAAAAAGAATATTAAACGGAAGCTATAGCGCACAGGAAAGAAGGAAAGAAAACTTTAAAGTATTTAATAATGAATACCTGAACTTTTATGATTGGCCTATTGATGAGAATAATCTAAAAAGTTTTCCCGAAGAGGGTTTTGACTATTTTGTGTGTGGTAGTGATCAGATATGGTCACCGTATTCGGATGATGTTAACAGCACATTCTTCTTGACATTTACTGCTCCGTCTAAAAGAATAGCATTGTCACCGAGTCTATCAGCAGATTCCATTCCAGAGGGGAAAAAGGCTGAATTCAAAAGCTACTTGAATGGATTCGAATTTATATCTACAAGAGAGTACACTGGTTCTGACTTGGTATTTGAATTAACAGGGAATAAGGCTGAAACTTTGATTGATCCCACATTAATGTTTGACATTGAGTTTTGGAAAAAATACGAGAAGAAGCCGAGAATTAGTGCCAGTAACAAATATGCACTGTGTTATTTTCTTGGGGAACCTGGACAAATGATGGATATCTATAATGAGTGCAATAGGGAAGGATTGAGCGTGGTCGATATTCTAAATGATAAAAGCTATATTTCGTGTGGTCCTTCTGAATTTATTTACTTAATACATAATGCGGATAAAGTTTATACTGATTCATATCACGGAACAATATTCTCCATTATTTTTAACAAGCCGTTCGTTCTCTGTAAGCGTAAGGGGGCTTGTATTGATATGAATAGCCGTTTTGACACTTTATTTAGAAAGCTTAATATAGAGTTGGATAAAGAAACTGATATGTCAATATATGCTAGTATTGATCAGGAACATGTTAACAGTAGAATTGATAAAGAGAGAAAGAAGTTTGAAGCATTCTTTATCAAATGTATTGATAAGAAGGCAGCAAAGCAATGAGAATTTGAAAGGATAATACCAATGAAAACAATTATACTTAATCCTCTCCCTATTGGAATAGAGGGAACTACTATAAAAGATGCCTTCATTAAGGTTGGCGGTAATCCTGGAAATATGTTATTTCTTGAATCAATGAAGGAAGAATTAGATTATTCAGATATAATTACTCTGAATACACCTGTTGATAATATTCCTAAGGACGCATCAATTGTTGTTCCGTCATCAAATTTCATCTGTAAAGGTGGCAATTCGAGCTTTTACGAGAAATATATAGACTTTTTCAACAAAATTGACAATCAAATCACTTTTTGCGGGTTAGGAGCACAAAGCACGAAAACGTTAAATACTCCTCAAAAGCTTGTGAACGCTCTTCATCCGATTCAAAAGAAGTTTTTTAAAAGGATGTCAGAAAAGGCAACTTCAATTGGAGTGCGGGGGGAGTTTACAGCAGAGTGTTTATCGTTACTTGGGATTCATAATGTGCGTGTGATTGGATGCCCATCCTTTTATAAGTATTTGGATGGAAAATACCCAATCATAGATCAACCTTCGCTAAGGGGGGGGGTACAGATGACTTTTACCCCAGGTGGATTTGAGCGATCAAAAGTTCTTTTACTGGGGATGAAATACAATTGCTCCTGGGTTATTCAAGAAATGGGGGAATATCCTAGAACAGTTGATGTGTTTGGGCATGAGATGCTTTCAATGAAATGGATTTTAAAGAATGCTCCCTCAGTAGTATTGAAAGAACATGAACTTCAGGAGTATAACAAGAAAATGTCTCATGTTTTCTGGGACTTAAATACATGGAACGAATTTTATAAAAGAGAGAATATAAAATTTGCATTTGGCACTAGATTTCATGGGAATATGGAGGCTCTACGTAATGGTGTTCCGGCGCTATGGATTACTCATGATAGCCGTACAGCAGAATTAACAGATTTTCTTCATTTGCCTAAAATTACTATTAAAGAGTTTTCGACAATAAAGTGTCTTGATGAACTGCTGGAATACTGTGATTATACTGAATTAAGAAAGAATTATTACGACCTTTGTAAGAATTATGTCGACTATTTAACTGAGAACAAGCTGGCACATAAATATAATCTAACATATGAATCTGGTGAATAAGGGTCAAGATTAATCTGGGAGGAAATGACTTGCATATCAATCAAAGAAAAGCTGGTGTGATATTATCGTACGCAGGCGAGGTAGTTAAAATATTAGTTAATTTGATATACACTCCAATCATGCTTCGCCTTTTGGGACAAAGTGAGTATGGGCTGTACCAACTTGTATATTCTGTAGTTTCTTACTTAAGTTTGCTTAGTCTTGGGTTTGGAAGTTCCTATCTTCGTTTTTATTCAAGGTATAAAGCCCAGAAAGATGAAGATGGAGTTGCGAAATTGAATGGAATGTTCATGATAATATTTTGTTCAATATCTGTGATCTGTATCCTTTGCGGAATTGTGATGATTGGGAACATCCGGGGTATTTTTGGTGCTGGTCTTACGGATAGTGAATATGAAACCGCAAAAGTTTTGATGGGATTGCTTGTTATTAATCTTGCAATGACGTTCCCAAACAGTGTGTTTAACTGCTCAATTACTGCTCATGAAAAGTTTCTTTTCCAAAAGTTGTTGATTTTACTGCAAAATCTGTTCAATCCGTTCCTTACGCTACCATTACTCATTATGGGATATGGATCAAGAGGAATGGTTTTTGTTACAACGTTTCTGACGTTTGCGGTATTGTTGTCTAATATTTTTTATTGTTTTAAGAAATTACGTATTAGATTTGAATTTCATGGGCTTCAGATTGGATTATTGAAAGAAATGTGGGTGTTTACTTTCTTCATTTTTTTGAATCAGATTATCGATCAAATCAATTGGAGTGTTGATAAATTTCTTCTTGGCAGATTTGCAGGTACTACAGCTGTAGCGGTTTATGGAGTAGGTGGGCAAATAAATACATTATACCTTCAGTTCTCGTCTTCGGTTTCGAATGTGTTTGTCCCAAAAGTTAACCGGATTGTTGCGGAATCAAATGATGATACACAGCTGACAAGACTTTTTACTAAGGTTGGCCGTATTCAGTTTATGGTTTTAGGACTAATCCTATCGGGATTTGTATTTTTTGGCGTTCCTTTTGTAAAAATATGGGCTGGACCTGAATATGGAGCCTCATATATAGTTGCGCTTTTGTTGATTGTCCCAGTTACAGTTCCACTTATCCAGAACTTAGGAATTGAGATTCAAAGAGCGAAAAATATGCATAAAGCAAGAGCTGTTGTATATTTGGCGATTGCAATTGCGAATGTATTTATTAGCATTCCGCTAATCAAAATTATGGGACCGGCTGGCGCAGCGCTTGGAACAGCTATTTCTCTTATTGCGGGTAATGCTATTTTCATGAATTGGTATTATCATGCCCGAATTGGAATGAACATGATTTATTTTTGGAAAGAGATTGCAAAGTTTATCCCGGCATTGGTTGCGCCTTGTGCGGTCGGTATTGTTATTATGAACTTTGTCAATATTACTGGTCTCGTTAAATTGGGAGTGTTTGCAGTTGTTTATACTGCTGTGTATGGACTCTCAATGTATTTCTTAGGGATGAATGAAGAAGAGAAGCAGCTTGTTATGGGACCAATCAAAAAGATTCTAAGGAAATAAAACGTTGGTAAAGTATCTGGAAAATTTGTATTCTACTGATACTTGAGCTGGAGGGGAGGATATTAAGGATGGAACCACTAGAGGTTTATGCCTGTTACAATACAGATAAGGGTGTCAGATTGAGCAGTTCTTCTGGAGCAGTCTTTTCTTCTCTAGCAGAGTATGTATTGGAACAACAGGGGGTTGTATATGGCGTTGCTATGTCGACAGATTGCTACTCTGCGGAGTTTATTTCTGTTACAAGTAAGGAACAGCTGACAAAACTGCGTGGATCAAAGTATTTGCAGGCGAAGGTTGGCAATACATATAAGTCGCTCAAAGCGGATTTGATGTCAGGTAAGCTTGTGCTTTTTAGTGGAACTGGTTGTCAGGTAAACGGTCTTAAAAGCTTCCTCGGCAAAGAGTACGAGAATCTAATTTGCGTTGATGTTATTTGCCATGGAGCACCATCCCCGACTTTATGGCGAAAGTACGTGACATATCAAGAACAGAAGAACGGCGGAAAATTGAAAGGCATTAATTTCCGTTGCAAGGATGATAGTTGGACAGATTTTGGAATGAAAGAAATTTGTGAGAACATTCCGGGTGACGAAACGAAGAAATTATATATTTCCAAAGACAAAGATGCTTATATGCAAATGTTTTTGAGGAATTATTGTTTAAGGCCATCATGCTATGAGTGCACAGCAAAAAAAGTAAAGATGTCTGACCTGACAATTGCCGATTTCTGGGGCATTAATGATGTGGCTCGTGATATGAATGATGGCATGGGTACTTCTTTGGCGCTTATTCGCACCGAAAAAGGAAAAGATATTTTTGAGAAAATCAGTAGTAGCATGAAACGGAAAGAAGTATCTTATAAAGATGGTGTGAGAGGCAATCCGGCCGAATACAAATCATGCGCTAGACCAATGCAGAGAAATACATTTTTTGATGATATGCAACGCATGAGCTTTGAAGAACTCAAACAAAAATATGCTGCTCCGATTAAGTTATCTTTTGTAACGAAAGTTAAACGAAAAGCTAAGAAAGCAATCAAAAAAGTACTCCGAGTAATCGGGGGGGGGCAGAGCATGAACACAGCCAAGAATATGGATTACTCTTTGTGTTTCGTGTTTGATTGTCAGGAGAAAAACCAATGAGAGAGCTACCAATACTTTATAATAGAAAAGAAGAGTGCTGTGGATGCACTGCCTGTTATGCAATCTGTCCCAAAGAAGCTATTTCTATGGTAGAAGATGAGGAAGGCTTTGAATATCCGCAGATTGATGAGAATAAATGTGTTCGTTGCTATCAGTGTATAAAAGTATGTCCGATAAAGACAGCAAAAATAGAGGAATAAAACAATAATGGGAAAATACTTTGGAACGGACGGTTTCCGTGGTGAAGCCGGAATTACATTAACAGCAGATCACGCCTATAAAGTAGGTCGTTTCTTGGGCTGGTATTACAATGCTTTACGTGAGCGCAATGGTGATACCGACCCTGCCCGTATCGTCATCGGCAAGGATACGCGCCGCAGCTCCTATATGTTTGAATACAGTCTGGTGGCTGGTTTGACAGCTTCTGGAGCAGATGCTTATCTGCTCCATGTCACGACCACCCCGTCTGTGGCCTATATCGCCCGTGTGGATGACTTCGACTGCGGCATCATGATCTCTGCCAGCCACAATCCGTACTATGATAACGGAATTAAGCTGATTGATTGTTATGGCGAGAAGATGCCGGAAGAAACTCTGCTGCTGGTAGAGGACTACATCGATGGCAAACTGCATGTGTTTGATAAGGACTGGCCGGAACTGCCGTTTGCACATCGTGAGCATATCGGATGCACGGTAGACTATGTGGCAGGTCGCAATCGCTATATGGGTTACCTGATCTCTCTGGGTGTCTATTCCTTCAAAGGTGTCAAGGTCGGCTTGGATTGCGCCAATGGTAGCTCCTGGAGTATCGCAAAGTCCGTGTTCGATGCGCTTGGCGCAGATACCTATGTCATCAATAATAATCCGAATGGTCTGAATATCAATAACAATGCAGGTTCAACCCATATCGAGGGCCTTCAGAAGTTTGTTGTGGAGAAGGGCTTGGATGTTGGTTTTGCTTACGATGGTGATGCCGACCGCTGCCTGTGCGTGGACGAAAAGGGCAATGTTATCACTGGCGACCATATCCTTTACATTTACGGTTGCTACATGAAGGAACGTGGTAAGCTGTTAAATAATACTGTTGTCACCACAGTTATGTCCAACTTTGGTCTCTACAAGGCTTTCGATGAGCAAGGTATCGGTTACGCTAAGACCGCTGTCGGCGACAAGTATGTCTATGAGTACATGGCCAAAAACGGCTGCCGCATTGGCGGCGAGCAGAGTGGGCATATCATTTTCAGTAAGTACGCAAGCACTGGCGATGGTATCCTGACCAGTCTGAAGATGATGGAAGTGATGCTGGCAAAGAAGAAGCCGATGAGCGAACTGGCAGCACCGTTGAAAATCTATCCGCAGGTGTTGGAGAATGTCCGTGTGACCGATAAGAAAGCCGCACAGAATGATCCTGCTGTGCAGGAAGCAGTAAATAAGGTTGCTGAGGCTCTGGGTGATACTGGCCGCATTCTGGTTCGTGAGTCCGGCACGGAGCCGGTCGTGCGTGTTATGGTGGAAGCACCTGACCACGATAGCTGCCAGAAATATGTTGACGAAGTGGTCAAGGTGATCTGCGAAAAGGGATATAAAGCATAAGGTCAATGACGATTCTGGGCAAGTATCCAGAACCGTTTTGCATAATAGAGGGAAAGATAATAGACGAGAGAATTAAATAACGGGAGGGATAAACCTATGTGTGGAATCGTTGGTTTTACAGGAAACCGACAGGCAGCACCGATCCTGCTGGATGGACTGTCGAAACTGGAATATAGAGGATATGATTCGGCCGGACTGGCTGTCCGTGATGGAGAGAATCTGGCACAAGTCGTGAAAGCAAAGGGTCGCCTGTCTAATCTGATCGAGAAGACGGATAACGGTAATGCTTTGAAAGGAACTTGCGGTATCGGCCATACTCGCTGGGCAACACATGGTGAGCCGAGCCAGACCAATGCCCATCCGCATGTTTCCGGCAACTGCATTCGTTCTGGTTCCGGTCCAGTCGAATCTGAGGTTGTCGGTGTACATAACGGTATCATCGAGAACTATACTGAACTGAAGGAAAAACTGCTGAAGCATGGTTACACATTCTACAGCCAGACCGATACGGAAGTAGTTGTTAAACTGGTTGATTACTATTATAAGAAGTATAACCTTGGCCCCATCGATGCCATTGCGAAGACAATGGTTCGTGTCCGTGGTTCCTATGCTTTGGAGCTGATGTTCCGTGACTATCCGGGCGAGATCTGGGTAGCGCGTAAGGACAGCCCGATGATCATCGGTATTGCGGATGGTGAAACTTATGTGGCTTCGGATGTTCCGGCAATCCTGAAATACACTCGCAATGTGTATTATATTGGAAACCTTGAGTTTGCAAAACTTGTTCCGGGTGAGGCTCATTTCTATGACCTGAATGGTGATGAAATCGAAAAGCAGACCACCGAGATCAAGTGGGATGCAGAAGCGGCTGAAAAGGGCGGCTTTGAGCATTTCATGATGAAAGAGATCCATGAGCAGCCGAAAGCTGTCCAGGATACTCTTAATTCCGTAATCAAGAACGGAGTTATCGATCTGTCCAGCGTGGAGATTACCGAAGATGAGATTAAGAATTTCGAGCAGATTTATATTGTTGCTTGTGGTTCTGCATGGCATGTGGGCATGGCTGCTCAGTATGTGCTGGAAGATATGGCAGACATCCCGGTGCGTGTGGAACTTGCATCTGAGTTCCGCTACCGTAAGATGCCGCTCAATCAGAAAGCACTGGTGATCGTTGTTAGCCAGTCTGGTGAGACAGCGGATACACTGGCAGCATTGCGTCTTGCAAAAGAAAAGGGCATCACCACAATGGCTATCGTTAATGTGGTGGGCAGCAGCATCGCGCGTGAAGCTGATAAAGTGTTCTACACACTTGCTGGACCGGAAATCTCTGTTGCTACGACAAAGGCATACAGTGCACAGCTTGCCGCTATGTACTGCCTGGCAGTGCAGTTTGCGAAGGTCAGAGGCAAAATCACGGATGAGCAGTACAGCTATTATATTTCTGAACTGCAGACTATCCCGGAGAAGATACAGAAGATTCTGGAAGACAAAGAGCGTATCCAGTGGTTCGCGGCAAAGTACGCCAACGCTCATGATGTGTTCTTTGTTGGTCGTGGTATCGACTATGCAGTCAGCCTGGAAGGCAGCTTGAAGCTGAAAGAAATCAGCTATATCCACTCCGAGGCATACGCAGCAGGTGAGCTGAAGCACGGCACCATCAGCCTGATTGAGCAGGGAACACTGGTCATCGGTGTGCTAACTCAGAGTGAACTGTATGAGAAGACTGTAAGCAATATGCTGGAGTGCAAGAGCCGTGGGGCTTATCTGATGGGACTGACTACTTATGGCAAGTATGAGATTGAAGATCAGGTGAACTTCACAGTCTATGTCCCGAAGGTAGACGAGCATTTCATTGGCAGTCTGGCCGTGATTCCGCTGCAGTTGCTGGGATACTATGTATCTGTGGCAAAGGGCCTCGATGTGGATAAGCCGAGAAACCTTGCAAAGAGTGTGACGGTGGAGTGATTGGATATGGAAAGAGAAATACCAGTACTATATAAAAGAAAAGAAGAATGCTGTGGTTGCACGGCCTGTTATGCCATCTGCCCGAAAGAAGCTATATCTATGGTGGAAGACGAAGAAGGCTTTGAGTATCCACAGATTGATGAAAGCAAGTGTGTGCGGTGCTATCAGTGTTTGAAAGTATGCCCGTTTAATGCAAAATAATCTATAGGATTTATAAAAGGAAAGGAAAAAGAAAATGGATATCACATCTCTTGGATTTCTCCTATTTTTAGGGGGGGGGTAACGCTATTTTATAGCATTCCTCAAAAATATCGCTGGAAATGGCTAATTGTGCTTAGCTTTGCATTTGTTTATGCGGCAAGCATGATTGGCCTATTTTTCGTGGTGTTAACGAGCGTGATTGTATATCTCGCGGCAAAGAAAATTGAGAAAGTAGACGATGACAGGAAAAAGAAAATTTTATTATTGTCCATGGGGGGCTGCCTGTTTATCTTGATCTTTTTGAAGTATTTGTCGGGGCTGCCTATTTTTACGGATAGAAATCTTTTGATTTTTGGCAATGAAATGTCACTCCAAAGTGTAATCAAAAAATATCTGATTCCAATCGGTATGTCTTATTACACACTCCAGGTTATTTCTTACTTGCTGGACGTGTATTGGGGAAGGATGGAAGCTGAGCAGGATTATTGGAAGGTATTGCTGTTTACCTGCTATTTTCCGCAGCTTGTTCAGGGCCCAATCAGTAAATACAGTGAACTTGCACCAGAACTTTTTAAAGAACATAAATTGGACTGGAAGAATATCAAGTATGGTGTACAGCTAATGTTCTGGGGCTTCTTCAAGAAAATGTTGATTGCTGACCGTATTGGCATATACGTGAACGCAATCTTTCATGATAGTGTAACCCCATATGGACTGACGGCATGGATTGGGCTTGTGTTCTATGGAATCCAGTTATATTGCGATTTTAGTGGTGGTATTGATGTAATCCGTGGTGCATCGGAATGCTTCGGAATCGGGTTAAAGGAAAATTTCAGGCAGCCATATTTTTCTTTGTCACTTGGTGAGTTCTGGAGAAGATGGCATATTTCGCTTGGAACATGGATGAAGGATTACATTTTTTATCCAGTTTCAATGGCTGGATGGATGGGAACACTAAAGAAAAAGCTAAAAAAGGTTGCATCCAGAAAAACAGCTACCCGTGTTGCCATGGCAATCGCGGATCTTATTGTATTTGCATTAGTAGGCGTCTGGCATGGTTTGGGTACAAACTATCTGGCATGGGGCTTATATAATGGTATTATTCTGGCAATCAGTGCAATTCTGGTTGATGAGTATGCGGTGTGGAAAAACAAGATGCATATCGACAGTCAGGCTAGGTATTGGAAGGTGATTAGCCTAATCCGTACTTTGCTTATTGTCACAATTGGGTGGATATTCGATTGTACTTATACTGCTGGTGCGGCAGGAAAGCTGTTTATTCATTTGTTTGAGTTTGGAAAAACAGATTTGTCTGTAATTTCGTTGACAACTACAGATATAGCAGTGCTTTTTGTGGGCTGTTTTGTTCTCTTGCTTGTTGATGTCCTTCATGAAAAAAATCTTGAGGTTCGACAAATTATTGGAACTAAAAACTACTGGGTGCAGGTTGTGTTTTGGACGATAGTTGTTCAGATGATAGCTTGCTTTGGAAGAGTTGCTTCGGCAGGAGGTTTCATGTATGCGAACTTTTAAGAAAATTGCAGGATTCATTATTGTAAATCTAATTGTAGTTGTTTCGCTGACCTTTATGTTGGCTCAGCCATCTGTTTTGAAAATTTTGTTAAAAGAGGCCAAGAGCGAGGAATGTGACACTCTGATTATTGGAGAATCACACGGCGAAACAAGTTATAATCCATATGTGATGTCAGATGTGACAGGAGATCAGGTTTTTAACTTATCAAGACGTTTGATGCCGGTTGTCAACCTTAGTTATATCATGGAAGAGGCCAATGCAAACGATCAATATAAAAGAGTGATTTTAGATTTGGATCCATCCTATTGGGATGATGATCACAAAGGTACGTTTGGATCTGATACAAATCTTTTTTTCCGCTTGACGGGAAGTAGATGGATTGATTATGTGAAAAATATTTTGGCGAAAGATAATTATAATGATACATTTGCTGATTACAATGTTAATGCGGTAATGGTTAAGAGAATTCCGCAGAATTTGAAGTGTAAGTTAAATAAGGCTTATCTGACCGGAGAGGAATCATCTATTCAAAATACATATTCAATTATTGGCGCAGTTGGTAGTTTTGAATACAAGGGCAGAGGTTTCCGTTACGGTTTGAAGAAATCGGGAGTTGAATGGCCAAGTTGGGATTTCGATGAAAGCAATATAAAAGAAGAAAATGTAGAGGCATTCAAGAAAATCGTTAAATATTGCAAAGATAATGATATAGAACTTATTTGCGTGCAATCGGCATTGCCGCCATACAGAGTGCAAAATGAGAATATGGATGAGGTTCATGAATATTTTACGGAACTGTGTAGTGAATATCAAGTGCCGTTTTATGACCTTAACTATTTGAAAAACGAATTTCTTTCAAGAACGGATGACGATTATGTTGATCTCGATGGTCACATGATGGGGGAATTGGCAGATAGACAAAGTGCGGTTCTGGGACAGATTCTTATCTCGGAAAATAAAGAAGCATTTTTCTATGATAACTATGATGATGTTCTGAATAATTTGAAGTAATAGAAGGAAGGGACAATACAATGAAAAACGTACTTGAATGGCTAGAAGTAAGTGAATCTGCATATCCTGACAAAGCAGTGTACATCGAAGATTCCAAAGAAATCACATTTCATGATGTATTGTGTACAAGTCAGAAGATTGGAACAGCTCTCGCTGATGTAGAAGGAACGGCACCAATTGCTGTAATAAGTGGAAGAAAGGTTGAAACAATCACTGCATATTTGGGCATCGTCTATAGTGGACATGCATATGCGCCAATTGACGGTAAGCTGCCGCGCCATCGAATTGATGTCATAGTTGAAACGCTGAAACCTTCAGCAATTCTTGCAGATTCAGACAACTTTGCACTGGCGGAGGAACTTGCGCAGGGAGTTCCAGTGTTTGCATTGGAAGAGACGATGCGTGAAAATATAGATGAAAATAAACTACAGAAGATACGCAGAAATATGGTTATGACAGATCCTCTGTATGTTATTTTTACTTCTGGCTCAACAGGAAAGCCAAAGGGCGTGATTACTTCTCATCAGTCGTTGATTTGCTATATTGAAAGCTATGTATCAGTTATGAAAATTGATGAGAATGACCGGCTTGGAAATCAGTCCCCACTTGATTATATTGCTGCAATCCGAGATATTTATGTTCCGTTGTATAAGGGATGCTCTTCTGTAATTATTCCAAAAGAATACTTCATGGAACCGAATCGTTTGTTCGGTTATATGAATGAGCATAAGGTTACATCCGTTGGATGGAGTGTATCTGCATTTACC
>OGCM01000859.1_pt1 | contig 42456 bp, 40 predicted proteins | sample 1570151 | NCBI WGS metagenome assembly OGCM01 (sample SAMEA4370582, study PRJEB24528) | human gut metagenome
AGAATGCGATTCGAGGGAAGAGGCGGAGGTAAATGATAATTTACAGCAGCAAGCCGTCACAATTTTCAGATCATGGTTTGTCAATTGTGTTCCATTCGGGGGTATTGCACCGGACGAATGGAAGAATGTCACTTTAGAAGACATCACGGCGATGGTAAGTCGCGGTATAACTCCAAAATATGCTGATGATACCGACCAAATAGTAATCAATCAGAAGTGCATTCGCAATCACATGATTGATCTTTCTCTTGCACGAAATCATAGGCCGAAAGTTATCAATGATAAGTGGCTTCGCTTTGGTGACTTGCTAATTAACTCAACTGGCGATGGTACGTTAGGAAGAGCAGCTCAGGTTTGGTTTCAGCCACATAATGTTACTGTTGATTCTCATGTTACGATTGTCCGACCAGTAACAGAAAATTTGATTTTCTATATTGGGTTGTGGGGTATTCAACATGAAAAAGAAATCGAGTCACTTCATACAGGAAGCACCGGTCAGACAGAATTACCCAGAGATCGCGTAAAAGCTATGGAATTAGTTCTACCGGATAGTAAGACGCTCACCCATTTTAATAGTGTAATGGCTCCTATGGCTTCCGCTATCGTAACAAATCTAGAAGAAAATAAGTGTCTTGCCAATCTTAGAGACGCACTTATCCCAAAACTCATGGCCGGAGAAATTGATGTCGCTGAAGTCGATATTTAAGCCGCTAAATTATCATTTAGCTTGTTGTTCAGTTCGATTTTGCGATCAAATACATTTAAGAATTCCCCTATTATTTTTTGAGCTTGGTATGAAAGATCTGGAACTTGATAATTCATAATAGCTTTTTTATCACCGCGAGGCATTTTTGTACCCTTTGATGTATGTGTAGCATACGAAAAAAAACTATCGCCAGAAAGTATATAATATAAAAAAATCGGATTGCAATTTTGTTTTGCACGCATTACAAGTATATCATTTGAACAGCCGCCACAAAATTTTGCTCTCCAGATTTTCTTAAAGTATGGTCTGATGTTGGAAATAAGGATATCATCTTCTACAAAACTAGATACTTTAAATGTACTTGGCAATGTCTCTGCATCACATATTCCACCACGATTTTGAAGCATATTTTCTGTAGAAATATAATTTTGCCGAGATAATATACTTACTAAAATCTTGTCACTTGTATATTCGCATAGTTCAGATAGTTTACGATATTTCATACCCAATCGCCCCCAACTGCTTCTTGATCTGCGCTTCCAGTTCGTGAGACTTGGCAAAGAGTTCGGACAACTCTCCAGTCAGGCGCGTCATTTTTTCTTCAAAGGGTTCACCGTCATCTTTCTGTTCCTCAATGCCCACATAGCGCCCCGGCGTGAGGATATAATCCTGTTTTGCTATATCAGCCGTTGCCGCAACAGCGCAAAAGCCTTTCACCTCTTCAAGGGAGCCTTCGGTAAAGGCGACATAGGTTTTCGCCAGCTTCGCTATGTCCTCTCCCGTCAGTTCTCGTAACTTTCGCGTCACCATTGTGCCCATATTCCGGGCATCCATAAACAGCGTTTTCCCTTTCTGTTTCTTGTCTCTGGCCAGAAACCATAGGGAGACGGGGATTTGGGTGGTATAGAAAAGCTGCGGCGGCATGGCAATGATGCAATCCACCAAATCATCTTCAATAATTTTTTTGCGGATTTCCCCCTCTCCGCTGGATTGTGAGGAAAGCGAGCCGTTGGCCAGCACGAGCCCGATCCTCCCCCGTGGGGCCAGATGAAAAATCATGTGCTGCATCCAGGCGAAGTTGGCATTTCCCGCCGGAGGAAGGCCGTATTTCCAGCGCACGTCATCTTTCAGCTTGTCCGCACCCCAATCGGACAGGTTGAAGGGGGGATTGGCCATGATGAAGTCCGCCTTGAGCTGGGGGTGCCTGTCGTCAAAAAACGTATCGGCATGAAATTTTCCAAGATTGGCTTCAATCCCCCTGATGGCAAGGTTCATATGCGCCATCTTCCATGTGGTGGGATTGGAATCCTGTCCAAAAATGGAAATGGTGTTGATCGTGCCGCCATGATTTTCGACAAACTTTGCCGACTGCACGAACATGCCGCCGGAACCGCAGCAGGGGTCATATACCCTGCCGTTGTAAGGCTGCAAAATTTCCACAAGAGTACGAACCACACAGGAAGGCGTGTAGAATTCTCCAGCCAGCTTGCCTTCCTGCTCAGCAAAACGTGAAAGGCAATATTCATAGGTTCGCCCCAGAATATCTTTCTCGTTGCCGTGTTCGATCATCCTGATATTGGTGAAGAGATCCACCACATCCCCAAGGCGGCGCTTGTCCAGCTCCGGACGGGCAAAGTTTTTGGGCAAAATATCCTTGAGTCGCGAGTTCTCCTTTTCAATTCCGCGCATGGCATCGTCAATGACTATACCGATTTCCGGCGTATGCGCAGCCTGCGCTATGTGAGCCCATCGGGATGTAGGAGGCACGAAAAAAATGTTTTCGTAGGTATATTCATCCCGATCTTCCTCATCCCCTTCACCGGCAGCGAGAAGCTCCTGATATTTTGCCTCAAAGCTGTCGGATATGTACTTGAGAAAAATAAGCCCAAGCACAACGGACTTGTATTCAGAGGCATCCATATTGCCGCGCAACACGCAGGCGGCATCCCATATCTGTTTTTCAAAACCAATATTGCTTGTACTCTGCTTCCCCATTTTTTTCTCCATGACAGATTCCTGAAAAATAAGGTTAGCAGGCAAAAGGTTGCGCGGCAAGCGACTTGCCGCCCCATTCGTTCCTTGGACATGCTATCCACTCCCCTATACAGCGCCGTCCTTCTTTCTGTCTGGTACTGACCAAAGGCAACTTTTCCAATCCAGCATTTTGCCGGGTAACTTTCAGGGTATCAAAAATATTTGAAAATTTTTTATTATATAATTTCAAATAAATATATCATAAAACAGGCGTCAACTACAAGTTAAAAAGCCGCTTTGCCAAGTTCCAGAACGTGCCGGAACTGCTTTCCATGTACCGTACCTTTGCTGATGTCGTGACAAAAAGCGATTTGGACGAACAGGCAAAGCAGGCCGGGGAACGGCCTCTGACGCCTCCGATTGAAGGTGGCAAACCGTTCAATGACGTGGTGGAACGCTCCCCGGCTCAGGCTGCGTATATGGACAAGATCATCCAGCGCATGGAGAATCTTCCTCCAGACCCTCGCATCGACAATCCTCTCAAAGTCACCAATGACGCCCGCAAGGCCGGGCTGGATTTCCGGCTTATAGCGCCGAACGCCGATGATTATGAAGGTTCCAAACTCAATGCGGCTGTCGCGCGGATATACGACATCTGGCGCGATACAACCAATGACAAGGGAACGCAGCTTGTTTTCTGCGACCTGTCCACACCCAAGGGAGGGAAGGTTCCGGCATCCGCTCAGAGCGAACGGCAGGATTTGGAATCCGGGGCGCTTATCGACGTGGACGGCACGCTTGTCCGCGAAACGCCGGAACAGGAAGATATGGCCGAAGATGACGGGGACGACGCTCTTGCCGGTGTCGTCAATATGGATGAGGTCATCGCCATGTCGTCCGGCAAGTTCTCCGTGTATGACGACATGAAGCAAAAACTCATGGCAAAGGGGATTCCCGCTGATGAAATTGCCTTCATCCATGATGCCAACACGGATATACGGAAAGCAAAGCTGTTCAGCGACATGAACACAGGCCGTGTTCGTGTTCTTCTTGGCTCAACCGCAAAGATGGGCGCTGGCATGAATGTGCAGAAAAGGCTTGTGGCCGCGCATCATCTTGATGCGCCGTGGCGGCCGTCAGATTTGGAGCAACGCAATGGAAGAATTATCCGTCAGGGAAACATGTTTTATGAACGAAACCCTGATACTTTTACTGTAAAAATATTCAACTATGCCACAAAGATGACTTACGACTCGCGGATGTGGCAATGTATAGAGTACAAATCGGCAGCCATTGAACAGTTCCGCAAGGGCGATCTTCTCCAGCGTGTCATTGACGATGTAGCCTCAGAAGCCGCCAACGCGGCGGAAATGAAGGCCGCCGCTTCGGGTAATCCGCTCATCCTCATGCAGGTACAGCTTGCCGCCGACCTTCGTAAGCTGGAAGCTCTGTACTCACAACATCAGCGCAGCCAGCACCGGATGCGGGATCGCCTCAAGTATCTTGCTTCCACGGAAACACGGCTTGCCAAAGAGGAAACTCTGTATGCGGAAAACATACGCCGCAGAGACTCCAACACCCGCACGCTCACGGAAAAAGGGAAAGAGAAAATTCTGGTGGAGCTGCGGGCTGACGGCAAGACCTTCACGGCCAAAGACAGCGAAAAGATAAAAGACCGTTTGCTTGAAGGCGTGAAGGAAGTCACCCGCGATTCCAGCGCAAAGTTTCCGTTTGGCTCCTATCGCGGTTTTGAGGTCTCTGTCGAACGCGCTGCAACACGTATGAGCGGCAAGGACGGTTTTCAGCTTTCGCTTCGGGGGGCGGGCGAACGGGAGTTCCGACCGGGTAATCTGTTCTACGATTTTGAGGAAAAGTTCAGTCTGGCCGGTCTGTTTCAGCGTATGGACAATTTTCTGGCCAAAGGACTGGACGAAGCCGTGGAAACCCACAGGGAAAAAGCCCGGCAGGAACGCGCCGAACTGGAAACCGTCAACGCCGCTCTGGGCAAGGAATTTCCGCAACAGGAGGAACTGGCTCTGGCGCGGGAAAACCACAGCGCGGTCATCCGGGAATTGCAGAGGATGCAGGATGATTCGAGCTACGTCTCCATCTGGACTCCGAAAACCTCTCTGACCGATGAACAGCAGACAGTCATGGAAGCACCGCCGAAGGAAGAACGCGGCAAGGAAGACAGTATTGTCGCTGCGTCTCCCACCGCGCCTCCGGAAAAACAGTCACATACGCTCAAATACGGCGAAGGTGAAGGGAGAACGGAATACACCATGTCCAATCAGCACAGCGGCTATACACTGCAAAACGGGTATGTCCTGCGCCGCACCTATTTCAACAGCAACATCGATTCCCTGGGGCAAAGTCTGTACGAGGACGGTCAATGGCACAGCACGGCAACCGCGCCGCGCGGTATGAAACTCAAGCAGTTTGAGACGCAGGAAGCGGCCATACAGGTTGCCCGCAATGACGCCGCGCAGCGCGGGCTTGAAGAAACGCCGCCCGCCGAAGATGGCGAAACCTTCTGTGAACGGCTTGCCAAGGAAGGTTTTCATCCTACCGGCAGCGATTTTTACGGCAAAAATGACCACTCCAGGACAATGGATGCGGGCGATGGCGGCATCTTCCAGATGCGGATTTTTCAAACCGCCGACAATCAGACAGGTCTGCATGTTCAGTATGAAAAGTACAATCTGATCGACGGCTCGCGCATGGTGGATACTCAATTCGACACACTGGATAAGGCGCTGGAGTTCGTCGGCGGTTATGAAACGCTCGCGGAACGCCCGGCTGCTCCCGTGCCGGAGGAAACGCATGTGCGCGGTATGGTGTTTTCCTCCCGACCGCGAATGCGATAGGGATCACCCGCCGGTCATACCAGGCGGGGTTACGGTAAACGAAAACATGTTTGTCAATTCAACCAATACAACAAGGAGTTCTCATGTCCGGTTTTATGTCTTCCAGCACAGCCCTGATGGTCTGCAAGGCCGATTCCCCTGCCTCGCTTGACCTGAACGCCTTGCGGCAACACGCCTTCACCCCCGAAATCGACGCGGACGGCAGGCGTTTAGGCTGGGTGGGCCTTGGCGATCCACTGGATACGGACGGTTTTGAGCTGGCCGCCGTGGATGCTCGCTATTCCGGCTTTTCCTTCCGGCTGGATACCCGCAAGGCGTCCGGGGCCGTTATCCGGCTCCAGCTTGCCGAAGCAGTGCGGGAAGAACGGGTTTCCGGCAAAAAGGTCGGAAGCAAGCGCAAAAAGGAGCTGAAGGAGGCCATCACCGCCAAACTGACCGCCAGGGCGGAATTTGTGCCGTCCGTGATCGACTGCTTGTGGGATGCGGAAAAGGGACGCCTGCTTGTCGGTTCGGCTTCCGCCAAAGTGGTACAGCCGGTGCTTGATATGTTCAAGGCCACGTTCGGCATTGATGTCACGCCCATCGCGCCTGAGGACGATATACCGAAACTCTTTGCCGCCATCCTGCGCGGGGAAGGCTATCCGTGCGAAGGCTACACCCTGCATCCGAGGGGTTCCGCCAGTCTGGCCGCTTCCGAACAGGCCGAGGAAAAGGCCGCTGTGGCTGTGCAGAACAATCTGAACGCCGTAACGCAGGCACTTGAGGAAGGTATGGCCATTCAGAAACTGCATCTGATAGCTACTTCCGGTGCCGATCCCAACCGGCAACTGGAGTTCACGCTGGATGCCGGGCTGGCTGTGTCCGGCTTGAAGCTGCCCAAAGCGGAAAAAGGCGCGGAAGAGGACGCCACGTTTCTCGTGAATGCCGATGTCTGTACCGCTGTAGCGGATATGGTCGAAACGCTGGCCTCGGCGTAACCAGAACTCAATATACACAAAAGTCGAGCAGTAACTTTCTGTTCGCCAGCTCTGCACTTTTCCCCTCCCGTTTCACCGCCTATGAGCCTACCCTGACAAAAAAATCCGGCACCACATCTCTGTGCGTGCCGGATTTCATGAAAATTGAAGGTAATAGATAGTCGTTAGTCGATGGAAATCAATTCATATTGCGAATTACCCATCTTGAGTTCCGCCATAGCGGTGAGCTGGCGCAAGCCGTGGCGACTCTGAATACGCTCGACGAGATCATGATTTTCCGCGTATGGCCTGCCGAACACCAAATCGCAGGAAGCCTGATCCACCGCCAGAATATCTGTGGAAGCGCATATACCTATATCCGGTATAGTGGGAGCAGCAGCGCTCGTTCCAGCACAATCGCAGTCCACCGACATTCTGCGAAGAACATTAAGAAACACAATATGCTTGCCGAAGTAGTCGCATGTGGCTTTAGCCGAGTCGGCCATCATCTCCATGAGCGGTTCCTTAGCGGGCCAAGCATTCCAATCCGTGGGCACTTCACCGGCTACACCGTGAACCTGACGTTTACCTACCTGCCCGGAAGCACAACCAATGGCGATGTTTTTCATGGAGCCGCCAAATCCCCCCATAGCGTGCCCTTTGAAATGGGTAAGCACAATCATGGAGTCATAGTTGATTATATGCCCACCCATTGCCACTTCCTTAAGACGCAGCCCTCCACGCACAGGGAGTGTCACATCCCCTTCCTCATCCATGATGTCAACGGGGCAGAATGTCCAACCATTGACCTTGAGCGTTTCACGGTGCGACTCCGTTGTATGACGATCCCCCTGATACAAGGTATTGGTTTCCACTATGGTGCTGTCCGGAATCTGAGCTTGAAATGTCCTTACCATGTCACGAAGCAGAATATTCGGCCCGTTCTTTTCTCCCGTATGCAGTTTTATTGCTACCTTGCCATAAATGGCTTCATTAATTCGCTCATAAAGACGAAGCAGGTGCTCCGTATCAATATGTGAAGAAAAATAGACCTTCGCACGAGATCCCGGAGTGTTGGTTCCTGTGACGTTACGAGAACCTACAAGAGGCGTTTTTTGCCCTTCTGTTACAGGAGTAGCCTGAACACCACCAGGGAAAGAAGTTAGGAAGGTGGGCACTACCGCAGCAGCCGCAGCTACTGCCGCTGACCCCTTCAGCATCTCTCTTCTTGTCATTTCGTTGTTTTTCATGACAGTCTCTCTGCTTAGTACAGAAAACAAGATTCTTTTTTGCTCCGTAATCAAATAATATTTCTATTTCAACATGAGATAAAAAATCCAGACTCAATTCGCTCTATTTTTTGCCTATTTCGCTTTAAAGTGCTTAGTCAGAATCATAATGAGCACGGAAAATGCCGCCCGTACTATGTACAAGCGGCATTATATTTTTCTGAATATACAATTACATCAACTTGGCGTCGTCTTTTTTGATCTGTTCAATAAACGCTGGTGACGACTCCGTATAGTATACAGAAAGCGTCAATTTCCATCAAGCCTTGAAATTCGGGAATTCCTTCTTTTATTTTAGAGTGTCTAAGATGATAGCAATTTAACATCAGAATAATCGGTAATAAATAAAGATACCGGTAAAGGGCCTCTTTGTGAGGCCCTTATTTGGCAAAATATACTGAATTGGACAATTAAGCCATTTCATCCCGTGGAACAATCGTGAGTTTGTACCCCATCGGGGTGAGTACCTTAAAAAGTGTGTCTATTTGTGGTGTAACTTTCATTCGTTCCAGTCGTGCGACAGCAGATTGTTTAAGACCTGCAGCTTCCGCTAGTTGGCCTTGGGTTAAGCCTTTTGCCTCGCGCGCTTCAATCAATTTACCAATCAACTCAACTTCAAATTCAATCTTCGCGCGCTCAGTAGGCGATACATTATTATCGTCGTTATAGAAGTCACGAAAGTTTGTGCTTGCCATATTACTTATTCCTCTCAAGAAAGTCTTTCAAGTTTCTGGTGGCCTGCTCTATTTCTTTAACCGGCGTCTTTTGTGTCTTTTTTATAAAATGATGCAGTAAAACAAACTTATTGTCACGCCAATAAAAGAAAAAAATTCTATGCGATAATGGACGCATTTCCCAGAGATTACCATTTAGATGTTTCACTTGTGGTTCTCCAATTCGCGTCCCATAGCTTTCTAAGGCTCGTATATGTGTCAGTATTTTTTGATATTGAATACGGACGTCTTTGCTCGTCCGTGCCTTGTCTCGAAGTTCAATCAGAACTTCTTTTACCGGCTGTGAGCCATGTCTGTCTTCATAAAATTCTACTTCAAACATTGAAATTTCCTTTGTCTTTTATGTCTATAACAAATTTGTTATTTTTGTCAAGAAAAGATTGCCTCCCACGCAAAAACTACCCTAACCTCAAGCCAGTTTTACTTTTTTCCTTATATCCTCCATTCTCAATCTTCTTCCACAAATCCCGATACCGCTCGTTTCGCTCCAAGTCTCTGTCCCCTGCCGGGCCGAAAGCGTAATCCGCCGTGCGTTCAGCGTACCGCTGCCAGTTACGCCCGGTCCGCGTTTCCCGGATGGTCGGGGCACAGGCGCGGATGGTTTCTTCCACTCTTTCCCGACTGTGACCGCTGGAGCGCAGCCGTAGGGCGATCATCGCGTCCACACGGGAGTAATCTTCAATGGTCAGATGCCTGCGGATGTTCTCCAGATGGGCATAATAGGCCGCTGCCGGATCGCCGGGCTGAAAATCCGGCATCGGGAACATCCGGCGCTCGGACTTTCGTTTCTCTGCTTCCTCCGCGTACTCATGGTCAATCCTTCTGGCCAGAGCCAGCGCCTTGCCGCACTCTCGGCGCTCCGCAAACAGGAGCTTCACTTGTGGGAATGAACCGTCTTCACGCCGATGCTTCGGCTTGCGGTTTTCAAAGCCCGGCGCACGGTGGGGATGGATGCAGCCGCACAGCTTTTTGTCGCCGTACTCCCGGTTCAGGCGTTCCGTAAGACGATTGCCCACGTCCCGATCAAATTCCGTGCCCAGCCGGGGGATGGTCAGCAGACACTGGTAATTGCCCGGCGAACTTTCCAGCACCACGGCGGGTCGGAAGCCGTCCTCCTGCATCTTCTTCAGGCTGTCGCGGGTCATGTCGTCGATAAGGATGTGATGCCGGTCATCCGATAGCGGCGTGTAGTAGATATTTTCACCACGCTTCTGGAAACGCAGCATCTCCGGTATGTGAGCTTCCAGTTCGTCAGGGGAAAAACCTCTGGTCATGCCACCTTTTTTGTCCAGGATGAAGGTCTTTTTGCCGCCATCCTCTTTCATCTTTATGCAGGTAACGCGATAACGATCCGCGTTCACGGCGACGGCATATCTTCTGAAATTCACAAGTTCCCGCATGTTTTCCGCTCCCTTTTCCCGTCTTTCGGCAGGCGGCGGGGCGTTCCTTTTTTCCTCCCGTGCCGCCCGATACCGCCAGCGATTTGCCTCCTTTTCCAAGCCCCGCGACCGCAGCCAGTTCTCAAAACGCGGCTTGCCGCCACGCGCTTTTTTCCGGCCTGACCGTAGAGAACGCCGTTCCGTTCTCTGCTGCGCCATCAGGCAATGCCGGGCGATATTCAGAACCGGCAAACCATATTTCGCCAGACGGGAAAGCGCCCTTTTCCTCTCCATTCTGTGCCGTTCCTTCATCCAGGCAAGCTCGGCATTGTTCGCTGTCTCCATCTTTTCCGAGTCTTTTCCAAACGCTTGCTGATACGCTTTCCATTCTTCAAGATTGACGGAACTCACCGGCTCCGGCGCTATTTTTCCTTGGTCGTCCGGGTACGTTCCCTCCTCAAATTCGCCCAACTTTTTGCAGAGCTTTCCCATGCTGAACGCACGGTCTACGGCGGATGCCTTCACGGCCTTTTCCCCCACAAAAATGATGGCTCCGGAGCCTTTTTTCTCGAAACGCAAACCAACCTTCGCCAGCTTTTCATGCAGCTCGGCCCACGATTGCGCGTTTTTTATGATGTCGTGCCCGCGCTCCTGCGCGATGCGCTGGGCGGATTTTTCGCCGGTGGCGTGTTCAAAATCCAGCGCGGCCTGTTTCGGTTTTATTTCACGGGCCGTCCTTCTTCGCACCAGCTCACCGTCTTCCAATACCGCATACATGGGATTTTCTTCGCTGGCCCATCCTTGTCCGCTCTCAATGTGAGCCACGATTTTATGCGCTTCCCGGATGTCCAATCCGTTGAACGGGAGCACGACTTTTCCCGTTTCCGGGTTCATTCTGTTGACCGCGATATGCAGATGATAATTGTCCGTATCGTAGTGCAGCCCATAGACAGTCTGATGTTCGGCCAGCCCTATTTTTTCAAGGAACATATCCACCACTTCCTCCACCTGTTCCCTGGTGGGCTGCTCGCCTTCCTGCCAAGAAAACATCCAGTGCTGCACCGGCATGTGGCTGTGGACCGACTCCCGCGCAAGAGCGATCATCTCCGCTTTCTGACCTGTATGGGTTGCTGAAAGAAAATTCCTTCCGCCCGCGCACTCGATTTTTTCCTGCGGGTTCCTGTTGTGGGGAAAACGGATGTAATCCACCAGGTCGCCTATCTGCCACGCCTTGGGCTTTTCAGTTTTCGTATTCTTGATTTTCTTGACGATCATGATGGCAACGCAGTGAGATTTTCTGGATGGCCCAGACCAGTTTCCGCAGGGCGTCTTCCTGGCGCTCCAGAATGTCCGGGGGTGCTTTGGCCTGCCGAAGAGTCTCAAAATTGTGTTTGAGCAGGCCACCGATGCGCCGCAATTCCGCTACGGCACTCAGGTCCGTATGGGCCACAAGCGGCCTGCCTCCGAAAAAACGTCGCCGCATGTATTCCGACAGGGACAGCCCGGCGATTTCCGCCTGCTCCGTGAGGCGCGTTTTTTCCCTTTCGGTGACGCGGATCGTCACCCATTGCCGGGCGGCGCTTCGTCCGCCGTCTTCCGTATTTTTGTCTTTCATGCTTGCCGCCTTTGGAATGCGAGAAGCGAAGCGCCGAGCATTCCGGGAGTCCAGAGGGCGTAGTCCTCTGGCAGGATGGGGGTTGTGTGTAGCACAACCCCCATCCTGCCACGAAGAACCCGCCTCGTGCAGTGGCCAAATTGTATATATGGAAAAATTTCTTGTATGCTGGTGGCACTCTTCCCCAAGGAGAAAATGCTATGGCCCAGAACGCGACAATCCGTCCTCAACAGATAGAACGGGCAAGAAAACTGCTTCAGGATTTGCCGGAGAAAGAAGACAGAAAAACACGCCCGGAGGCGGCGGAACTGCTGGAGAAGGATTTCAGAAAGCGAAGGAGAAAGGCTACAATTCCAGAGAACTGAGCCAGATGCTCAAGAACGAGGGTATCATCATTCCCGCGTATCTCATAAAATGATTTTTTGCGGAAAACGGGAATGCTTCCACCCCCCTGAAAAAGGAGACGACACCTGTAGAAAAACAAATCTCGGAAAAGCATCTTTTATTGTCCCCGATACTTCAGACGAGGATCTGTAACATGAACATGCCCATATTTTATGTTGAAGGAAACAAAGAAGGAAATAGACTTGGATATTTCAGACGGTGGATAGAGCTGGTCAATGCGACTGACGAATTTCCCGGCCATTGTCTGGTGATAAATTCCGCAGCCCGGAGCAATACCGGTATTGCCAAATATGGCTCGACACTGCGTGAAACTCTGGCGGAGCTGAATCGAAATTTTGTTACATTCTGGGTCATCAATCGGCAACGGGATTCCGTCGAATTGCTGCGCGGTTTCCTGAACGTCTTTCCCGATGCACTGATTCATGTCTGTCGGAATCTGTACTTCGGAAGTCCGTGTATAACCTCGAACGCAAAGGCCGGACGCTAAATTTTTCCGATCTGGGGGACAGTGTGGCCGACAAACTGTATTCCGGCAGAATGCGCATCAAAAAGGCTCTGGAGGAACTGCCCATCGGAGCTCACACTGAACAGCGCCGCTGGAAAAATGCCTGTGCGAAAATGTTCCGCACAGATCTCAATGAGGTGTAGTCATGGATAAGGAATCCACTGCCATTCTGGAAAAACTGCTGGAGCGGAAACTCGACAACGAAAAAAAAGAACGCCTGCAACGGATACAGTGCCCCCTCCCTAAAAAACTGGTCCATTGAAAAGTTAGTGTTCCCGGCATAGGAGCACAGCTATGAAACGGAGCCGATTCAGCGAAGAGCAGATCATTGGGATATTGCGGCAGGCCGAAGCCGGCATGCGCGTGGTGGACTTGTGCCGTCAGCACGGTATTTCCGAGCCACCTTTTACAAGCGGCGGTCAAAAATGGCGGCATGGACGTTTCTGACGCGAGGCGGCTGCGCCAGCCGGAGAAGGAGAACGCTCGGCTGAAGAAGATGGTGGCCGACCAGGCACTGGACATCTCCATCCTCAAGGAGGTCCTCTCAAAAAACTTCTGAGGCCCGCGTCATGCCAGGAAGCGGTGTTGCAGTATGTCCAAAGGCATATACCGCCACCCAGCGGCTGGCCTGCGCGACCCTCGGCGTCAATCGCAGCACAGTTCGGCATCCTCACCCACCGGATCGGGATGACGACGCATGCGGGAACTGGCAGAGGAGCGGCGGCGCTTCGGCGTCGTGCGGCTGCATGTCTTGTTACGGCGTGAAGGGTTGTGGTGAATCACAAACGGACGGAAAGGATCTACCGTGAGGAAGGTCTCTCCTTGCGCTTGCGTGCCGCAAAGAAACGTCCCTGGTCGCTGCGGTCCTGGCTGCCCACGCCCTGCGGCTCGGACAAACAATGGGGCATGGATTTTGTCAGCGACAGCCTGGGGTCGGGACGGCGTATCCGTATCCTGACCATCCTTGACCTCTGGGACAGGTCAACGCCGGCCCTGGAAGTGGACGTATCGCCTTCCGGTCAACGGGTGGCGCAGGTGCGGAACGCCTTCGCCTGCAAGGGCGCATGCCGCGCAGGCTTCGGACGGACAACGGCCCGGAGTTCATCGGTCGGGCATTGAACGAATGGGTGCAAAAACATGGAGTGTGCCTGGAGTACAGCCGCCCAGGGAAGCCGACGGATAACGGTTTCGTGGAAAGTTTCAATGGCAGGCTGCGGGATGAGTGTCTCAATCAGCATATTTTCGTTTCCCTGGCCGAAGCCCGGAGCATCTTCGAGAAATGGCGGCTGGACTATAACTGCCACCGTCCACACGGCGCGCTGGACTGGCAGAGTCCGGAGGCATACCAGGCAGCCCATCAACCCTCAACACGGACAGGAACCACTAACTTATCTCTGGTACCGTGAAGGGGGAGGGTCAACAGGATACTCTGCGCATCGGCCCGAATGACGCACTCTGGGCCATCATCGCGGCTATGGAATATCCGCGCATTTATTATGAAATCCGCGCCGTCACATCTAGGTTCAGGACTCATTAATCATCAAAAGGAAAAAAGGTCTTATCATTGGCATAGGGAAGACACAATGAAAGAACTTTTTTATCTTTTCCATGAGCAACTCGTCCGTATCAAACGCTACTTTCCTCGTTCCCATGGCGTTCAAAGGGTCGAGGACAGACGTATCGTCATCGGATTATCTATGTCATCAAGCACGGCCTGCAATGGAAAGATGCCCCACGTGAGTATGGGCCATACAAAACTCCCTACAATCGCTTTATCCTCTGGAGCCGATTGAGCGTCTTTAACAAGATTTTTGCGGAGCTTGTTGAGCAAAATGACTCTACAAGCATGCTTGATGATTGACGCCACCCATCTCAAGGCCCACAGGACAGCAGCGAGTCTGCTGAAAAAATGGGCCTGTCCCGATGTATCGGACGCACAAAGGGCGGCTTGAATTCAAAACTCCATGCCGTTTGCAATGCCTCCGGTCAACCGATAGCGTTCCATCTGACCGGCGGTCAGATGAGTGATTACAAGGGCCCCCCTGTCTTGCTTCTCTGCCATAGGCCAAGGAACTCTTGGCGGATAGAGGCTATGATGCCGACTAGTTGCGAATGCCTTTCCAGTAAAGGAATCACGCCGTGTATTCCGGGCAGATATAGTCGGAAAGCTCCGGTGGCCTATGACAAAGAGCTTTATAAATAGCGGCACAAAATAAAAATCATGTTTGGCAGACTCAAGGATTGGCGCAGAATTGACACGCATTATGACCGCTGTTCCCACGCATTCTTTTCCGCCATTTGCATCGCTGTCATTGTCACCCAAACTAGAACGAAAAGGTCGGACAGCTTAATTAATCGGACAGGCAAAACCTCAAAACGGAGAGAACTGTCAGATCAAGTCTAAATTATTACACTTTTAGTTACACGGTTGGTAAGCCTCCTTTCGAGGGGCTATATCAACACCACCTCTGGTGGTATCTGATTTTTCGATTGTAGTATCAAGATACCTTTTGCCAAAACAACTCAAAAAGTACGAATACTCTTCAATTCCGCTTTGCTGTTGATATTCAGTTTGCGGTATATATTTTTTAATATAGTGTTTACAGTGTGTATACTGATACAGAGTCGCGCCGAGATTTCTTTTGCGCTCAGCCGCTCTCGGGCCAAGACAAATACCTCACGTTCCCGCAGTGTCAACAGTGAAGCTCCCTCCTGCTCTTTCCTCAGGCGTACTACTCCTCGTTCACGGCGGGAACAGACGGCCCGCAATTCCGCAACCTGTTGCGGCATGAGGGCAAAAAGCGGCTTGAGGTCGGAAGCCAAGCGGGCAAACGGAAGATATATCCCGTCCGGCAGGGCAAGCTGCAAAGCCTCTTCCATATGGGAGGCAGCGTCCGACATGGCACCTTCCCTCGCTTCGACTATGGCCAGATACAAGGCATGGTACAGTCGAGGAAGGATATAGTTCATTGCGCGAGCCTGCTGCATAATCAGATCCTCGCACCTGCGCAATTCCGCGTGGCGTCCCTCCAGCAGGAGATAGTGCTCATACAGAATCAGGGCATAGGGAATGCTGTGGGTGTAAACTACCCGTTGTATTCCCGCAATATCGCGCAACCATTGAGGAATATTCTCAGTCTGTCCCAGACTGAGGTCCAGGGTCGCCTGACATAGTTCCCCTAAACGCAGCACGGAACGTTGCCCTGATTCTTTCATATTGCGGACAATGCTTTCACGGGTCATTCCATAGGTTTCAACGTCTCCGCGCAGAATCGCGACTTCGGCCAGGAGAAGATCCGCGCTGAGAATGACTCCGTATTGCCCCTCCTTGCGTGCCCGGTATGCAGCCTTGTAAGCCATGAGTTCCGCTGCCTCGTCATCACCGGAGGCAAGAGCCGCCTCCGCGCGGAAAATGTGTTCCGCTCCAGCACCGTGTCCGGAAGCCAGCTCAGAATACACTGGCAAGTAGGTGTCCATAAGATCCGTCAGATGGCTCAGACTGCCCAGGCTATTCCAGTACAGGCAAAGAACAGAGACCGTACCGAAGGGCATGGTGCCCCGGAAAACCTCGGAACGGGGAATGTCCGAAACAGCCCGCAGATGATGCAGGGCCTTGCGGTGGAACTCCCCCATTCTGGCGATGTCGTTATATTCGGTGAAGGACATGAGCATGGCATATTCACCGCAGGCTTTCTCCCATTCAATTCCATGCATTCCTTTGTTCGCCTCAAGCAGATTACTGAGAACTTCCGTGGCATGCCTAAAATAGGCATGAGCCCCTCTCCGAAAAAAATTATACGCCATGAGTACGAGAAAAACCGGGTGAGCCTGTAGAATTTCCCGTGGGCATCTGTCCATTAAGCTCTCGAACAGGGCTGTGATGTCCCGTTCTTGATTATTATAGACATACTGGGTGGATATGGGGAGGGCCAAAATTGCCTGGTAGTCTTCCACCTTCATGAAGAAGAGAGCTGCCTGCAACAGGTCGTCTATATCAAGACTGGCAAGGGCGGCCTTGCGGTACGCTGCTTTTTTGAACTCTGCGGACTGCATGGAAAAGCGTTCCAGCAGATAATCTCGCAGGATGCTGTGCATGATATAGGCCTGTCTATCCGCTGCGTAGCGAATGAAGAAATCAAGAGAAAGCAGCTCCGCGACAGTATCTGGCAACGCCATGCCGTCACTCATGATGGCGGCCTGATGGCTGTTGAAGGACTCCAGCAGGGAGAGTGCCATTATGAGGTTCCGTTCTTCGGGTGAAAGTCGATTCCATATGGCAGTTTCCACCAGAGGACGAATGCCTCTGAAATCGACAAAATCTCCGGTGTGCCTGTAGTTTTGCAGCTGCAGACGGATGGCGGCTACCCAGCCCCTTGAGGTTGTCTGGAGCAACTCTATTTGTTTCTGCGAGATGTCTATGCCCGTCAGACTGCAATATTCAATAATGCACTGATTATCGAAAAAGAGATCACGCGGCGTGATGCCGAGATATGGCTGAACATGAAAGGTCGCTCCTTTTCCTTCATCCTTGAGGGGCTGTGTCACAAGAATGATATGTATGTTCTCATTCCGACAGGCGGAAAAAGCGGCGATGCAGCGCTTTCGCACCGGACTATCGAAGAGCTGGTAATTGTCGATGACCACAAACGTGGGTTCTGCGCAGGTATAGCCGGAAATGAGAAAAGCTATATCAGCCAGATTCTCCAGAGAGGGTTCACCAAGTTCCAACAGCTCATCCGTTATGCTGTCCTCCGACCCGCCGAAAAGTGCGCAGATACCCGCCCATGTCCTGCCCGCTGATTCGCCGAAACAGGTGTACCAGCGCACATCGGCCATTTTTTGTTCCCGTGCCAGATATTCGCGCAACGCCGTGGTCTTGCCGAAGCCGGATGGTGCCTCAATGACCGTCAGGCCATATGTGGGAATATCCGCCAGGGTTTCCCAAAGGTGTCGAGAGAAGTAGTAACAGTTGTTCTTTTGCGGATTGCACCCCATGGGATTTCCCTCGCCTGCTCCTGATTATCCTGCTTGCTCCCCTGTATATACCTAATTTCTGGTGATAGCTACTTTGTTCTGTTTGGGGTAGTCAGATATTTTAAATTATCATGACCCTATAATGGTAGAATTGCAGGGAGAGACTGGTATGAAACGGTTTACGTCATTCGGATGCCTGATGATGTTTTTTCTCCTTCTGACGCCTCTTCCGCCCAGGGCGGAGATGACTGTAACTATCGTCAATGGTTCGTCACTGGAAATCAATTATCTGTATCTGGATAGTGGTGAAGGCGGTATGGGTTCATCGATGAGTCTTGTCCCCGGCAACAGAATCAATATGAATGACGGCAATGCTTCTATCCTCAAGGGGCTTACGGTATTTGCCGGAACCAAGCGCTATGTCTTTGAGTCAATGAGTCTTCCCGGCCCGAAGCAGGTCCTGCGTTTTGTCCTGCACGATGACGGTGTACCGGCGCTTTTCCCTGAGGGAGAGTCCCAGTCGTCTGCCCAGGGAGAGAGCTTTGATGTTGAAACTGGTCCCATCTGGGACAACGATGATGCTCAGGAACGCTGTCCTGAAGTGCTGGCAGCCTGGATGGAAGCCAATCCCGGCAAGGAGGCCGAATGGACAGGCAACTGGACGACGACTGTTGAAGGGGAGACGAGTGTTTGCAATCTTCGGCTCAGAAATGCTTCTTCCAAGGTTTCGGCGTTATCTTCCGGAAGTATCACCGGAAAATCAATCCCGCTGATCCCCGAAGGAACGGTACCCGTTGACCTGGCACAGGTGCTTGCCGCCCACACTATGGCGGATCTACGCCCGATGAACATCACTGAAGCATCCTATCCATTCGCGGGTGAATTCTTCCTGCCTGTAAACTTTGCGGAGACAACCTGGCTGGCCAGGATTATTCCTGAAAACAGTGGAGAATTTTTCGGCAAAAACGTGGATGAATGCCCCATCAGCAGCATCGTGTTTCATACGGCCATTGACGATGAAGGTCTCAAGAACATCATTCTCGCTTTGTCCTCCGTAGGATACCGCCCCTGGTTCGCTTATGTGAAGAACGGGGAAAAGATGAATATTACCGATGCAATACATTTCTGGGATAATGCGGATACGCCCACTCAGTCCGATGCCGAGGAAACGATGGCCGAGAGTTGCGTTACTGTTTTCAGCGAGACCGATCCCATCATCCTGGAAGGTATTTATATTTCTGCGAAATGCTGGGACGAGGCCGTCAAGGGGGAAAACCCGGTCGCCCCTGTCATGCGTCTGCATGTTACCTCCAATAAGAACCTTTCCCTGGTCTGGATGGCCGATGGTTCCACGCTTATTGAGGCAAGCCGCGAATAGAATCATGCGTAGGGGAGTAGCGATTGTAGCGACGATAGTAGCCTGTGCCGTACTGTTCTGGGTCATGGGAGTCCTGCTGCTGACACGGCAAACCTGCCAGCTGCTGATTCTCATGTCCGGAGTAGGTATCGGGGCCATCTGTATGGCTTTCCACGCCCGGAAAAGAGACAGCCGAGTTCTTCTTGTCATTGCTCTTGCAGGCTTGGCGCTGGCTGTGGGGCTTGGCTTCATGGCCCTAGTGGACATGCTCGAACCGGAAATCCTCTCCTTCCGGATCATGCCGGAATATTCGCCAAAGACTCTCTCATAAGCCACATGTAGGTGAGGAAGGTATGAAACATTATTTTTTCTTCTGGAATGTCCGTCTATGCACACTTCTGCTCTGTTTTGGTCCTTGTTGCGGACAGGTGTTTGCCGAGAATGCTGGTGAAGTTCGGCCCGGCAAATGCGCGATTACGTCCGGTGGACATACATACAGGCCTTCAGGTTGTCTAATCAGGAAGGGAACAGATGAGGGGCTCGGCTGGCATATTATCGAGAAAAAGGACGGCAGCCCTTTGCTGGATGAAATACTTACCGTTTCCATAGTCGAAACTGGCCCCGGGACTGCCGAGGTAAGCGGACTGACGCAAGGCGGCATCAATTCCCGCTGGGGGGAGGCCAAGCGCGACGGAACCTGCTGGTCAGGAGAAGACTTCCGTATCTGTATCGAATAGGATGATCGATTTTGCGCACAACGCAGAGCAGGAAAAAACTCGGGAGGATACATGAACATCTGGCTTTTGGGGGCGCTGGCAATCGTGGTGGCAGCGGTTCTGTGGTACATCATGACCATGAATCGCTTCGCCAGACTTCTGGTGAAAATCAGGGAAGCCGATTCCGGTATTGAAGTGGCTCTAACCAAGCGTTTCGATACCCTGACCAAGATGCTGGAGGTGACTAGGGCTTATGCTAGGCATGAGGCCGACACTCTGGGGAACATAGTAAAAATGCGCCAGGGGATGAACATGACACAGCGGTCTGAAGCCAACAGTCAGATGGATGTCCTGCGTGGAAAAATCAACGTGCTGGCCGAAGCCTACCCGGAACTGCGTTCCAGCGACAATTTTCGCGCATTGCAGACCTCCATTACAGACGTCGAAGAAGACCTGCAGGCCGTGCGGCGTATTTATAATATGAATGTCTCGCAATTCAATCAGATGCTGGTGACTTGGCCAGACAGTATTGTGGGGCATATACATGGACATAAAAAGCAGGATTTCTTTAAGGCAGAGAAAGATAAAAAACAGGATGTGGCAATACATTTTTCCCTGTAACCTTTAACATATTTCCCGATAAGGAGTGGAAGATGAAACACACACTGAAGAAGCTGTATACATATTTTTCTATAATACTCTTGACTGCATTCTGTACTTTTTCCTTCGCTCAGGATGCCTTTTCCGCGCCAAAATGGATCAAAGTCACCTACAGTAAGCCTACACTTCAAGTTATCGGAAAAGATAAAAATAATTCAGGCTACCTAGCTTTAAAAGTTTCTGTGACCCACAAAAACAACAGTAAAAAGGGCGAAGTAATTAAGGCTATTTTTGATAAAACCCTTCAGGTTTCATATACATTAGGACCAGGCCGGTATACTTCCTTGTCTAACACCGTCAATGTCACCTCAAGAGTTAAATCAAATAAGGTTAATAAAGTCGAGATATACCCTGGTCAGAAATTCACCCTTTACTATTTAGTTCCCATTGATAAAAAAGGAAGTATTGGTAAAAGCTGGAGTTCTTTAAACGATCAGATTATTTCTGATTACAAGGCAGGGAGAGTGAACGATATTTTTAAAAATAGAAAATATGCTTACGAATTCCAGGTAAAAAAGGGCAAATAGATTTCATGGAGTTAGGCAGTAGAATGCCATAACGGCTCTTCCTCTCTCAAGAGTTTTTATTGATGAGCGGCCTTTGGCGAAGGATGTATTTTTGATGTACATACATCAAATTGCACAGCAGCATATACGTTGTATGCGTGTCTTGGTGCTGGCTGTAGCGCTGTTTTTTCTACTGCCCGTGAAATGGAGTTTTTGCTCCCCAAATGACATTTCAGTACATTTCAAGGAATTTGTGGTCAGAGATGGCAGATGGGGAGCAAAATTCTCGCTGAAGAACAACACCAGAGATCATGTGGTAACACACATCGACTACCGCGGCGAATATAGGAAAGATGGCAAGAAGAAAACCTTCACGAGAAAACGCGAGGGGAAACTGAAGCTGAATAAACCGCTGCTGCCAGGGAAATCCTTTACACTCACAGTTCTTTTGTCCGCTCCTGCGACATCCCATATTGAGAATATCACTCTTGCCGTTACTGATTACAGGTATAGAAATAAAGCCCAAAAAAAGTACCTCTCTGGGAGATCATCTCGGCAAACAACTCGCTGCAACAGTGCAGGATTATCTGGGAAGCCAATATGTCTGGGGTGGTACAAGTCCTGCAGGCTTCGATTGCAGCGGCTTGGTGCAGTATGTCTGCAAGAAACATGGCATTACCATCCCCCGCACCAGCGCAGAACAGGCCAAAAGTGGAATATTTGTTGCCAAAGAACATGTTCGCCCCGGAGATCTGGTATTTTTCGGCCGAAAATCTTCAGGTCCGGTGGATCATGTAGGCATATATATCGGTAATGATATCTATGTTCATGCTCCAAACCCGGACTATACCGTCATGAAGACACGCCTCAGCGACAACTCCTTTACCATGGATGGCACTCGTTATGTTTTTCGGGGGAAATATGTGACGGCACGGCGGGTGACTCCCTGACGCCGTATTCGTTTTATTCCAAACCGGCACACGTTGCTCAATCGATATGTCTGACGTTATTTTTATTGTCATTGCCCTTCTTTTCGAGTTTGTCGGCCCTGTTCTGCTTGCGGGTCTGCTGATCTGGGGAATCTGGAAATTCATACGGATCCGCCGTCTCCGCAGGAGTCTCAAGGCCGCAAAGAGCGATGCCGCGGCCCTGCAGATGGAATATACCCGCATCGGAGCCGGCGCTGTTACCTTTCTTGGCTGGGCGTCGTTCCCTGTGGTCATGGCCGCGGCCATGAGTATGGGAATGGAGATGGGAGTGTCCCTGATCTTAGCGAGCCTGTGCTGCAGCGTAATCCTGTATGGCTCACAGCGTCTGAAAGGCCGCTACAACCAGGATTTCAAGGAAAAAGTTGTCCGGGCGGAACTGGAAAAAGTCTTTGACGATCTTTCGTTCCAGCCTGAGGGCGGCCTGAATACCGATGTTCTGGGTTCCCTCGGCCTGTTCCCTTCCGGCAGCATACATTGCAATGACCTGATCACAGCCAAGTATCACGGTCTTGACTTTTCCCAGTGTGATATCCGCATTCAGGAGAACAGCGAGGTCGTCACCACCACGGAAGACGGTCACGAAGAGCGCCATACCGTCCAGACAGACGTGTTTCAGGGCAGGGTCATGCGTTTTGCCGTCGCCTCATCGGTCAAGGGCCCTGTGCAGGTGATACGGCGCGACTTCAGCGTTGCCTGCGTACTTTCGAATCCGGGCCAGTGGCAGCGGGTGGAAACGGAACTCGCGGCCTTTGGGGAGCGCTTTGAGGTCTTCGCACACGATCCGCGGGACGCTATGCGTGTCATGACGGCACAGATGATCGAGGGGATGTATTATCTCGATCGAAAGCTCAATGTTCCCTTGGCGTTCCATTTTGAAAACGGGGAGATGTTTGTCTTCATAGCCCTGCGCCGCGACGCATTTGATGTCTCCGGTAAAAAAACACTGCTGGAAGAGCGGAAACTGCTGGAAGAAGATATCAGCCTGATCACGGGATTTCTGGACACCATGTACTTCAAGAAAGACAGGAGGCACATGGATGGCGAAGGGAACGAGGAGAAGGCGCGAGAAACGGCAGCATTGGAAGCGGCATCTGCCGGCAGTGCCGGATTTCCCCTGCCCGGCAGACTTTCTCGCCTAGGAGTTGGGCTGCAAAGGCCCATGCGGCTGCTTTGCCACCTCGTTTTCTGGCTTCCCGCCGCCGTGTGGGGAATTTCTGTGATTGCAGCATTCCTGCGCCTGCCGGACGGCATCGCTCTTTCCTTCAGCATCACGAACGGGACAACAGAATTAACGGACTCCTGCAACACATTCGCATATATTGTAGTGGGGGCCTTTTTTGTTCTGCCGTCGGCCTTTTTTGTGGGGAGCGTTATGGCCAGGGCCTTAAATGTGTTCTTGCTGGGCGGAGGGAGCGGCATCAACAGCGGCAGCCGCATTCTCCAGATGCTCAAGTCTCTCGTTCAGGCCCTGTTCGTCGGTATTCCCCTGTGGCTACACCTTTTAATCATCAACATCAATCTGGACGCGCTCTAGGGACGATTCCGCCGGAGGCTACCAAGGAGAATGTCATGCACGCACTTCACCCGAGAAATCTTTTTGCGCTGGTTTGTCTTCTGCTGCTGACAGCATCGGCGGCAGCCGCCACCCCGGCAAATCACGATGCCCTCATGACCGACGGCGAATACCGGAAAGCCTTTGAGGCCTATTCCACAACAGATCAGGAAGCCGGGAAACGTCTTGACGCCCAAGATTTTGCCGCCGTCCAGAAAGTTGTGCAGGCAGAAATGGCGGAATGGGCCGAGATGGAAATATCCGCTGGCTCATCGGAAACCGAAGCATGGAGCAATGCCTATGCGACGGGACGCGACAGCCTGAACAGCGAACTGATGTGGGACTGGCTGCGCCGTCACCCTGAAGGCGTTCAGGGATTTTACCGGATGCAGAGCAAGACCTTTGACGGCTGGATGACCGTGCGGAAGGAAAAAAATGCGGATATGTACGCAGTGCATATTGTTGCCAGCCAAAAGAGCACTCCTTTCAACAGCGGTGAGCTGGATGGCGTGGGCAGGCTCAAGGACAACAGCATGCAGGTTGCGGATCAGTCCGATGAAAAGAATCCTGTCCAGATTGCCTTTCATGGAGAGACGGCAACCATCGTCGAACCCGAGGCTTTCAAAAAAAGCGGAGCCTTGGGCTCCGGTGTCAGCTTTGACGGTGACTTCATACGTGAAAAGAAATTCGAGGAAAAAAACTTTTCTACGGAAGAGAGGAAACGTATGAGCGTATTTCTGTCTTATTTCACCGAAATCGGTATGATGAATTTCACGGCTGAAGATGTGCTCAATACAGATACCCCCTATGAAATGATTCGATTCGGCATTTGGCATAATTTCATGAACGACGATAGCCACATTCAACCTTGTGCCGCGTATGGATGTCCGTGGGGTTCTCTGACCATAGACTGCGCTTACGTCAAAGACAGCCTTCAGCATTATTTTGGCTATAACCTCAGGCAATGTCTCTCTGCAACACATCCGGATTCGAGTTCTCCCTATGACAAGTATCAGTTCGATGGCACGCGGTATCATTTTGAAGGGGCTGCCGGTGAGGCTGTCTACTATACGCGGGTCAACGAGGCCAGGCAACGCACGGATGGGTTGATTGAGATGAAAGGCATAGTCTACAACGCGGACGACAAAAAGGACATTCTAGGCAACGTTACCGCACTGGCCAAACCTCATACCTGGAAAGGAAAGAACACTTTGGTTATTGTGAGCCTGAAAACACAATTCAAAGAGTAGCTTTGTATCTGTTTCGGAACAAGGCCAACCTGTGCAACCTGATAAAGGAGTAGACAATGCCTAAAGCCATACCTTTTCTCTTTCTTGTCCTCTCGTCTTTTTGTCTATGCCCGTTCGCTTTCGCTCTGCCGCAGCAGCATGAGGCATGGTATCAAGATAATGATGCCTACCGCACAATGTATGACCGTTACGAGATCGGGCTTCAGAGAGCCTATGACGCATTACCCGAAGAATCATACAAAATATTGGAGAAAGAAAATGATGCGGCCATTGACGAAAGTGTGAAGCATGCCGAACCTGCAGGGAAAAACGCCGCCTTGGCCTGTGCTCAGGCTTTGGCGGAACGCATCTTGATTATGGAAGAAATGGTGAGCAATGCGGACTCGGAACGGGTTGCGGGCACGCCCAATCCTCTTGAGGGATTCTACCGCCTGATCGGGCGTCAGGGGGATGATGGCTATCTGACCATTAGCCGGGACGGAAACGGCTGCTACTGCCTGGAAATTGCCGTATGGCAGACAGACACGCCGCAAAGTTTCGGGTGGAGCCAGGCTCAAGCAGCTACAGTAAGCGATAGTTTCAGCACTACGGCGGTGTATCATCCGCAAGCTGCCAAAGAAAGCAACGCTAGGGACATCCAACTGCATTTCACCATCAAAAGCGGCCAGGCTACGGTCACTACCACAAAAGTATTCAAAAAAGGGGGATACGTCTGGTTTAGCCGAGGAGAAAAATTCGTTGCAAAAAATATTATCCTGGATGGAACCTATCGGCGTATGCCCTACAGCCAAACTGGCAAGTAACAATGGATGCGAAAAATAACCTCGAAATGGCCGCCTGGAAAATCTTTGTCCCTGTTTTTGACGTAGAGCCGTAAAATTTGTGGGGCAGAGCGTGGTTCCGTTCGGGCCTCGGGAATAATTGCTGTATAGACTCTCCCGTTTCTCTTCAACAGACCCAAAACAGCTATTTTTCCGGCAGATCTCCGCCCCCGTTTACCTTTTCTTACTCCTCCAAAGTAACTTTCATCAGCTTCTATCTCACCGAACAGGCGATAACTGGGGAGATGAGAAGCAATAAGACGGCGCAAGCGTATGGATGAGGAACAGGTGACGGACCTCCATGTCTTCGGAGACTGGCGGCCCCTGCACCGGGAAGCCGTCCTGCTGGCTAGAGTCCGGGGCATCCGGGTCTGGGCCTATGAGGAAGGTTATCTGCGCCCGGACTACATCACAATGGAGCAAGGCGGTGTAAACGGCCTTTCCTCCCTGCCGAACACCAGAGAAGGCATGGCGGAACTTGCCGCCCACTGTCCGGACGTTCCCGAAGCCCGGAAAGGCGGCAATCCGCAAACCGTCAAGACATGGCGGGCCATCGCCCATTATGCGGGAACCATCTTTCTCTGGGTTTTTAAACCCACCGTCCGCAGAGCGCCAGCCGCGAGGTCTGGGGCTGGTTTCTGCGCGTGCTGAGCCGTTCCGTCCGGCGGAAGCTTTCCGCTCAGGCCCTTCGGGCCGCGTCCCGCGCCCATGCGTCGTACTTTCTCTTTCCCCTCCAGTTTGACGCCGATTCCCAGGTACGCCGCTATTCACCCTACAGCGGCATGAAGGAAGCCATTGCCTGTGTGCTGACTTCCTTTGCTCGAAGCGCCCCGGCGGATACCCATCTCATTATCCGCAATCACTCGCTGGATAACGGCCTGATCGACTATGCGGGCTTCATTGCTTCCTTTGCTGCGGCCTGCGGCATCAGTGACCGGGTGCACTTCATTGAGGGCGGCAAGGCACACCAGATGATGGACAAAAGCCTCGGCGTGGTGGTGCTGAATTCCACTATAGGGATTTCGGCTCTTCGTCAGGCCAAGCCGGTCTACTGCGTGGGAACGTCCATCTACGCCAAGCCCGGCCTCGCGGTGACCAGCGCGGAAATGCCGCTGGACGCCTTCTGGAGCCATCCGCGTGGACCGGAAACGGCTGCGATTGCGGATTTCGAGCGTGTGCTCAAGACTCATGCCCTGGTCAACGGGAATTTCTATACCCGGGAGGGCATCAGCACGGCCATTGACGGGATTCTGCAAAGGCTGGGAAGGCATTAGGGGAAACACCTGTCACGCCCGTGGGGAAGACTCATAGAGAAAAAGCACCCCGATTCCTGCTACGAACAGAAATCGGGACTGACGCGGCACGTTACGCGCCCCGCACGGTTGCCATGGTCTTTTTTTTCACAGCCCTGGCCCATTGCTACAAATGGGCCAGGGCATTCTGTTATCTGGTGTTCGATACCAGCAACATTAACCATACATCTTATTGATTTCTTTTTCTATTTTTTGCAAAACTTGAAAAGTATATAAATTGGCCACTGCCCGGCCTGATTTCTCCATGCTACACAAGATTCAATCCCTTTGAGTCTGTTTTAGCCATTAGCGAGGAGAAGTTATGTTGGAGCTCTTGACCAGGAAAGAACAAGATGTCGTCAATCTGCTGATGAAAGGTATAACTCCAAAAAAAAATTGCCCGTGAACTACGTACATCGCGTAGGCTCATACATCTGCATCTTTCCCGTATCCGCAAAAAATTTTCCGTACACACAACGATAGAGATTATGCGTTGTATCGGGGAGATGATGGATTGTTCCAAGCACAGCATAAAACTTACACCTCGCGGAGCGGAAGTCTTTCGACTGTCCCTCGACGGATTCAGCACCACAAGAATCGCCCGATGTCTGAAAATCACTCGAAGCGGCGTCCGACGCCACAGAGAAAAAATGCTCATGGTAAACGGATGTAATTCCATATTGGAATTGGTTGCAAAGTATTACGGGACATACGCAGAGTAATATTCTCAAGGAGTTTTCATGGAAACTGACGGACGTACCATCATCATTTCCACGCCGGAAGAACTGTTTCCCCTTATCACGGAAGCCGTGCGACTCGCCGGTTATGAGAATGCCCGAAATACTTCTGACTGCCCGAACCAGAAGTTGCTTGCTCCCAAAGATGTGGAAAGAGAGTTCGGCATCCGCCAGAAGACTCTCGCTTACTGGCGTCAGGAATGTATCGGCCCGGCATATACGAGTTTCGGCAGGCGCGTTTTCTATGAACGCTCCGTATTGGAAGAATACATCGCCTCCGGACGCATCCAAACCTTGGACACAATCAAATGATGGATTTATCAGGCAAGCATATCCCCGATAATCGAGAGCTTTTCGCTTTCCTGGCCGGGGAACAAATGGGCATACCGCATGGTCATGGTGATGTTCTTATGGCGCATGAGCTTTTGCAGTTCCATGAGTGTGACCTTGCCGGACTGTGCCAGCCAGGATGCGAACGTATGCCGCATGGTATGCAATGTGACCATATACAGACTGTCGCAGTTTTCTGGCTCCAGACCGAGTTTTCTGACGGCGGTTTTGAAGCACGCGGGAGTTTTAGTGAAGGCCGTCTTCTTGCGGGGCTGCTGGAAGATGGGTTCCGCAGGTTTGCGCTTATACGCCTGGAGCATCCGGATCATGTCCTCAGGTACTCGGACGAAAACACGCTTGCCGCCTTTCTGAATGATATAAAGACCGCAGGCGTTAGCATCCACGTCCTGTCCACGCAGCTTGAAAATTTCCGTGGGCCGGAGGCCGGTTCGCAGGGAGAGCAGAGCCATGTCATGCAACTGGGGATGACGCTTTTCAAGGTCGTCCAGAAGGGCCTTGGCTTCCTCTCTGGTCAGGAAACGCAACCTTTCATTGTTGGCCGTCACCATTTTCCATGTACCGCCCTTGGTGGACAGCGGGTTGACTCCGCTCCACATACTCGTGGCGATAGCATGGTTTATGGCAGATCGCATGAACGAAAAGATATTGTTCACGGTCTGCCCGGCCAGCGTTTTCCGTTTCCCTGTTCTGGCTTTGGACTTGCCTGTGCTCTTTTTGGCCTTCGTATTCCCGGTAGGTGTCTTCAGAAGCTGAGCTTTGAGGGTGGAAAGAAGATTGGGCGTCAGTTCGACCACAGGCAGGGAGTGAATTTTATCCTTGAGATGCGCCTGATATTGACTATAGTGCTGGCTGACGGACTTTCCTTCGCTTTTGCCCCATTCAAGGTAGGCGTCCACCAGGTCTCCGATGGCGACTTTTTCCCGCTCGACGGGGGTGACGCCAGTGACGGCAATCTCCGCAAGGAATTTTGCGCGCTCTTTTTGAACCAGGGCCGGACGGATGCCCTTGCTGTGTCTGCCGACAGTTTTCCAGTGGCCTTTGCCCTGGGTGTCCGTGAAACAGAAACAGTAGATACGATCCAGCAGACCAGTTCGTGGATCACGCTTGGCGGACTGGCGGTAGTAAACGCCCTCGAACTTTGTTTTTATGTATTTTCTGCTGGTTACGTCGCTCATGAAGAGATAATAACGACGAATTACTCAAATTGGAAGATGATTATCCGTTCCTTATCCAAAAGATATTTTTCTGAAATTTTTTTAAGTAATAACATATTTGATTTACTTATTATTTTAGTATCAATACTGGCAATATATGAGAGAGAGAGAGCATACGCACCTCATGGCTGCAAAAACAACATGGCACAAGCTGATTGATCTATAAAAAAAGTACAATACTTCGATGTGTTAAAACAACGCGTCATGTGATACCACGTATCACATTTAATACTAAAAATAAATCACACCGAATTTATTGAATATTACTATAAAAAGTTTCATGTCCGTTTTTAAATATGAAACTATTTTCATAAGTTACAATAATCACGATAAGATATCCCTGAGCATATCCCAAACCTGTTTCAAAAAATATTTTGGAACATTCTGAACGCCCCGATACTACGGATACCGACCTCACGATGCCGTCCTGCCAATTGCCTCCTGGGACTCCGAACGTACCCCGCGCCGTTCAGCCTGAAAATAGCGTCCGCACAACTGTACCCTACCCAGCAACACGCCAGCATATGCCACTAACGCCCATTCTTCCTTTCGAGAAGAATGGGCGTTTTTATACGAGCGAGTATTTCTGAAAAAAGGAAGCATCGTTTCCGCATAGGACATGCCGCTCATAGAGAGCTGGCCCATTCGTGAAACCCGGAACAGGCAAAAAAAGAACCACTGGATGCTTCATTCTGCGCCTGCGCTGACGCCGGGCGCACAACGGATTACGCTCCGGGCTTCGTCGAGGGCGGGGGAACGCGATATCCATAAAGAGACGGCTCAGGACTAAAAGGAACCTTCACATCGGCCTGCTCCGCAAAAACGACCCGGTTTTTCCCGCTGCGTTTGCCGATGTACAAAGCGGCGTCCGCCTTGCGGATCAGAGTGACACAATCTCCGCCGTCTTCGGGATATCGGGCGACGCCGATGCTGCACGTGACGCCGCAGGAGCGCAGGGAATCGTCCAGCAGAGCGGAAAAAGCGGCCCGCAGGCGTTCCACGCAGCGGTTGACCGACTCCGCCCCACTCACTCCGGGGAGAAAAAGGATAAATTCGTCGCCGCCGATCCGTCCCAGAACGTCCGTGGGGCGCAGAACGTCCCGGAAGGTTTTGCCAAGCGAGCGGAGAAGTTCGTCGCCGCGCAGGTGCCCCAACAGGTCGTTGACCTGTTTGAAATTGTCCAGATCAACAAACAATACGGTGGCGGGGGCGTCCGGACATGCGGCAAGTCGCTCCCCGATGAGGCGCAACGATGTCTTGTGGTTGTACAGGCCGGTCAGCGAGTCGGTTTGGGCCTCATGTTTCACCCGCTTGAGTTCCTTTTCCTCCTCATAGACGCGGGTGATATCCGTACGGGTCAGCAAGATCATCCGGTTGGGCCTGTCGTAATAGATGTACTGGAGCCTTTTCCGCGTGTAGCCGCGCACCGGGTCCATAATCCCCACGTTGAAGGCGTGTTCCCCATGCAGCTCCAGCTGTTCGAGAACACGGTCCACCTGCATTTCCCGGATGGTCATCTCCACATCTTCGGGAGCGACGAAGGCGCGGGCGTATTTGACGAGTTCCGTGGCGTAGTCATCGCAGACGACCGGAGGCAGGGGCGTTCCGCTGTCGTTGCTGCCGAACATGATGTATCTGTTTCTGTTGGCGTCCAGATAGATAAAATAATCGCAGTTTTTGTACACGTATCGGTCGACGATGCTCTGGAGCAGCTTTTTTTGATCGATATCGGACAACGTGATCAGCACCCTTGTTTTCCCCTCCAAGCGGATGCAGAACTCCTGAATTTCCACCCAGATATATACACCGTTCCGCAAAAAACGGGCTTCGGTGCTGCGGTAGCCGTCGGAGCCGCCCGCAAACGACCTGAGAGTCTCCAGAGAAAAGAGAGCGGCCAGAGCGGCGCGGTCTTCCTCGTGGACGCCTTCCGTCCGGCAGAATGCGAGAAACTCCGTCCAGTCGTACTCGTCTTTCCCCACACAGCCATACGGTGCCGCCCGCAACACCCGGGCCCGCCCCGTGTCCATGTCCAGCTCGATGATTGCGTCAAAAAGTTTTTCGAGAAGTTGCAAAAACTGCCGGAGAAACGTGTGGTAGATGCTTTCCGGCTCCGGTTCTTGGGGCAAGTCGGCATAACGGAAGGTGCACAGCACGCACTGATTGGAAGAAGGAACCGCTGAAACCACTACTGTCCGATATTCCCTCCCTGAGATACGCGAAAACCGCAGTTCACGAGGCGCTCCGTTTTGCCGCAGCGCGAGGAGATGTCGGGGATGGAAAAAATCGGAAAATCTCTGCCGATCTTCCGGAGCGACATGTTGCCCGGCAAGCTCCCCGATGGTGACGGCGTCGAACGCTTCCGTATTCCGCAAGAACGTTCCCGAAGTATCGGTAGAGAGGAGCCGGCAGACGCCATGCTCCGGGTCGATGAGAGCCACCTCCAGATACAGGCGACAAAGGGCGGACAGATGCTTTTCAGGTTCTTTCATAAAATCGTGTTCTGATGTTATGGCTATACAGTAATGGTGTTCTTTATTATCATGGGTTTCCTCTATGCACCATAGAAATAAAAAACAAGTAAATTAAATAGATGTAATATACTAACTTACTAAAGGCGATATTCCCCGAATCTTCACCGGGGTTATGAAAACGCGGCGGCGCGCGGGAACGCGTCGTGGACGCTTTCAGCATCCAAAGAGAGTCAACTCTCAACAGGTTATAACGAACGGATGTTGCATGCAACAAACGTCCGCCCCGACGGTAACGAACTCCCTTTCGGACGATGCACGATAGGCCGCTCTTGTACTCTCCGGGACATTCGTCACCCGGCTGCTCTTGCTCTCAAGAAAGAAGTACGGTATGTTATGAAATTCATGCCGGTGCATGTGATGTCCGTAACGAGTGGGATCGCCTCACAAGCGCCCCTGCAAAAGGAAAACGAGGTGCCATGAATAGTGTCCTGCGTGTCATAACGGCGTATGATTATGAATGTATCATCGCTGTGGATATTCCCACGGGATACTTCAAAACACATACAGGCGGCAGCCATTGCATCCTGCTCCCGGAGCAAGGCGATCTTGAGGAGCAGGTGCGCAGCGCGGCGGACTGTTTCGTGTTGCCGGAGGACAGGCAGGAATATTTGGAGAAGATGTCGCTGCCCGCCATCATCCGCACGCTGGAAGGCCAGCAACGCCCCAGCTTCACCTATCGGAGGCGGAAGCCCTCCGGTGAAATCGTCTGGATCAAGGTTTCCTTCCTCTACGCTTCCGAGGACAAGGAGCAGGTCATCATAACCTGCTGCGACACCACCGAGGACGTGCTCGAACGCCTGAATGAATACAAGGAGCTGGAGCTTCGGGATCAGGGTATCCGTTTCATGGCCCAGAATCTGTGCGAGGATTTCCTCATCGCGGATCTGGAAAACGGCAGAAGCAGCATGGTGACCCCGGACAACGGCAACATGGAAATCAAGGGCACCTTCGAGGAACAGATACGCTGGTTCGCGGAGAACATTCTGGCCCCGGAAGAACGCGAAGACTATCTGCGCTACTTCGACTTGAACAACCTTGTGCCGCATATCCGCAAAAACAATGGTTTCTGCACCATGAACTGCACCGTGGTCTACAAGGACGGGCGGCACCATTTCGTCGTGGCCACCACTCTGATCAAAGATCCTTTTGATCCCCAAAAAGAATACCTGTTCGCCTATGCTCAAGACATCACACGCCTGAAGCAGATGGAAAGCAGAAACAAGGAACTGTTCGTCCAGAGCCGCCGCGATCCCCTGACCGGTCTGAGCAACCGTCAGGCGACGGAGCAGGACATCAACGAATATCTGCACACCTCCGGGCGCGACCGTAAGAGCCTGCTGCTCATTCTGGACATCGACTTCTTCAAGCATTTCAACGATAGCTACGGGCATATGGTAGGCGATGAAGTCCTGCTTTTCATGGCCCAGTCTCTACGGAGCATTTTTCGCAAGGAAGACATCATCGGTCGTTGGGGCGGCGACGAATTCATTATTTTTCTGAAAGAGTTCAGTTCATTGCGCGCCGTCACCGAACGCCTTGTGCATCTGCGTCGGAAAATGAAGGATTTTATTGTGGAAGACACGGCCATCCCCGTCAGCCTGAGCATCGGCGGAGCCGTGTCCGGAGAGAGCCTGTGCAGTCTGGAGGCGCTGTTTCAGAAGGCTGACATGGCGCTGTACACCGTAAAACGCGAAGGCCGGAACGGCGTTGCCATTCTGGACGAAAACGACGCCCGACAGGTATAACCCCTGTTCTCTCAAACGCCAGAAAGTTTACGTCCAAAGGTGCTTCCATCCGCCTGGACATCCTTCTCTCCAATCTTCGCCTATTTCCGAACATCTTCCCCCCAAAAAGCAGCCTTGCATGGTGATATGCCATGCGGGGCTTTTTCCTATCAATATCCCTGTTTCTCAACTATCTACCCGAGGCACCATATTGGCAGTACAATCCTTTTCGCGTATATTCCCAAAACACTCTCATCTTACTCATATTTTTACAGAAACGGAATACAAACGTGAAATACAAGCCTCCCTTTACCATTACTCCTGTCATACTTCGACTCGTGAGTGAAATCAGCGAGCTTGTTGGTCATGTTCAAGCCCTTTCGGGTTCGGCTTCCCCCTCCTGCGCAGGGAAAACCGGATTCGAACCATCCATGCCTCGTTAGCCATTGAGAACAACACACTCACTCTGGAGCAGGTCACAGCGGTCCTGAGCAGAACACATATATTGGGTCAACTTCGTGAAATTCAAGGAGTTCGTAATGCTTTCAGTGCATATGAACATCTGGAAACATGCCCCCACTTCCTCGCAAAACGACATTCTTGCGGCCCATGCCATACTGATGGCTGGCCTTTTGTGAAGCATCTGCAAAAGGAAGCTGAGCGTCTGACCGTTGAGCTAGGGTCAGAACTCATTAATTGAGATAAAAGATAACGGTAACAACAAGGCAGATGGCTGAGAAAAAGGTATGGGCACAGCGGTCATACCGAGTCGCGATACGCCGCCAGTCCTTCAGTTTGCTAAATGTATTTTCAATAAAATATCGCCACTTATATAGCGTTTTGTCAAAGGGAAACGCTGTATTCCTGGTTCCTCGGGGTGGTATGCAGACTGCCATCCCCTTGGTTTTCAGAGATTCCCGCAACCAACTCGCGTCATAGCCCCCATCTGCCAAAAACGTACAGGTATCGGGAAGGAGGTGCTGGAGAATGGCTGCCCCTTTGTAGTCGCTGACCTGTCCTTCTGTCAGCAAAAGCAGGACGGGCCGCCCATGCCCGTCACAAACGGCATGAAGTTTGGAATTTAGGCCTCCTTTTGTTCGGCCGATGAGACGTGGAGAATCCCCTTTTTGAGCAGACTTGCCGCCGTGCGGTGAGTTTTGAGGTGGGTGGAGTCGAGCATCAGGGAGCCATCAAAAGGCGTCTAATTTGCCAATTCATTGAAAATTTTGTTGAAAACTCCGAGTTTACTCCACCTAAAAAAATGGTTGTACAGGGTTGGGCCGTACTCATCAGGAGCATCCTTCCACTGAAGTCCGTGCTTGATGACGTAGATAATACCGCTGACGACGCGTCTGTCATCCACACGGGGAGCACCGTGAGAACGGGGAAAGAACGGTTTGATACGTTCCAACTGGCTTTCGGAAAGATAAAACAGGGTACGCATGGGAACCTCCGTGCCCCCTGCAATACCCTGTTTTCGTTCCTTGGAAAATAACGAGTCCTGATCCGAGATGTCATTTCATAATTCTAAAAATTTTCTAACAAATCGTCTCTGCTGTTTTTCATGAGCAAATACGAGATGCTAACCTATGCGCAGTGGACAATTTTGGAACCGATCATCTTCGCAGCACTAATGGCCCTCTCAGGGCGAGGGAGACCTCCTTCATGATAATAGATTTGTCATGAACGGCGTCTTGTAGGTGCTACGCACTGGATGGAACTGGCTGGGCAAACTTGCCTGAACGCTTTCCCTCTTCATCCACTTGTTACCGCTGGTTTAGTCGCTGGGTGAAAACGGGAACACTCCGCACAATTCTTGAGGCGTTAGCGAGACATGGAGCAGTAAGGCATGAAACCTTTCGAAATGCTTCATTGATGGAACATTCAGCATAGCAAAAAAAGGGTTCAAAAGTCGGAAAGGCCAAGCGGGGCAAAGGTACGAAGCTCATGGTTATTTTAGACGCTTCTGGTCTTCCACTCGCCGTGCACACGGATTCTGCTAGCCCTCATGAAGTCACCCTTGTCCAAGCTCCCCTCGATGAAACGTTCACCGTGGGACGACTCCAACGAATTATTGGGGATCGTGCCTATGACAGAGATCCGCGTAATCGAAAGCGGCCAGCAACGCAGGATGGTCGCCCGTTACGGCGATATCGTTGCCGCTGGAAGGTGGAGCGATTGTTTTCTTGGCTCAACAAGTACAAGCACACAATTGTCCGATGGGATCACTGTCACGAACGCTTTACTGCCTTTGTTCAATTAGTTTTCTCAATGATTTTTATGAGAAAACTTTGCCCCGATTTATGAAATGACCTCTACTCATCATCGGCTGATGCCTCCAGCAGTCCGTATTCATGAAGTTTTCTGTAGAGTTTGTTACGGGAAATACCTAGTTTTTTTGCAACAGAAGATTTATTGTACCGACATTTTTTTAACGCCTGCTTGATGAGATTCCTTTCCGCATCAGAAGTCACTTCATAGAGGTCCACGTTGATGTCATTGGCCCAAACTGGAGTTGTCTTTGCTGGTACAGTATCCGTGTGAGATTGCGGAAGGGAAGGTGGTTGAATAGCATTGATAAAACGGGTGGGGAGGAGTTCCTTTGTAAGGATATTATTTTCAGAAATGGAATAAAGAGCATATGTCAAGACATTCTTGAGTTCCCTGATATTGCCTGGCCAAGAATGCAAATTAAACAAGCGATAGACTTCTTGATCTACCCGAATCTCCTTTGCTTTGGTTCCTCCAACGCTCTGTTCAATAAAATACCGCATAAGCAGGGGGAGGTCTTCTAACCGCTCCCGAAGCGGCGGGATATATATTTCAAAGACATTGAGACGATGATAAAGGTCTTCACGGAATTTACCCTCACGCACCATCTGTGGGAGAGTTCTATTCGTAGCCCCAATCAGCCTGAAGTCAGAATACAGGCGGCCCCGGTGCGCTATTTTTTGTATCTCTCCACTCTCCAATACCCGAAGCAATTTCACCTGAATAGATAGGGGGAGTTCACCTATTTCATCCAGAAAGATAGTACCTCCATTGGCCATTTCAAACTTGCCTATCAGACCGTCAGCTCTCGCTCCGGTAAACGCACCGGCATCATACCCAAACAGCTCCGACTCGATCAGTTAGGGCGGGAGGGCCGCGCAGTTCACAGTAACAAAAGGGTGGTCCGCCCTGAGGCTGGCCATGTGGAGGGCTTGGGCCACAAGCTCCTTGCCGCTGCCGGATTCGCCCCATAGCAAAATGGGCTCATGGCTGGCCGCAAAGCGTTGACCAAGATGTTTCATCTCCATGAGGGCTTTACTTTCGCCTATGATGTCTGCGAAGGTGAACAGCCTGCCGACCTGTTTTGATCTGCTTTGCTCAAAGTGTTGGGCGACCTTTTCTAGATTGTGGAGAGTATCCATGAGCATTTGTAATTTGTCCCTGCCTAGGCTCACGGGTATACTTTCAATAACGACTCCGCGCAATTTTCCACTATCATCTTTCACTGGATAACGAAAAGAAATCCCCTTTTCATTGTTGATTGTAAGGCTTGAGGAAATAACAGGTTGTTGAGTACGGATGACACTCATAACGCCATGTTCGCCTGTAACAAATATTTCTGTGACATTCTTGCCGATCACATCATTAGAGAAGCCAAACATATCTATAAATGCTTTATTGCAATACAAAAAATTTCCAACTTCAGACAAAAGGGCCACTCCAGTATGAAGCAAGTCAAATATCCCAGTGTTGACGCCTGTTGCTATCTTTTCAAATGAATCACCGAATAAAAAGAGTTTACTCATCTTCCTTGCTCCTTGCCTGGAGTAGCCATATGCTGATCAACTCCTGTATGTTATCAAGAACGGATATATTTTAAAGAGAAAGTACCCACTTGATCCTTATGGAGTTTTTATTCTAATGGCCATATCTCCATATCCACAGAGCGGATGCCATCATATTTCTTTGTAACGCACTCTAGGTCTTTATTGATCTGCAGACTATACTTGTAGCGTCAATGCCCAAATACATAGAGATTGTGTCTGAGGTGACAAAGCGCACGTCAGATGCCTGCATGGCTTCGTGCATTCACGCGCCCCGTACTCAGTCGGCGCACTGTTCCGTTGTTGGCGTCGACGCTGCCCTGTCTGTGCAAATCTGCATTTTTACAGTTTTATTGTAGCATATTATGGACATTTTCCGGGCATTCGGCAGAGAAGTGGCATTTCAATGTTACGTCTCCGCACGGCTTTCATTATACGAAATTTATCCCCGGTTGACCAGAGCCCCAATTGGCAACAATCCATCACGCTTTCCTCACGGCGGATTACGTTTGACACAATGGGAATTGCTCCAAAATCATTCACCCATCAACACAAAGTGTACTGTTTGAGCAACAGATTGAACAATATCAACAATCAAAAAAGACCGTTGTCATAACTAGGCGTTGCCGATGATAATCGTGTACATCTGCGGCGAAGCATCAAATGATGGTGCATAAATCAAGTATTCAAATATGTTATATTTGCCATTTTTCTGTTTGGCTGTGTCACAGGAAGCGATTGATACTTTATTTCTTGAAATTTCAAAGAGATAACCAAAAAATATCTCAGCCATGGAGTCTGCCAATGGAAAAATTGGAGAAAAAGGCTGTATTTTCACCATATTGTGGAGATGAAACGATCACATCCTATGACAGAGCCTTCTGTTTTATTCCAGGTCCAATAAAAATTCTTGTTCGGCGTGATTTATGCATATGTTAATTAACTTATCCCCCCAACAACAGGAGGAAAAATGAACTCCGGAATGGTTTATAATATCCAGCGCATGTCCACCAAGGATGGCCCTGGTCTTCGTACCACAGTCTTTCTCAAGGGATGTCCGCTGCATTGTCTTTGGTGCAGTAATCCAGAGTCTCAAAGCAGCCACCCGCAGCTAATGTGTTTTGAAAATCTCTGTACCTCTTGTGGGGCCTGTGAAAAAATCTGCCCTCATAGGGCTGTAATCAAAACAGAAAAGGGATTTAATCGAGAGCGTTCAAAGTGTAAAGACTGCGGTCTCTGTGTAGATGTCTGCCCGTCCAAAGCCAGGGTGATGTCCGGTCAACTGATGACTGTAAAAGAAGTTATGGATATTGTTGACCGTGACAATATTTTTTATGCCAACTCTGAAGGCGGTGTCACCTTCGGCGGTGGTGAGCCTACCGCTGCTGGAGATTTTCTTATTGAACTCATGCAGGATTGCGCCAATAAAGGTTACCATGTCTGTGTAGATACATGCGGAATATGCAATATGAGACAATTCCGCAAGGTTATTGATCTCGCCGATCTTTTTCTCTTTGACTGCAAACATATGGACCCGCAGGAGCACCGGCGTCTCACGGGCATGGATAATGTCATTATTTTAGAAAACCTGCATCAGGTTTTGAACTCAGGTAAGGATGTGCACATACGTATTCCCCTCATGCCCGGATTGAATGATTCAGAGGCCAATATCAAGGCTATAGCCGAATTTTTGCGTCCCTACGGGAAAAATGAAGTGGATATCCTTCCCTGCCACGCCTTCGGGGCAAGCAAATATGATGCATTGCGTATTCCTCGCCCCTCCGTGGAAGCGTATTCTCCTGAAACGCTTCAGACCGTTCTGAAGCGCTTCAAGGAGAATGGTCTTGCTGTGACCATCGCATAAAAGAATTCTGCGATGAAATCTGCTCAAAATGAAACGGCGCTTTCGCGAAGATCACCCACTCTGTCAGCTACGGCGCTCTCCGGGAGGTGATGCCAGCGATGCGAAATTCCTAGGTGTTATTGGCCGTCTTGGAAAATAGAACACACTATTTCAACCTTTTTTCGACGGAGAGTATCATGTCCGAACAGTTTTCCATCTATCGCTGCAATGAATGCGACTGTATGGTTGAGATCATTAAACCCGGAAACGACGCCCCCTCTTGCTGCGGCAAAACAATGGAGGCCCTGCAATACAATACTGACGAAGCAGGCTTGAAAAAGCACAGCCTCTCTGTCATCGGCGATAGCGAAAAACACAGCGTGGTCCGCGTAGGCGGCATGGGAGGGCATCCCATGAAGAAAGCTCACTCCATCGAATGGGTCGAAATCATCAGCCTTTGCGGCGCGCATCATCGTCGCTTCCTGAATACGGGCGATGAATCCGAATCTTGGTTCCTTCCTCCGGTTGAGCATGTCATGAAGGCCCGCGCCTACTGTGGGAAGCATGGATTGTGGAAATGGGAAAAGCAGGATTGATCTGAAAGCCGTTTGATCAGGATAATCCATACGTTCTATTGCAGCGAATGAACCTGACGCGAACAATCTGACTGGCTGTTGCGGCAGGTTCACTGAAATGATAAAATGAACATACTCAACCAGACAACGCCAAAAAGGTGCGCGCCCGAACATGCCAAACGGGGTGCGCACCTTTTGTAGAGAGGGTGTCTGCTTCCTGAAAGAGCCGCAAGGAGGAGGTTACTCGCGTCAGGAAACGGGCTCACTTGGTCAACAGGGAATGCTACTTATCCAGAGCCGTAATTTGGGGTAGCTTGTTTTCGTCAAGATCGATGCTATAGCGACTTCCGTAGATGTCGATAACGTCGTTACTGATGATAAAAGGTATTCCTTCAACATTGGCTTCCTGCTCTTCCTCTTCGCGTTCATCAATGCCCATGCGCAGCTCCATATGGCTTTTGCATGCGCATCCAACCTTTGCTTCGCGGATACGATAAACGGCATCTTCGTTGTCTTCTTCAGTCAAAAGGGCCTTGAATTTGGCGATAGCTTCCTGGGAAAGAGTAATTTCAAGCATGACATACTCCTAATATAAGTGAGAGAGGTGTTAGAAATAGACCTATCTGAAAGGGGACCGAAAAGAATAATCAGAATAAAAGCAACCTCCAACATCCAACAACGTTGCAGGCTGGGGCCGCAGCGTCGCTGTTGGATTTTTATCTTGGGCGGTCCAGGGGATGAACTACAAAAAAGGGAGGGATACCGTCGACAGATGCTTCTATCAGAGCCAACTTTGGCCTCTTCGTTGCCTTCTTTAATGAGAAATTCTTTCAACTTTATGCGTAATTCGAGCAACAGAGTGATGGTTACATGGCACTCTCCGCGAGAAAAAAGGTGATGAAAAAGATTCGCTAAGGCGATCAACGGGGCCGGAAGAGGCTGCACGCTGCGGACTGAACTGCTTCCTGCGAGGCTACGCACACGCCTTCTGCGGCATCCAGACTGATGCTGTACCGTTCCCCGTAGGCGCTGATTACATCGGGATGCAGAATAAAAGGAAGTCCCTCGAATTCACCGTATATCTCGTCTTCAAGTTCATCACGTTCGTCTATGCTCAACCTGAGCTCGTTGTGAGCGGTTCAGCCGCCACCGACTTTGACTTCCCGAATACGCAAGAAGGGATCGTCGTAATCATCATCTTCCGCAAGAAGGACGTTCAGTTTTTCTCTTGCTTCAGGCGAGAGAGTGATTTTCAGCATGCGCTTCTCCATAAAGATTAGAAACCGGGGGAGGCCGGGAGAGCTCCCCGGTCAAGGGGGCATACGCATTCTTTGGGCGTTTGCGTACGCCCCCCCCCAAGTAGCCTGCGGATGCGAATATCCGCAGGCTGTCAGAAGTTAGAATTCATTGTACTGGGTACGCTTGATGATCTCGTTCTGCACGCCCATGTCGAGACGGGTGAAGTAGGCGGAGAAGCCGGCTACGCGGACCACGAGGTCCTTGTAGTTCTGCGGGTTCTGCTGCGCGTCGCGCAGCGTATCGGAACTGACAATGTTGAACTGAATGTGACCGCCGCCCAGATCGAAGTAGGACTTGACCAGGTTGAGCAGCATGCGGGTGCCGTTCGGGCCTTCCACAGCGGCGGGCAGGAACTTCATGTTCAGGTGGTTACAGTTGTTGCGAATGGTGTCGATAGCCTGGGCGGCGGACTTGATGAGAGCCGTGCTGCCGTTTGTATCGGTACCGGGCATGGCGGACACGGAGGCGTCCGTCAGGGCGACGCCCTTGCGGCGACCGTTAGGCAGGGCGCCGGTGAGGGGAGCGAAGTAGTTGTGGAACGACAGGGAGAACGGGTCCATGTGGGCCTGATAGCCGAAGAAGTCCGGGCCGTGCGAACGATAGGTCTGTTCCACGTCGCGGAAGAAGCGGCGGACAAGCTGATCGACATCGTCAATGTCGTTGCCGTGCTTGGGCGCTTCGTAGCACATCTTTTCGATGGCTTCGTAGCCGTTGAAGTTGGCAGCAAGGGCTTCCTTCAGCTGGGCCATGGTGAGCTTCTTGGTGTCGTACACAAGATGCTTGATGGCGTACAGAGAGTTGGCGCAGTCCACGCCGGTGCAGGTGATGCACAGGGACTGGCTGTACTTCGGGCCGCCCGCTTCTTCGCTGAGGCCGGATTCGATGCAGCCGTCAAGTAGGCAGGAACGGAAGATGTTCGGGACGATCTGTTCACGGGTGCAGTTGCCAAGGTCGCTGATGCGCCGTTGCACAAGGTAGCCGTAGTCCATGTGCTTGAGGAACATCTGATAGAATTCTTCAAAGGTGGCGCAATGTTCAGCAGCCTTGCCGGTGGCGGGGAAGACCTGTTTCTTGGTGTGGGGGTCCCAGCCGTCGTTCAGGGCCAGTTCGGCGAGCTTGGCGAGGTTGGGCTGGCCTTCAAAGGTGATGTAGGAACCAGAACCGGCGATACCGGTGCCCACGCAGCCGAAGATGACTGTGCGGGTGCGGGCTTCGTCAATGGTGATGCCGCGGGTGCCAAAGCGCAGGAGCGAGCGGGAGACGGCGGCGTTCATGTTCATGAACTGGGGCTGACCGGAACCCTGACGAACCACTTCCAGAGCCTTTTCCAAATATTCCTGAGACATTTTGGGAGTGTAGAACAGAGCCAGCGTGGGCTGGATGTTCTTCATGGCGATCTGGGTGTCCATCATGAGCATTTCGAGCTCGGTGCTAGCGTCTTCGCCGTCTTCGGTGTAGCCGCCGAGGGAGATTGTCTGTCCGGTATGGCCGGAGAAGGACTTGGCGTAGGCGTCGCCCTGGTACACGGCGATTTCAAGATGCTTGGTCCACAGGAACTTCAGCATAGTGAAGGCCTGTTCCTTGGTCAGGTTGCCTTCGTCGATATCCTTCTTGTAGAAGGGGTAAAGGTACTGGCCCATACGACCCATAGAGTGGCCGCAGCCGCACTGTTCGATCTGGATGCAGCAGTGGGTGAACCAATAGGACTGCAAGGCTTCGCGGAAGTTGCGGGCGGGATGTTCGGGCACCCAGCGGCAGACTTCGGCGGTTTCGAGAAGTTCGGCCTTCATCTTGGGGTCTTCGGTCTCGGCAGCAGTCTT
>OGCM01000883.1_pt1 | contig 41660 bp, 29 predicted proteins | sample 1570151 | NCBI WGS metagenome assembly OGCM01 (sample SAMEA4370582, study PRJEB24528) | human gut metagenome
GCTGCTGGATATGGTGCAGACGGTGCTGCTGGATATGGTGCAGATGGAGCTGCCGGATATGGAGCTGATGGAGCCGCAGGTGCAAATGGCAAAGGTTATGGTGCAAACGGTGTTGCTGGTGCGAATGGCGCATCCGGTCGTAACACTGTTGCAAATAATAATGTACATGGAATTTCTACAAGTGATGCCATTGTAAGTGATGGTTATGAAGAAAGTACTCGTACATTAAATGGTGGTTATCGTCAGTCTGCAGGTGCAAACGGAATTAACGGTGCTGTTGGTCAGGCAGGTCGTGGTGTATCTATGGGCGGTGTAGCAGCTGATGCACGTGCAATGTCTGCTCAGAATGTAAACGCAAATGCTAATGCTCAGGGACGTATGAATGCTTATCGTCAGGGTAGTGTTGGTGTTGAAAATCGTAATGTGGCTGTTGGACGTAATGGTGCAAACGGTGGCATGGCTGGTTCTTATCGTGTTGTTGGCGGTTCTGTGAATGTTAATGGCATGGTTGGTGCAAACGGAATGAACGGTGTTGGTTCTGTAGGTGCAACTGGACGTGGTGTTGCAGGTATGAACGGTGGAAACGGCATGGCTGGTAGAAGTGGCATGAGCGGAGCAGCTGGACGAAATGGTGCTGCAGGCATGGCTGGTATGGCTGGTCGTAATGGTTCTTCAGGCATGAATGGTGCTGGTGGATATCGTGTAAATAATACACAGAATTCTCAGACAAATGTTGCAGGCAGTCGATATGCAATGCCGTCTACACCAAATATTAGTGTAACGCGTGGTGGAAATGCAAGTCAGCGTGGATATATGCCACCGCGTAATGCAAATAGACAAATGCCAAATCCTATGAATAGTCTTCCAAATGAGGACACAATGCCAACTGGTCCAGCAAGAGGTGTTGGTTCTATAAATCCGATTAGAACAAATGCTGATGGTCAGATTGGTGGCAGAGGTTCTTATGGACGTATGCAACAGCAGCAGGGCACATATAAGAACACAGCCGGAACAAATGATTTTGTATAAATATTTGCATAATATGTTTTTGAGAATGTTTTTGAGAAAGCCGATGTATTTCGGCTTTTTCTTTGCCATTTTTTGGATATATTTAGTTGACAAGTTTATTATTTTGATATATTATAAACATGAATCAGAAATGGGTTTCTCTATTTCTGATTGACGTCAATCATATTTACATAAATATTTAAGAAAGGAGAAACCGGACATGAACATGTTAAACGCAATGATGTATGATGCATCTATTGGTAAGTTTATTCATTCTATGGGTACAAATATTGGCTCATGGGTGAAGATGATTGTAATGATTATCGGTGTTGTCATGGTAGGTTTTGGTATCTATCAGGTTGCTAAGAATCTTATTTCTCATGGCAAAGGTCAGACAAACTGGGTTGTTACAATTGTGCTTATCGTTTTAGGTGCAATTTTAATGTTATCTGGCGGTTGGGATTTCATCAAGGATTTCAGTACGGCTGGACGAAAGACATTGGATGATGCTGCAAAGGGTAATGTCGAAACCGGTGTTGATGATATGCCTGAATGGACTATCGTTTTTGATGATTAACATCAAGAATGATATAAGAGGAAGTCGGAATGTATTTCGACTTCCTTTTTGTATTATATCTTAAAAATTTGTTGATATATGCTGATTTTTAAGATATAATAGATATAAATTGTAAATATGAAAGGAGAATAAGACGTTGTGAAATTTTTACGAAAGTTTGGACCCCATTACGCGATTGAACGTTTTGGTATTATGTTTATATCATTGTTTTTGATGATGTGTGTTTTAACGAGTACGATTGTTGTCAGTAAAATACGGTATGATACAAAAGCATTGTCTGGTCAGGCTCAATATACATCTTCATTTACGATGTCATTGTCAGGTGCACAGGGTTCTGTTTTAGGAGTCTATACAAATGATGACCATACCAAATGTTTCTTGTTGTTAAAGTTTCAAGATGTATCTTTTGTACCTGTAGATGCAAATGAATATCAGTTATTCTTATCTGGCTGTAAAAAAGATATGACTTATTCTGAGTTGAAATCAAAACCGGATGCGATGATATATCAGTTTGGTGCAACAGGTTACCTTGGTGTTTATTTGTATTCTGCAACACCGTTTCCATCACAAATTATGAATTTGTATTTGCGTTCAACGAAAAATATTACAGTTGGTACGTCAACTGCACAATATTCTGATGAAACGTTTAATAAGTTTGACCAAGCTGCAATTTATTTCAATCCGGGCGGTACATATGCAACAAAAGCATCATTCTTAAATGAAAAGAAATGGACTGTTTTTGACATTTATGAGGAATTGATTTCTCGTCCGGCAGAAGTAGCATATCGTAATTTGCTTCGTAATGATTTGGTTGAAATGAGAAAACAGAAATCATTGATGGATGAATATGCAAATCGTCTTGTAAAAGATGGTATGACTGAGCCGTCTACACCGTCTGTGATTGCAAATGATTCTGTATATGCAATGGCAAGGACGTCAGCACAAACAGATGATAATAAAGATAAACGATTTGCATGGTCTATAAAGCAAAATATGTGGTACAATGCAGATGATGAAAAAAATGTTTTGACGTTGACGGACAATGATGCATGGTTGTATCTTGATACAAAAGTTGTGGTGCCGAGTGGTTATAGTTTTAATTGGGAAAACGGTACGGTTAAAAAAGGTTATCTTACGCAGTTGACAGGTTCTGATAGTTTGTCTGATTGGAAGAAATATTTGGATGAACATAAGAATGCAACAGAAGATACATCGTTTGATATTGATAGTATTAAATGGACAGATACTTCTGGTAACATTTTTACACCTGAATCGTCAAGTAATGATGATGATGAGGTTGATTCGACATCAAAGACGGCACGTGTTTCGCAGGAAATCAATCAGTTAAAGACTGCTTGGCAGGCGTTTTATGATGCAAAAGTAAAATATCAGACAACCGATTTACAGAATCTTTTACAGTTGGAATATGATGCAAAAGATATTGAAACGAGTTATACGATTAATACAAACGAATCTGGTAAACTGATAACATTTTGGTAAAATGGTTCAACCCATCACGTTTGTGATGGGTTGTTCTAGTTCATATACATACAAGAAAGGATAGAAGGTTATGGCAATAAGAAGGCGTGGAAAAAAACATCCAAAGTCATCAGGTAATCGTGCGAAACCATCGGATATTCGTGGTGTTAGTTCTATTAATCCTATCGATGTGGATGTAAACCCATTAGATGATGGAAATACGCCGAAGCGTGCAGGCGGTCCGATTGGTTGGATTCACGATGGCATATCAACACTTGGCAGTGGAATTGGCAATGTATTTAAAGCCGGAGCATCGAGTCTGTTTGGTTTGAAAACATTGTCTACATTTACCACCAATACGGTTAGTAAGATAGCAAGTGTGACAAATTTATCCACGAAAGTGGTATCTGGTGTGTTGATAGCAACGTTAGTTGCTTGTACTGGTACTGGTGGCATGATGTTCGCAAATTATCGTGCAAATAATCTTTTGATTAAGCAGGAAGATAGTGATGATGACTGTTTGGAAGATTTGAAGAACATGACTACCACACCTGATGCTGGTCCGACGGGTACAGCAGAAGAATATGCTGCAAAAGCGTGGGCTGTTGCAAAGGCATTTGGTTTATCGGATGAGCAGGCTGCAGGTATGTTAGGTAATATGGAAGAGGAATGTGGTATGGACCCTACAACGATTGAGGGTATTTACGATGAGCCTTTTAATATTACTGCTCCACAGAAAGCACAGGCTGTTTCAAACATGCCTGATTCGTTGTGCGATTATACACGAACTACAATGGCTCAGAAGTACATAAATTCAGGATTTTATGTAAAACCTCATACGACCAGTAACGGATGTACGATGACATCTGGTGGTAGTGGTACAAGTATTAATTCATCGGCGTATGAGGGTTCGGAAGGACATTTCTTCTGTGGTATTGGTTTGTTTGGTTTTACTGGACCTGAAGGTAATGCTTTATTTGATTATGCAAATTCGACAAATGGTCAGTATAACTGGTATGATTTTGATTTGCAGATGGCATTCATTTTTGATACAACAGGTGGTTATGACCGTGCTGCATGGGTCGAATCTTGGAAAAATCAGAGTGTAAGTTCTGCATCAGAAGCTGCTGTACAATGGAATTTACATTTCGAAGGTAATGCAAGTAATTTTAAAGGTGCAGAACGTGCGGATAAGGCAACGAAATGGTATAATAAGTTTAAAGGACAGCAAGGTGATGCAACATATGCTCAGTCTATTATTGCTTTAGCAAACACGGTTCAAGGTGGTTCTCAGGCTACATCTTATTCAAGTAAAGAAGCAAAATGTGATGGTGCAAAGAATTCTCAGGCTGGACTTGGAAATGCAAGTATTGCAGAAGCTGCGGTAGCCTATGCATATGAAACAACCGACCAAGGTAATCATAATAATGGTACACAGTTGTATCAGACTGTACATGATAGAGTTTTTCCTACTGATGATGTGTATCAGTCTTGTGACCGTGGTGTTGCAACGGCTGTTCGTTGGTCTGGTGCAGATGATAATTTTCCTTCAGGAAACACGGATATGCAGGATGCATATATGACGTCGTCTCCAAATTGGGAATTTATTGGTGAATTTCAAGGTGATTTAAGTCAATTACAACCCGGTGATATTTTAATTACTACGTCTGCAAGACTTGGAAGTGACCATGGACATGTTGTTGTATATGTTTCAAATGAGATTGTAAAAAAGAAATTCCCGAATTCAGATGCGTCATTTGTATCTGCATCGTATGGCGACCGTTCACCCGGCTGTGAAACATGGTCAAGTGGTAAATTCGTTGGTAAAGGTTATTATGTATATCGTAATAAACAAAAATCAAATCCGTCGCAGTATACGGATGTTGTCAAAGGTCTGAATTTACAGGATAGATAGACTGATATTTCAGATATATTTTTATATAACGCGGTTGATATTTTCTATCAGCCGTGTTATAATATACTCATAAATGAGCATTTTTCAATGCTTTTAAAAATAAAAATCTATAATAAGAAAGGAATGGATAACAAACATGGCAGATTTGCGAAAAAAGATTGTTATGATTGTAAGTGTTGTAATTGTTGGTATTAGTTTGATTTTTACATTTGTTAATTATCAGAATTACAGTGCAAAAGTGGATGAGAATGAGAAGCAGTATCATGATTTGAAAAGTGAGTATGAGGATGTTACGAAGAAGCAGAAACCTGTTTCGGAAGATGATGTTAAGAATGGATTAAATTCTGCGAAAAAATCAGGTGATGATGTTGCAAACTTGTTTAATCAGTATTTAAGTACGTTCTTGAGTAATGGTGAACAATTAACAAAAGAACAAGAAGACGAGAGAAAGGCAGAGCAGGAAGAAATATCAAAACAGTTAGACTCTTATTTTGGTGAAGGTACAGATTTGCGTACAAGTCCATATCTTTTTGATGCGAATTTGATTGGTAATTCAAGTTGCTGGCAATTTATGAATAGCTATAGTTTTAGTAGTGATAGTATTGATGTATTGTGGGAGTGTTTTGATAAGGCTAATAATGTGGTTGCATATGTGACTGCAAAGTATCATGCTGATAGCAATTCATTTGATAATGTAAGTCAGCATATGACAACTCTTGGTCAGACTTATATGGGTGTGACAGGCAGTGATAATGCGTCTGAAAAAATAGATACGACTAATACAACAACGATTTTTGATATAATGCAGAATGCAAATGTTGGTATTTCTGAGGAAGACAAGGAAGCATTAGATAAGCGTAATGATGAAAAAGCTATGTCTGAAAAAGAAGAAAATCAAGGACCAAGATTTCAATTAAGAGATGATGCATTAAAAAATAGTTCTAATAATTAGGAAAGGCGGTAAAATATAGTGAAAGCAAAAATAAAAGAGTTTCGTATTTTGATTATTAGTGTTGTGATTGCTCTTGTAATTGTCATTGCAAATATGATTGTATCGTCTCAGGTTTGGAATAAGAATTTGAACAATCAGAGTATGGCAATTCAGAAGTTAAATGGTGATATTGAGAAACAGCGTGTATCGTCTTTAAATGCTGCTGATAGTGCAAAATCAAGAGTGACAGGTCTTGATACTAAGCGTGTAAAGACAGATGATGGTATCATCGAAAGTAAAGTTTTAAAAAAGTATTTTACATGGAAATCTGGTGCTGATTATGAAGCATTAAAGAAAGATTTTGATGAAAATTTTGCAAATGATGATGGCAATTTTGGTACGATTATCTTACCTGATTTGAAATCTGAACAGGATGAGGATGGTAATGAAACGAATGCAATTGATAATGGTGAGTTTGGTGTACTCAATATGACATATGTGGATAAGCAGTCACATGTAACATCAATCGAAGATGATGTATATTCTTATTTTACAGAAGTGACCGTACAATCAACAATCAAAGGTGCTGATAAAGAAGCATCTACAGGTCATATTGTAGTGACATATTCCATTGATAAAGCGGGTAATATTTCTCATTTGAATGGATTCACAATTGCTGATTAATAGTATACGGCATATGTGGATAACATATGCCGTTTTATTATAAAGTTAGAAAGGGACAATAATTATGAGTTTAAAGAAGAAGAACGATGTAACAAATAAGACTGTAAATGCGGCAGAAAAGAAATCACGCATTAAGAAAGTGATTTCTATTATTTTGGCAATTTTATTGATGTTCTGTTTGCTTTGCGAAATCAGTACATTTATATTGTATGCTGTACCTATGATTGGTATTCAGATTTTTCAGATGACCGGAATTGGTATTGAAAACGGTTTGACACTTGCAAATTTTACAGTGAGTGATTGTTCTGTCATGATTATGATGTGGCTTGCACCGTTTGTATTTTTTGTTGGTATCAGTATTTGGGTACATTGCAAATTGATTAAATTTGTATGTAAGAAAATGATAAGCTGGCTTAAAATTATATTTTCTAAGCCGAAAAAGGATTGATTTATGAGTTAAAATCGGGTATACTAATGATAGTATGCTAATAGAAAACAGAAAGGAACATCAATATGAGCATGAGATTAAAAGGCATGTTAAAGAATCATTTACATGCACAATTAGAACAGCATATGTTCGATGACGCTATGGTGTTGGAGAACGTACCATGTGAAATGACCTTTGAATGTAAGCAGGGATTTATGGAATTTGAGACAGAAGCACATTCTTATCTTCCGTTGATGCATTTGATAGGGTCTGTTACGGAAGTCCGTGGTGATTTCCCATTTCATATTTCCTCTCTGTATTTTGATAATGCAGATGTACCTTATCTTACAAAGGATATTTTGTATTATCCAAATCCAGAGGAAATCGCCCATATGATTACAGTGGGTAAATTTTATACAAAACAGTTTGGTCTTCCTGATGTGTTGGAAAATCAGACATATAGTTTTCCGGCGAGGGTGAATTTGACAATCGTTCCACCGCCAAATCCGGCTGCATATGAGATTGCAACTTATGGTGGTGATTTTGTTGCTGAAACGGATGAAGAAAAGCTGAATCTGCCAACGGTTTATTTGGAACTTGCAGGAACGGGTATCAATCGTAAAAACGATAAACTTTTGGATTATTACGGAATCGATTTCGAAAGCGATTATCCAATGTATTCTTTAACAGCAGAGTCATCTGGTTATGTTGACCCACCGCTTATGATGTATATTGAGGAACCTCAGATTTCCGAAGAAGATGCAATGACAAAAGAAGATATGCGTGAAATGTATATCACACCAGAAGAGGAAGCAGCTTTAATTCGTGAGCAGAAGGCACGTGCAGCAGAAGCACAGGCTCAGGCACAGGTTGAACCTACACCGGATTATCAGTTGTCAACACCGGAAGACGTTTTGATTGCTCAGGCATCAAAGAATATTGAGAAACGTGTTGGCGAACGTTTGCTTGAAAATGAGAAAGAAAAACAGGCACAGCGTGAAGCATTAGAAGCTGAGAATGAGAAATCATTGGAGTCTGAACATGAAGATGAAATGCAGGATACGCAGGAATCTGAAAAGATAACTGAGTCTACATATGACCCAATGATGGATTTATTAGACCGTACATCTACGGATGATTTCATCATGGTTGGTGAGTCCGAAAATTCTGTGGAACATTCAATGGCAGAAGGCGATTATATTACGTCTGATGAAGAGTCTTATGATAGTGAAAATGATTATAATGATGATGTAGCATCCGAAGTCGAAGACACAGCATCTGATGAGGTAATTGTTGATGAAGCAATGGCATCAGAGGTTATTCATCCAGATATGCCACAGGAGCAGGCAGAAGTGAAGATGGATTTCGATGCAGAGCATAATTCGTTTGTAGAAGACGAACGTGCTGAAGAAAAAGAAACATCTTCAGATGGTCTGATTGACGAAGATTCTGACCGTGTAGATATGGAAAATATGCAGGGTGCAGATGTTTCTGATGCGAAGTTGCAGGCAAAATTGGATGAAGCACATACAAAGGATGTTTCTACGAATGCTGCTGTCAACATGCAGGATGATATTATTGAGCGGGATGACGCTGATAAAAACGGTGAATCTGATGAAAAGTTAGAGAAATCAGCACATGATAAATCAAAGATTGAGTCTCGCGTATTTGATGAGACGGTTCATAAAGATAGAACAGTTCCGACACGTATGCAGGAAATTGCAGACGAATACGATGCATCAAGAGACATTTCAGCTGACGATAAGGGTCTGGAATAAATTGATGAGTTAGGGATGGACAAACTGTTCATCCCTAAATGTCTCTCACTGTATGATAGCATAAATTAAAATATAATTTTAGAAAGGTTTTCTTATTGTATAAGAAAAAATTGGGTGAAGGCTATGGGTCCTAATTCAAAGAAACGTTCACGTTCACAGTATGTGAAGTATCGTTTGAAGGTTTTGAAAGAATTGTGCATTGCACCACCATCGGATGCTGTTATTGAACGTTTAAACGATGAGTTTCAGACGACAGAGACACAGGTGGATGCTGTATTCTTACAGTGTATTTTAAATGCACGAAAATAATATGAAAGATGTGATTGGTCATGAGTTTAAAGTCGAGCATTGTGATTGTAAACGAATATACAATTAAGACAGGTAGTAAGACTGGTTCTCGTGGCGGTTCTCCGGGTAGTTATGTATTAGAGTACATGGCTCGTAAGGGAGCGACAGAACCGATTACACCTGCACGTATACATGATTTGGATAGCTATATTCAGAAGTATATGGCTAGAGAAGATGCAACAGAAACGTGTGATTCAATACCGTCGTTGAAACGTACGATGAAAAAGAAAGAGAAATTCGGCGGTGTTGGTTTTGGATATGGCGACGTTGCATTGTCAGATGACAAGTTACGTTATGCTGCAAAGGATATTCAGAATCAGTTTGACATAGGTAAAACATGTTTAAAGACAGTCATTTCATTTGATGAAGAATTTTTGCGGGAACATGGTATTATTGATGAGGATTTCACATGTAAACAAAAAGGTGATTATCGTGGACATATTGACCAAATGAAATTACGATATGCAATTATGAATGGATTGGATAAGATGTCTCGTAATTATGACAATTTACAGTATATCGGTGTTATACAGGTTGATACGATGCATGTACACTGTCATTTGTGTATGGTGGATAAAGGTCGTGGCAATTTGACAAAAGACGGTACACAGCGTGGTAAATTGTTACCTAACGATAAGAAATTATTACGACGAGGTATTGATACATATTTAGACCAAAAGCAACAGGTCAAGATGATGGCATCCTCAGTATCTTATGATAAACGAAATGCTGTTTGTTATATCAAAAAATTTACACATAAAACTTTGTCACAACAGGGTTTACCTCAGTTCTTGTTGGCTTGTTTGCCGGATAATAGAAATCTTTGGAGAGCATCGACCAATCGAAAAGAAATGCGAAAACCAAATGCTATTGTAAAAGAGTATGTGTTAGGCTTGTTGGAACAGCCAGATTCAGGTTATCGTGAAGCGATGTCTGATATTGTGCAATATGCAGATTATCGTACGAGTCATGAAGGTCTGAATGATATTGAACACAATAAACTGATTCGTAATGGTCAGCAACGTTTGATTGATGATTGTATTAATAGTGTATATAGTGTACTTCGTACTATTCCGAAATCGGAAATGACGGTGCGAACACCGATGCTTGAAGCAATGTCTATGGATTATGATGATATGGCATCACAAGCAGTAAATGACCCAATGATGGAATTTGGTTTTAAATTGCGTAGCTATTCTTCACGAATTAAACATCATCGGAAGGAATATCATAAATATCTCGATGAGTATCGTAATTATGAGAATACTCCAAATAAATCAGAAGATTCAAAAGTTTTGGGTGATTATCTTCGTGATGAAGCTGAATATAATGCTATGTTAATGACAAAATATCAGTATTTTTTGGCATTTGTTCCACCGGAAGATAATATCGAAGAAGAATTTGAAGATTTAATGGAAGAAAAAGAACAGCTGGAAAATTTGAAAAAGATGCGAGAAGACAAGGCATTGTGTCGTATGGAATCGCGTGCTGCTGAAGAATACGGTTTAAAAGTTTACGGTCAAAGGGGTGGACGACGTGTTCGTACCATGCCACATATTTTAGATGAGCGTATTACTCGTTTTGAGGACAAGGTAAAACGTCATGAAGTTGCGTTTCAGGACAAGTTACGTGATGTTGGATTAAGTTATGATGGTGTTGGAATTTCACGAAAGAAGATGTATAGTTTTGATGAAGTAAAGGCTTTGGATTTACATCATTTGGGTTATGATTTTCCGTATGATGTTGGTATTTCGAAACGAAATGTTGATGTTTTTTGTGAAATGGCAAAATATCGTTATGAGTCTTTTAGCAAAGCAAAAGATTATTTGATACGAACAGGGCAGAAAGATGCCGTAAAATTGTTGCCGGAGACAGATGTTGTGTTTATGAAGCAGTATGCTGATAAAATGCAAAATGCTACTGTGTTACCTACCACAAGACCACAAAGTGGTCAGAAACGAAAGTCTCGTACTATTCGTTTGGGTGTGGATTATACAGTGGATATGGCAACAATGGTAAAATCTACGATTCATGCAGTGTCTATGGATGCTGATTTGGATAAATAAAATTAAAAAAGAAAGGTTACTATGAAATAGCAAAAAGGTTAAAAGAATGATTTTAGTATTTTTTATTTTGATTGCGGTATTGGTTATTTGTAATATCAAGATTGTACCGCAGGCAAAGGTTATGGTTGTGGAGCGTTTGGGACAGTATGCTGCAACATGGAATGCTGGTATTCATGTAAAAATGCCGTTTATCGACCGTATCGTTCGTAATGTGTCATTAAAGGAGCAGGTGTATGATTTTCCACCACAGAAAGTCATTACGAAAGATAATGTAACGATGGGTGTGGATTCTGTTGTATATTTTAAGGTTTCTGATGTGAAGAAATATACATATGGTATTGAAGACCCGATTATTGGTTTACAGAATTTGACAGCGACAACATTACGTAGTGTTATCGGGGATATGGAATTGGATGCCACATTGTCTTCCAGAGCAAAAATCAATTCAGATATGCAGGTGATTTTGGATGCTGCAACTGATGATTGGGGTATTAAGGTTACTCGTGTAGAGATTAAGAACATTACACCTCCACCTGAAATTGAAGAAACAATGACGAAGCAGATGAAAGCAGAGCGTGACCGTCGAGAAGCTGTTTTGCAGGCAGAAGCACATAAACAGTCTGTTGTTGCTATGGCTGAAGGTGATAAGAAAGCCAAGATTATGGCTGCAGAAGCAGAGCGTGATGCTGCTGTTGCTTTAGCAGAAGGTAAAGCAAAGTCAATTGAACTTGTTTACAATGCTGAAGCAGATGGTCTTAGAAAGTTGGCTGAATGTGGTGTAAATGAAGGTGTACTTCGTTTGAAGTCTATCGAAGCAATGAAGGATATTGCAGATGGTCGTGCTACAAAGGTGTTTATTCCTAATGATTTAAGTCAGAGTCTTATTGGAAGCGGTTTAACAGGTGAAATGCTTGGTGTTGCACCAAAGCCGGAAACAATGCCTGCACGACAGGATTATCGTAAATCTGTAGTTGATGCTGGTGCAAAGAAGACAATGTCAGCAGATGCATGTTTTTCGAATCCAGATAGTGGAAAAGCTGTTCTGAAGTCAGGAGCAACAAATGCAAGACTTGGTTCTGAAATGAAGCAGAAAACATTGTATTAAAATATAGTTGTATACATTCCACTGATGTGTCAGTGGAATGTATTTTTTTGGAATAACAAATCGTATATATTATTCAATTTCTATTGATATATGAGCAGAAATGTGATATATTTTAATAATAGAAGGGAGACAATTATGAGAAAAAAAATAGGCATACTTATATCAGGTATGATGTGTTTTATGTTATTATTTACTGGATGCGGTAAGAAAGAAACATCTTTACAAGTAACTGATAAAGAGTCAAAGACAAAACTCTTGGTTGATGTCACTGATACAAAGTCAGATTGCAATTTGAAATCTCAGAAGAATGGCTTTGTAATTGATACGGGTAATGGTAAAGTTTATGGTTCCTTTATGTCTGTAGCAGATGCAGAGAATTTGCAGGCAAATTCGTTTGGTACGTCTGATTATAAAGTCGTTACGATTGGCGATTCAACTGATGGTTATTCTTGTGTGTTAGATGGTGATTATGTGCATGTGTTTAAACCTGCAGATAGTGATGTATACATATGTTTATCATCATCGAATTCTGAGTCAGACATTTATGTGGCAGAAGAAAATGTTTCTTTTGTTGTAAATACAAAAAAATAAAAATAAAGAGATAAAGGATATGTGGTTATGTATTTTGATGATAATATTAGAGAAAAATTAAAATCTTATACAGATGCTAATGGTAGAACTATTGATAATTATCCAGCTTTACGGAAATATGCAAAACCATTGAAGAAAGCAGAGCGTCCGATTATTGGTCGTGAAGTGGAAATGAATAGAGTTATGGCATCTTTGATGCGACCTGAACTTTGTAATGTTATGCTGTTGGCAGAACCCGGGTCTGGCAAGACGGCTCTGGTACAGGGCTGCATGTTAAAGGATAAAGACCGTTATTATTTAGAAGTAGAACCTTCAAAAATTATAGCATCTGTTGACAAAGACCGCATGGCAAATGAATTGAAACGTTTGTTTGATGAAACAGAAAAGTTCTGTAAAGTAAATAATGTAGAGCTGGTTCTTTTTATTGATGAGTTTCATCAGATTGTACAGTTATCCGATGCTGCAGTAGAAGCATTAAAACCATTGCTTGCAGATTCTGGTACACGTGGTATTCGTGTTATTGCGGCAACAACATATGATGAGTTTCGTATGTATATCAAGCCGAATCAGCCTTTGGTTGAACGTTTACAGCGTATCAATTTAGAGCCACCGTCAAAAGATATGGTTGTTCGAATTTTGCGTGATATGGCACGTCGGTATGGTGTGGATAATCAGTTTTATGATGATAATATCTTTGGTTTGATTTATGATTTGACGAATCGTTATGTTCCTGCATCCGCACAGCCACGTAAGTCGCTTCTTGTGTTTGACGCAATGGTTGGTTGGTATCGTTTTTCTCATCGACGTATGAATAAGAAATTGCTTGCAGATGTCATTTATGAATCCACCAATGTAAATGTGGCATTTAAAGTTGACGCAACGAAAATCAAGAAAGAATTGGATGCACATGTGTTTGCACAGGAGAATGCGACAAATATCATTGCTCATCGTTTACAGGTATGTGTGGCAGATTTGCATGATAAAACGAAGCCAATGAGTTCGTTCTTATTCTGCGGCTCCACAGGTACTGGTAAACTTGTTGCAAATTACGAACCTGTACCTGTATATACAGAAGACGGTTCGATTGTAACGAAACGTCATGGCGACCTTGTTGTTGGCGATGTAGTTTTTGACCGACATGGTAAGCCTACGAAGGTTGTTGGTATTTTTCCGCATAAAGATGTAAAGATGTATCGTGTAACACTTACAGATAGTCGTACACTTGATGTAGGTGATGAACATTTGTGGTCTGTTTATTCTGCAAAGGATAGACAGAAGTATAATAAAGGTCAGAATGTTCCGATGCGTGTCATGTCTACAAAGGACTTAGTAGAGAGCGGTGTTGTTCGTGAGTATGATAAGGATAAACGACGTCATTTGAAATGGTTTATTCCAATGAATGGTGCTGTTGAATGGACAGAACGTAATGTTGATGTTCATCCGTATGTGATGGGTGCGATGCTTGGAAATGGTTGTCTTACTTTGAAGCCATTAACGTTTTCATCAACAGATGAAGAAGTTGTTCATCGCATTAGTAATTATCTTGGTGCGAAGTCTTATATGCCTTTAAAGGATAATTATTCATGGGTATTTGAGTTGCCTGAAAAACATGGTAATCAGAAGTATTTTTATGCGGCTGATGTTTTTGCAAATTATCCAGATGTACTTACATATTCATCAAATCGTCGTATTCCGAAAGATTATATGTATGGTAGCATTGAGCAGAGATGGGATTTAATTCACGGTTTGTTTGATACAGACGGTTCTGTGACAAGTGATAATAGAATAAGAGTTTCTTATTCTACTTTTAGTGAAGGACTTGCACTTGATGTTCAGAACGTATTGTATTCACTTGGTATTTCTAGTACGATTAATCTTAATAGTCGTATTCGTGAAGATGGCAATGGTAATGTTCGTGAGTTAAATGAGTATACTGTTCGTGTAAAATCATCTGATGAGGATAAGTTTAAACTGTTTACATTGGAGCGTAAATTACACGTGATAAGAGAACATATGCGTATTGATAAAAAGCGTGTAAAGAAATATGATTTTGTTGGTATTGCTGATATTCAGGAAATTGGTGTGCAGGATGCTCAGTGTATTTATGTAGACAACAAGGAACATTTGTATCAGGCTGGACAGTTTGTTGTAACGCATAATACCGAAATGACAAAACAGCTTGCGCGTATTTTGTTCGATGATTCTCGTCGTTTAATTCGTTTCGATATGACAGAATATGCAAATCCTGAGTCATTATCTTTGTTTCGTAAAGAGTTGACGGCAAGGATTTGGGAGCGTCCATATTCAATTATTTTGTTGGATGAGATTGAGAAAGCATGTGCAGAGGTTACACGACTGCTTTTACAGGTGTTGGATGATGGTCGTCTGATGGATGAAAACAATCGTGAGGTACCGTTTGTAAATGCATATATTATCATCACAACGAATGCTGGTAGTGAGGTATTTAAGAACATTGCTCAGTATGATGCAGATGATGCAGGTTCTGGTAAACAGATGCAGAAGTATATGAAACTGATTCGTCAGTCTATTACATCAACAACAGGTGATAATAAATTTCCGCCGGAATTATTAGGTCGTCTGGATGCGATTGTACCGTTCCAGCCATTATCAGAAGCAACGCAGATGAAGATTGTACATTCTAAGTTACAGTCCTTGGCAAATCAGGTAAAAGCTGTACATGGTGTAGAATTAGTGATTACGAATAATGTTGTTGATTATATTGTACGTGATAATCTGACAACGGATTCCGATGCTGGTGGCGCACGTGCTGCAATTTCGAAATTGAATGATGAAGTTGTTGCTACTGTTGCATCTTATTTGAATTCACATCCGAATATAAATAGTCCGATTATCGCTACAGTTAGTGGTGATATGGCATGGCAGGATAAGAGTATGTTGGAATCAAAAGCTCATATTGTTGTTGGACCGTATAAACAGATTCGCTAATTCATACTAATATTTCTATGAAAAAATATTGATATATGGTTATATTTATGTTAGAATGGTTATAAGCGATGTGGCTTTTGACAACGGTTTACGTTGATGTTGTAGGCTGTTATGATAGCCTACAACATCAACTTTCAGCTGCAAGAGTCCTATTTTGCAAGCAAGAATAAACTTAAAGAAAGGAAAAGGCAAAGATGTTTAGTAAGAAAAAAAACAAAGATGTTGATGCTACGTCTACGGCTGCCGTTGAGACACCAGCTGCACCAGTAAAAGTGAAGAAAAAGAAAGGCGGAATGTTCAGTATCTTCAAAGAATCTGTGATGGAAACAGTCATGACTGATTTCAAGGAAAATGACCAATTTATTCACAAAGAGAATGGAGAAGACAAATATGTCGGTATCATGCTTGATACGAAAGACATTGGTGGTTTGGACAAGAAGTCGAAAAAAGTTGAAGCGAAAGGTCAGTTGATTGAGTGTATCAATTCAGGTCGTATCAAAACTGTTATTACACAGGATTTGATGGATGAAGAATGTATCGTCTTTATACCGGAAGCATTTACATTAAATGCAATGGATGAATTTTCTTTACTGACAGATGCTAAGTATGAACTTTGTTATGTTTATCCAGATGGTGACGTTGAATGTCTTGGTAAGAAAGTTACGTATTCAGAAATAACAGATATTCTTACAGCAGACGGTGGACATATTGATGACATTCTTGGCAGTGACAATGATGTTCCTGATGTGGATTCAGAGCCGGATGCATTGTTGGATGATGATAATACATCTGCTGAGTCAGAAGCAAAGTCAGAAGAAAAAACTGATGATTGGGATGATATCGAGGATGATGACGATGATGACCTTGAAGCAGCTGATGAAGATGACATTCCAACTATCGATGATGATGGACATGAAATTCCGGCACAGGAAGATGAACCGGAAGATGTAAGTAATACATATGTTCCACCTGTACCAAATGTACCAGAACAGCCTGTTCAGCAGAATGTGGATGCTGGAAATCCTAATCTTCAGCCAGAAGAGACTGCACCGGAAACAGAAAATGAGATTCCGCAGGAATGGTCAGAACAGACGATTGTACGTAAGTTTTATTCTGATGCGTTAGGTCTTGAGATTTCTATAGACCCATTTGATGCACAGTTTATGGACAGAAATGCATTTATTCCGTTTGAAGAAAATCGTCCATCAAGTTGGCTGAATGACAATTTGAACGAAATGTCACGTGTGGCAAATGATGAAATGAATCGTTTGCATCAGAACAATTTGTTCTTAATGCGTGAGCGTTATTTCAGATTGATTTCAATGCATTGCGATAAGATTCGTAAAGATTTGGATATTAATGACCCGACTACATTGTACGGTCAGATGAAAAATCAGCTGGATGAAGAGTATCAGATTAATTTGCAGTCTATGGATGGTCAGATTCAGGCTCAGAAAGATGAACTTGATGCTGCATGGAAACAGCGTTTACAGGAAGTTGGAATGGATGCTGCTCGTGAAGCACAGCATAAGTATCGTGAAAGATATCAGCCAGCTCATGAACAGAAGGTTTATGATATTGCAGATGCAGTAAAGGCAAATATCGAAGCGGAATACAATTACAGCATTCGTGATTTGAATGAGCGTAGACGTACAGAAGCGTCAGCATTGCTCGACCTTGGTATTTCTGAGGTACTGGATGAAATCTCTGAAATGTATACAGAGTGTTTGGAATCAGAACGTGTTCGTTGTCGTGAATTGACAGAGAATATGAAAGAATTTCAGGCTGATTATGTACGTGATGATAATAACCGTACAGCAGCTTTGGCAGAAGAACTTCGTCAGACAGAAAAGGCAGATGCTGTATTAGCAGAGCAGACACAGAAGATTCGTTCTTTGTCAGAAGAGTATGCAGCTAAGAGACGTGAATCCGAAGCAGATATCAAGAGACTGCGTGAAAAGAATCAGGCTCGTTTGGATGATATGAAGGCTGATTGTGAGAAAGATATTTCTCGTGTGAAAGCTGATAAGGAAGCGCTCAACAAAGAGTATCATCACTTACTTGATAAGTATAATGAACTTGACAAGGTAAAAGATGATGAGTATAAGGCTCGTATTAATGAGTACAAGGATGAATTGGAAGCATGGTCAGCGAAGTATGATGACATCGTTGATTTACATAAGCGTAACAATCGTATCGCTACTTTCCTTGCAATTGCTGCAGTAATCGCTGCAATTTCGATTGGATTTATCGGTGGCGAGTTTGCGAACTCTAAGCGTAATGTAAACCAGCAGTTGCAGGCAATTCAGCAGCAGTATCAGCAGAATGATGCGGATGTACAGCAGAATACTCAGACAACTGAAAATACTGAAAAATAAGTCATATATGACAACAACAGCCGACGGCATGTGTTTATCGAAATATTAAGCATTCATCTCCCACCTCTATAGGTAGGAGATGAATGCTTTTTACTAAAAACATTGTATATCAGTAAAATATATGATATAATACATACATGAAAAAGTAGCGTTGTGGATATGAATATCCTATACAGTAGCGGCGATGTGGACACGCCTGTAAGAATAAGAGTTGCCTAATTCGTTAGGTGGAAACTTAAATACCAAACTTCTTAAATAGATGAATATATCATCTTAGAAGCTCCTACTTTTATAAGTCGGAGTAGTTCACTAGAATGCAAGTCGTTGGCGTTTATAAATTGTCAGCAAGAAAATTTGAAGAAAGGAGAAAGCTATGTATCTTACGGTTAAACAACAAGTAAAACATTTGTCTAAGGAAGATTATCTTATTCTAAAAGAGTTAAGTCATACAGCTAAGAATCTTGCTAATCAGGCAATCTATAATGTAAGACAATATTACTTCACTGAGGGTGAATATCTTAACTATCAAAAGAACTATGCTTTGCTTAAAGATAGTGAGAACTATAAGATTCTCAATTCTAACATGGCGCAGCAAATTCTCAAAGAAGTTGATGGTTCTTTCAAATCTTTCTTTGGATTGTTAAAGCTTGCCAAAAAAGGCAAATATGCTTTTAAAGATTGTAAACTTCCACATTATTTACCTAAAAATGGGTATACAACACTTGTTATCGGATTTGTCAGGCTTAAAGGAAACAAGTTAATCATTCCGTTCTCAAACAGTTTTAAGAAAACCCATGAACCTGTTGAGATAACAATACCACCTATACTACTTGATAAAAAGGTTAAAGAGATACGCATCATACCTAAAGCGAACGCAAGGTTCTTTGAGATTCAGTATACATACAAAGCTGAATGTATTCAGAGAAATCTTAATAAAAACAATGCACTTGCTATAGATTTAGGTATTAACAATCTTGCTACGTGCGTTACAAACACAGGTAAATCATTCATTATAGATGGAAGAAGACTTAAATCTATCAATCAGTGGTTCAACAAAGAAAATGCTCGTTTACAAAGTATCAAAGATAAGCAACATTTTGGTAAACGTATAACTAATCGCCAAAAGGCTATTGCTCGTGACAGGAATAATAAAGTTAATGACTATATGAGTAAAGCAGCGCGTATAATAATCAATTACTGTATTACTAATGATATAGGTACTCTTGTAGTTGGATATAACGAAACATTCCAACGAGGTAGTAATCTTGGCAAAGCTAATAATCAGAACTTTGTTAATATTCCATATGGAAAACTTCGTGAAAAGCTCGAATATCTCTGTGAGCTTAATGGTATGGTGTTCGTCAAACAGGAAGAATCATATACATCAAAAGCGTCTTTTTGGGACAAAGATAATATCCCTGTTTACAATGCTGATAACCCACAAGAGTATGCATTCAGTGGTAATCGCATTCACAGAGGTTTGTATAAAACCAAAAATGGTATTACGTTCAATGCTGATGTAAATGGAGCATTAAATATCTTACGTAAAAGTAGCGTTGTGGACTTAATAGTCCTATACAGTAGGGGCGAAGTGGATACGCCTGTAAGAATAAGGGTTGCCTAATTCGTTAGGTGGAAACTTAAATACCAAACTTCTTAAATAGATACATTAGTATCTTAGAAACTTATTGCCGTTAGGTGATGGGTAGTTCACTATATATGTGGGTTGACAATAGTGGCTGATATAAACATTACAGGCTCCCCGAAAAAAAAGCCAATAACAATTTGATATCAAAATATAAAGAAAGGAAAAGCCGTAAAAAATTACGGTAGGAAACGTGTATGCCTAAAATCACGAATTGGGACAAAATACAGAATGTTACTCCGCAGGACACGATGAAGTATCATGATGTATATGAAGACCAGCAGTTGACGCGTGGCAATCTTGCCCCGTTGAAAACAATTACGTCTCGTCGTATTGCAACAATTGCAATGTCAGCGTGTGTGTTTGTAATTGTTTATCTTATTTGTTCCGTTGTATCTGGTTATAATTATATTGCACTGACAGGTTCAATGGGCGCGTTTGGTTATGGTTTCCGTCTTACGTTTGGCAAGTTTTTATTGACAAGTGCTTTTACAGCAGCTTTTTATTTTGTCATGATGCTTATTATGAAGCGTAATTTGGAAGCTCAGAATGCATTAGCAGATAATGCAGATGTCAATCAGTGGCATAATGACCAGCATATTGCATTGCCAGAAGAAATCCAGAGGAATTATGATTGGTTTCCTGATGTTGGTTGTACATCTGATGTACAGTTCTCATCTATGATTTCTCATATGGCATTGTCTAACAAAGGTCTGAAAATGGTTCAGGTTGCGAAACGTGCTTCGCATGATATTTTAGATGAAGACGGTGAAGTTGTGCTGTATAAAGGCGAAGTATTGACAGATGATGATGGTAATGTTTTGTATGAAACAAAACCTATTATTGATACTGATTTTATGGACGCCTTGTATCAGGCATCTGGTGTTCCGAAAGGGAAAACAGCGGGAGAAATGTTGCGGAAGTATTATGACGCAACGAAAATTGCGTATAATCCAGATGGTTCAAATCGAGATAAACTCGGTAAGTTTGCGACAGTAGCTGACCTTATTAACAAGGATTGGCAGTTGCCTTATTATGAGCCGCAGCGTCCAGCTGGTGCATATATTGTTGACACAGCCCCTGTCAACACGATTAAATTTTCGTATGTAGTGTGATAAATGCGTAGCTACATATTGGTCGTCTCTAATGAAATCATCAAGTAAATTAGAGAGTATGAGTGAGGAAATAAGCTGGAACTTCGTTTGCAACGAAAATCAGAGAGTTAAGGCTATATGTAAAAGTGTAGTCAACCGCAACGCATAGAAATTGAACCTATGGCTGAGATGTCATAGAATATAATATTTCCAAGAGTCCTCGCTGTCGGATGATACTTGTGCAGAGCAAGTGGCAAAAAGTTATGCTGGGCTATGTTGTAATGACATAGAAGTATAGATAAAAAGCTATACGATAACAAACCGGGTTCTCGCTATAACTAGGGCTGGTAAGGGTCAGTGGTTTGGTCCTTTTACACATCTTTTCCATTATCAGTGGGGTAAGTAATTAGATATGAAAAAATTGACAACGTATGATTTTATATCTAATTATTTGCTAACGGGGGTAAAGTCCCGTGGGAAAATATATGAATTGTATTCATATATAAGCCTGTATCGACTATGACAAGTCAAGTTGTCAGTAGGGCTACTATTGATACGTAGTTACATTTTAGGCAACGAAGTGTACGTAAGCCGAAACGGATGTGGGTTGATTTTATATCAATTTAAGAGATAGTCAGTTTCTGCTGTGGTTCAAGGCAGAGCAAACCATAATTGAGCCAACAATTGATATGTGGATGCGAGAAAGACGTGCAAATAATATGGTAATCAATGACCCGAAAGGTGAGTTGTTGGTTAAGAATTATGTACGTGGAACTGTACGAGGTTTTCAGATTGTACAGTTTAACTTAATCAATGCCATGAAAACGGACATTTACAATCGTGCGTCACGTTTTGTAATGAAAAGTTACAACATTATTTAATGAACTAACAATATGATATGTGGAATGAGTTCTTTTGAATGAAACACATACACTAATACTCCGACTAGCAATACAAAAGCTATGTTGTATTGTTAGAAGCTCGGTGAAGTCGGCAGAAATTTATTTTGTAAATGATATGCCGGGTGTCTATAAATATTATATGGTGAGTATGCTGTTTAGCTGACGAACTTTTGAATTAAAAGCCTGTCCGTCTGTATTATTACAGTTGTCACAGTGGTTGAGTAAGATGGGTTGTTATGAAAAGCCATATTGGTTGTGACAAGGCTATAGAAAGCACCTAAGTAATAATGTTTAGATAATATTGTTGGAACGTGAGAAGCCATTTACGTGTATATAATAGCTTATAGATGATACGTTCTATTGGAAATCATAACAATAGTTAAAAATGGTGGCAGCGATGACATAGTAGTGATGAAGCATTTGTAATGAATGTGGAGCGAAGGTCATTAGTCAATATATAAGTTGTCACTAATCACTTCATTGACTGTTTTTATCGGTTATAGTATAATAATTTTGAGGTGATAATAGTGAAATTAAATACAACTGATTTTATAAATCTTGCCATGAATATACATGGTGATAGATATGATTATTCAAAAGTTGATTATGTTAATATGAAAACAAAAGTTATCATTATATGTCCGATTCATGGTGAATTTTTACAATCACCTGATAAGCATATTCATGGTAAATGTGGTTGTCCTTATTGTGCAAACAATGTTAAATTAACAAAAAACTCTTTTATTGAGCGAGCAATTCGTGTACATGGTGATAGATATGATTATTCGTTGGTGAATTATGTGAATAATAAAATACCTGTTGATATTAAATGTCCTGTGCATGATGTTTTTTCACAAACACCTACAAATCATCTATCTGGTAAAGGATGCCCGTTTTGTGCAAACAATGTATGTTTAACAACTGATGATTTTGTGAAAAAGGCTGTTAGTATACATGGTGATAAATATGATTATTCAAAAGTTGATTATGTTGATAATCATACACCTGTTCAAATTATATGTGCAAAACATGGTGTGTTTAGTCAAATACCGTATGTTCATTTAGCTGGTTCAGGATGTCCTTTGTGTGGAGAAGAACAGCGTATTATACATAGAGATGCTAAATCTATATCTGAAAAGACAAGAAATACATGTTTATTGAAATATGGTGTTGATAATCCTATGAAATCATTAGAGATTCGAAAAAAGCATTTAGATAGAGTTAATGATTCTGCTGTAAAATATGCAAGAGATTTGACTAAACGTAAGAATGGGTCATTTAATACATCGTTACCTGAGTATAGAATGTTTTGTTTGTTGAAATCTGTTTTTTCAGAAAATGATGTTTTTCGTAATTATGAATGTATACGTTATCCTTTTAAGTGTGATTTTTATATAAAGTCACGTGATTTGTTTATTGAATTGAATGCACATTGGTCACATGGTGGTCATTGGTATACTGATGCTGATTTTGATTTAGTTGAAAATTGGAAATTGAAATCTGAGTTTTATAAGAACGCTGCGGAGACATTTTCAGTAAGAGATGTGAATAAGCGAAAAACAGCATGTGATAATATGTTGAATTATTTGGTATTTTGGAAAAATGATTTATCAGATGTGAAACTTTGGATTTCAAAAGGTTGTCCTGATGGTTGTGATTGGCTTAAGGAATATTCATGGTTGTAAATTTATATATTGATGGAACGCCGTGTGCGGTGAAAGTCGCACGCACGGTGTGGACCGGGGGAAAAGATGGAGATGATTTCAAAGTTTTACCTATCGGTATCATTGGGACTTGCAGCGGATGCCGCACGTGAAGGTGATTTCACAAAAGCGGCATTATATGTAGAAAATATCGCTGATGTATTCTTTCCTCTGGATGGTGGAGAGGACCCTGTGTGGCCTAACGCTGCAAACAATGCATTTAAGCGTGCTGCATATGGTTTGATTGATTATTATCTGGAAGAAGAAAAAGAACTTCGTCGTCGTGCCAGTCGTTTGAATTGGGATGAGAAAGTTCTTGATACAAAGTTGGATGAAATGTGGGGTAAAGTAACACTTTACAATACTTATCAGCTGTTTGTACAGTTGACATCCAGAAAATTGAAGAATCCTGCTGTGGAATTTGTTAAAGATGCTAAAGAGGGTAAATATGCTGATTTGTCAGATGATGAGTATAATTACGCATTAGCTGAAGCAGAGCAGAAGTCGAAATTATGGGAAGACAAACCCGAATTAGACATGTTGACGTTGTACTTCAATGCAACAGATGCATTACCTATGAATTCTATGCGTAGACTTGTAAGCAATGCGAACAACGCTCTCAGGAGCATGTCCGGTGCAGAAAAAATGATGGCATCGTGAGATTTGTTGTGTGTTTAAATCAACAAAGACACACCACAGCAAAGGCTGTGAATTGAATTTTTGAAGAATGGAATGATGAGGTAACGCTCTGAAACATTCTCTCTAATCTCCGACATGCTTTAGAATGAAAATTCTTTGGTGTGAAACTCGGTGAAGTCGGCAGAAGTTTATTTTTGTAAATGATATGCCGGGAGTCCGTAAAATGAATATGGTTAGAATGTCATGAGAATGACTGACGAATCTGAGAATGAAAGGTATCTGTAAATGTGGTTGAGTAAATTGGTGCCGATGAAAGACCATAGTATGTTACAGGCATATTCCAGTTTACAGGTATCAAATCAGAAACCTAAGTTCATAGATAGATGGATAGAAAATTCGATACAAAGAAAGGTATGAGACGATAAAATCGGTTCAGACGAAGAATAATAAGCTGATTTGTTCATGCTGAAAAGTAGTGTTCGCAGTGATGATGTTGTTTGTAATGAACGACGGAGTGATGGACACAAGTCAATTTAAAAAATATACACTGTTCACATAAAATACTACTCATTTATGAGTAGTATTTTTTATTGTTTTGCTTGCAATTTAGGTGTCCCAGTGATATACTTATAATAGAAAGAGAGGAATGTACTGATGAAGCGTATGGAATTAGATACAGATGTATTTATGCAATATTGGAATGATTTTATGTCTATACAGGCGATTGCCGATGCATTTTCTTGTTCAACTTCGGTTGTTCGAAAGAAATTGAAAAGTCTTGATATTCCATGTGATAGAAGTACAATGATGTCACGTCATTATGCGAAGATTCATGCAGATAAATGGTCGGATATAAAGTCATCTTTTGATAGCGGTATGTCTATGTTAGCTGTATCAAAACAATATAATGTTAGTACTGAGTCATTACATATGCTATGTGAACGGTATGATTATGAATATTCGTATGATAAGACGAATCCAGATATTGTTTCTGATGAATATAAAAGTCAGTTGATAGAGTTGTTGAAAGACCATACTGTAAAAGAGATTGCTGAAATATTTGGAAAATCAGAGAAGACAATATCTCGTCATATGGCTCATTTCGGTTTGACGCAATCGGCTGCTCGTACAGATATTTCAGATGATGATGTACTTGCAGATTGGAATTCAGGTATGTCAGTTATGGATATTACAAAGAAATATCATTGTTCGCATGATACGATTACAAAACGTTTGAAAAAGTATAATATTTCTTTTACACGTAAGTCGGGTATTGAACGTCATTTTGCACGTGTTCATGGTCAAAAATGGGATGATATTGTTGTTGATTTAGATGCGTGTATGCCAATTTCTGATGTTGCACAGAAATATAACATGCGTTATGAGTGTGTATATCGTTTGATAGAACAGCATGGATATAAATATCGTGGTTTTGAAGATATAGATTTGGATAGTTTAAATGCATTGATTGAAAAATCTGATGATGATAGAGCGTATTATCTTTCAGTCATTCGAGATTATTATATGAAATATCATAATCGTCCAGTGCAATATACGTTTGCTCAATATTTAGGATTGTCGGTTAGTGATGCAAAGCATATACTTGTAAAGTATGATTTGTTTCCATTTCTTGGTACGAGTGGTCCTAGTGTAAAAGTAATGCGTATTTTGCATGATTTGGATGATTTACAGATAAAGTATGAATTGAATAATCGTACACTTTTACGTCAGGATTCCGGCAATTTTATGGAAATTGACATTTATTTGCCTGATTTTAATCTAGGTATTGAAGTAAATCCTACGTGGACACATAGTATTGATACGATGCCTTATGGTCAGGAAGATAAGTGTTATCATCAGAAAAAATCTTTGTTGGCTGAAAAGTGTGGTGTTGGTTTAATACATTTGTATGATAATGATTTTTTGGATAATCGTAAGTATGATGTATTATTGACACAGTTAAAAGCTATGCAGTGTGCGAAAAAACGTTGCGGTGCAAGGCAATGTAATATAAAACTTATTGACCGTGCTGTTTCGAATGCTTTTTTAAATCAGTATCATTTTCAAGGTGGTGAGATTGCCAGTTTTAAACAATACGGCATGTATTTGCATGATGTTTTGGTTGGTGTTTTTACTGTAGGCTTTTCACGTTATACGAAGAATCAGTTTGAAATTATTCGATATTGTATGAATCCAGCTTATATTGTACATGGTTGTTTTGATAAGTTTTTGCACCATTTCTTGTGTGATATTGGTAAATCATGTTCGATTGTGTCATATATGGATTTGAATAAACGTTTGATATCATCAAATGTATATGAAAAACATGGTTTTACGTTTGATGGAATTACCACACCTGATTATGTTTGGATAAATCAGTCCGGTTCTGATTGGAAAAGTCGTTATGCATGTATGAAACAGAATTTGATTAAACAAGGTTTTGATGCTGCTAAGACGGAAGTTGAGATTATGCGTGAACAGAATTATTGTCGTGTATTTGGAGCTGGCTCTAAGCGGTATATATTAAATTATAAGGGGTAATCATATATGGTTATAAAGGAATTACGAACGAAATTGGGTATGACGCAGAAAGAATTTGCAGCTTATATGGGTATTCCATTATCTACAATTAGACATTGGGAGATTGGATATCGTACACCACCTGATTATGTAATATCGTTGATAAAACGTGTGATTGTTTTGTCACATCCTGATATTGATATTGAATGATTTGGTATTTTGTCGATAAATTGTTTTTGTGAAATGGAGATAAGAATGTGTTGTATCAGTTAAGAACAGGCGACGTTATTCTTTGTGAAAACAAGAAATTAAATCAAACAAATGCTTATTTAATTGTGTATGATAACGATAATGGGTTTGGATTATGGTGTCTTGACTGTGGCGAAGCCCTTGGATTTTATGGCAATGATGTGACGAAAATGAAAGAGGATATTTTGGATAAAGATTTTCTGAATGTGCAGGCAGTGATTCCAAAAGAATTGATTACAGGTTATTTGAACAGTCAGTGTAAACTTGCTTTTTCGGTAAAATCACATGATGGATTTCATGACTTAAATATTGTAATAGAATTAGATTAGAAAGGATGTATAAATGATTTTAACAGGACATGAACAGGCAATTATTAATAATATGAGATATTCATCAATTCGTACAGTAACGGCGAGCGAATCGTATAAAGATTTATCTGATGAAGAACTCATTTCACTAATTGACAAAATAGATGACTATGTAAATGAAATTGGTGAAACACAGAGAGCTTTAGGTAATTATGATGAATTTTATGTATTAGAATTTGATTCGATTAAGACTTGTTTAGTAGATGAATGTCAACATAGAAAAATTATGCTTAAAATGTAATGTGATAAATTTGACATTGCGTAAAAACAACCCTTCCTTTTCTCTTTAAAAGAGTTTTGGGAGGGTTATTTTTTCTTCTTGTGTTGTAAGCACTTCATGTTATAATTTATATAGGCTATCAGAAAGGAGAGTGAACTACTCCCACTTCTATAAGTGGGAGTAGTTCACATTGATTTGAATGTTGAATATAATTGTTTTCTGTAGAAAATTCAATGAAATTTGTTCTTGAGATTTGTTGGCTGACATGGTATAATGTATTCGTAAATCAGGCAATTTTACACATATGTACGGCATGACCTGTCGGAGTTTATGCTATGGATGAAATTGTAAGTCAAGTATTGGCTCATTTGCTGATGTTTGCATGTTTCTGATATAGAAGCTTGAAAAAGCAAGGTTACACATGGGTTATGTGGAAGATAGAATAAAAGTGATGAAGATACCGCATCGGATATAAAGCAAAATGTGAACAGTGGAGTTTTATAAATTGATGGAACGCCGTGTACGGTGAAAGTCGTATGCACGGTGTGGACCGGGGGAAAAGATGGAGATGACTTCAAAGTTTTACCTATCGGTATTGTTTATGGTATTGCAATCACTGCAATGTCATTTTTCACCGACCCAACAATATCAACTTTAACATCAGGTACACCTTCTCAGAATGCAGACCTGCCGGGTATGTCATTCCCACGCTGTTTCGGAGTTCGTTTCCATCCTGATTTCTTGGAGAAATATCATTTAATTGGTATGCAGGCTCGTTGGCGTTCTTATGCTGACAAGGATTTCAAGAAAGACCTTGGAAAAGACTTTTATCATGAGGATTTGGTTTCTCGTGAAGGCTGGGCAAAGTATTACTTTAAAGGAAAGTATGATAAGGATATTGCCTATTGTAAGTTGGAAATCGTAAATCCACAGACGGATATGTTGATACGTACTTTTTATTTCCAGTTTAGGAAATCGTATCAGACGTCATTGGATGCAAGATATTACGTCGAAGACCCAATTTTGGGTGATAAAATCGTAAAGAATGGTGTGCTTATTGAGATTCGTAAGTTCAAGAAAAAGGACGGTACGATTGTTTTCAAGAAGGCAAAAACATCGTTTGATGAAGAGAAAATCATTGACGTATTATCGACAACAAAGCGTGAACGCGTAAAAACTGCTGCAATAACACAGACAATGGTGCGTTATAGTGAGAAACCGAAAATCGTGTTCTTGGTAACACCTCCACATCTCATGAAATATGCAAAATTGATTCTGATTTTGTTAAAGCAGTTAGTTGACCTGAATTTCGATAAATCTTATATGACGAAAAGTGAAGATGATTTACAATGTATTCAATGCGAAGTTGTAAATTTTGCTGTCTATGACGAAGCTATCGTGTAGGTCGTAGATAATTAGTGGGGAAATAAGCTGGAAAGCGGTTTGCAACCGTAATCAGAGAGTGAAGGCTATGTGTAAAAGCATAGTCAACCGCAACGAGTAGATGGTGAAACTGTAACTGAGATGTTATAGAATATAATCTATCCACGAGTCTCCACTGTCGGATAGCATGAATGCAGAATTCATGGCAAAAAGTTACTCTGAACATACATCGTAATGGTGTAGAAGACAGGATAAAGAGCCTGTCGATAACAAGATTGAATCAGAAGCCGTTATATAAGACCAGATTTATGCTCGACGAACTCGGAAATCTCCAGTCGGAAGGGCATGGAATTTCAGGATTTGAGACAATGTTGTCAATCGGACTTGGACAAGAACAACAATTTACACTAATCCTTCAGACAAATTTTTGTGCACATTGCATAATAAATGCGTAGCAGTGTGTAGTGTCGTCTATGGTGAAATCGTCAAGTAGACCATAGATAATTAATGGAGAAATAAGCTGGGATGCGGTTTGCAACCGTTGCCAGAGAGTTAAGGCTATATTTAAAAGTGTAGTCAACCGCAACGCGTAGATGGTGAACCTATGGTTGAGATATCATAGAATATAATCCGTCCAAGAGGCTCCATTATCGGACGATACTTGTGCAGAACAAGTGATAAAAAGGTACGCTGGGCTATGTTGTAATGACATAGAAAGTAGGATAAAAAGCCTGCTGATAACAAATTTTCTGACTCCAACAATTGAGGGATGTGTATGGCGTGATGGTTTTATCCACAAACCGAGTCGCTGCCCATATGTAATGTGTGGGTACTATAACAGCAGTTAAATACCTTGAAAAGCCTTAAGAGCCTGTACGCCACAACGTAGCTGGAAACGGCAAGCGTGATGGAGCGAAAGCAGAAAGAAGTTAAGAGTGTATTTTATACATGACAGGATGATGATAAGCTGAAATACAAAGTCGTATATGTTCAATACGACGCTAAGTCATTATTAAAAAGGGCTAGTTTGGTTGGGAATGCTCGTAGTGTAAGAGCCGAGTAACCCTCATCGACTAGAGGATTGCGTCCTCGTAGGGTGGTAAGTCTATAATGACCATTCGAAAAATAGCTGGGGGAATCGCTTAATTGATATTAAGTAGACTTTGACATATAGTCATGGAGCCATTGTAATGATGGTGTTTATCATAATTTAGACGTTATGGTTTATATGCATAACATAATATCATCTTTATTGTTGATGAATATATCTATTCATGATATAATGTATATGAAAGGTGGTATTTATTGTGAAAGCATGGAGTAAGATATCAATAACAGTTCATGATTTGGGTTTAAAAGAACCAATTTATACGATTCAAGAAGCTTCTGAATATACAGGATGTTCTATTCAATCTTTGAATAGATGGCATCGTAATGGGTCTTTTATTTCGATGTTTGTAGAAGCAAATAATCGTAAGTATAGGTATTATACTAAAGATATGTTAGATACGTTTATGAAATCTGAATTTTATAAGTCATTACCTATGATTAAAAATGCTGATTTATTGCATACTCGTATTGGCAAATTATACATAAAGTCATTTTCTAATGCTGCTATTAAAAAAGGATATTATGGTAGTTATGTATGTGAATGTGATTGTGGCAATACTATAGAATTGGCACGGTCTGAATTATTATCAGGAAAATATTCATCTTGTGGTTGTAAATATCATGATTTATCTGGACAAACTTTTGGAGAATGGCATGTTGATAATTTAGCATCTGATAAGTATGTTTCACCGCAAGGTGATACATGTTTGCAATATAATTGTACATGTTCATGTGGTACAAAGCGTGTTGTTTTGGCACAATCATTGTTATCAGGTAGGTCAACATCTTGTGGATGTACTAGACCGTCAGGTGCTATGTCTAAAGCTGAATTTTCAGTTATAAAATATTTACAAGAACATGGTTTAGAAAAGAATATTCATTTTCAACAGTATAAAGTATTTGATGATTTACGAGGTGTTGGTGATGGATATTTGTCGTATGATTTTTATGTTTTGACTGATAAATATAATGTTTTAATTGAATGTCAAGGTGGTCAACATTATTTTCCAGTTGATTTATGGGGTGGTGAAGACGCTTTTGTAAAACAACAAAAACATGATGCCATGAAACGTAAATATGCTTTAGACCATAATATATCATTAATTGAAATACCATATACTATGTTTACTTATGAATCCATTTCAAAATTGTTAGACGATTATTTCCATTTTTGATTCAGTGGATAAGATTGTACAGGGAAATACTTCAAATATAGTAAACTTTATTCATAACATGTATTCAATGCGAAGTGTTATGAAATGCTGTCTATGGTGAAATTGTCATGTAGACCATAGATTATGAGTGAGGAAATAAGCTGGAAAGCGGTTTGCAACCGTAATCAGACAGTTAAGGCTATGAGTAACGTTATAGTCAACGGCAACGCATAGGTGGTGAACCTGTAACTGAGATGTTACAGAATATAATCTACCCACGAGTCCTCACTGTCGGACAATACTTGTGCAGAACAAGTGGCAAAAAGCTATGCTGGACGTACATTGTAATGATGTAGAGGTAAGGATAAAAAGCCTTACGATAACAATTCGATTTTTGAAGTCTACAGACGACAGTATGCTTGATACATTGCAGAAAATGTCTGGAACTACTCATAAAACGTTTATTGAGTCTAAAAATGTAACGATGGATAAGAGTCAGTTATTCATGCGTGTAAAGCCGGAAGTTACATATACAGTATCTACGAAAGAAGTGCCTGTTATTTCGTATAACGATATGGCATTTATTTCAGAACGTAACAGTATTGTATTCCGTGCTGGTGATAGTCCGATTTGGAATCGTAATGAAACGATATTACCAATGTCATGGCGTTTGTTTAAAGATACAATCGTTCATGCCGGACACGATTATACACTGCAGACAATACCAACATTGTCCTCAGCATTGGATTTCGATTTACGTAAAAATCAGCCTGATTTCAATGAAATGCTTTCGAAGAGAATGGCACAGGCAAATGTGTCAGAAGAAGCACAGACAAAGTACAAAGAAGCCTATGGCTATACTGATTATGAATTATCAAGACTTGACCCTGATGTTTACTCAGATGAGATTATGCAGGTGATTGAAGAGAAAATTCGTCGTCGTAAAGCCGAAGAGGACAATGTAGCTGAGTCTGATTTCGAAGATTACATGCCTGATATGACCGATGACCAGTTTGTAGCATCTGATATTGAAGACAATACGGAAGTATTGGAAGAAGCTGCAAAAGCACAGCAGGAAATGGAAGACAGATGTCGGAAACGTTATGCTGGTGGTCGTATTTCCAGAGAAGATTTGATTGCCAAAATTGGTGGTTATAATCATCAGTGGGATGAGGATATCATTCGTGTTTATGCAGATTTACGTGGCGACTTTGGTCGTGACACGGAATATTTTGTGGTGAAGCCACAGGATAAAGGTCTGTATGGCATTGATGGTACATGCTATATCAGAGAAGCAGGCGATTCTGATTTGGATAAACTTTACAATGAAGATGCAAAAGACCCGAATAAGAGGGTGTTTAAAGGTGTGGATGAAGCAACAATGACCGCTGAACAGAAACGTCAGTTTGCTGATGAGAAAGAAGCTTTTGCTGGATTTGTTGTAGAAGATGCATTTTACAAGTTCTTGGCGTCATTAGACCGCTGGGATTTTGTAAAGGGTCGTTTTGATTCAGAAATGGCTCGTCGTATTGATGCATAATCTGAATTGCTAAAAGTTATAAAAAGGGACTTTTTTGTAACACAAAAAGGTCTCTTTTTTGTACATTAAAACATGCGTTTTCTGTTGATAAATCAACGTATTTTTGGTATAATAATAGTGAATAATAAAGTACGAAAAAGGAGTAAAATAATATGAATTATGGTTCATATTTGATTGGTGATACTGTCGATGTTGATGGTGTAATTACGAAGATAGATAAAAAGTATGACGCTGGTGTTTTTGATTTTTGGTTTGTTGTTGAGAACAATATCGGTGAGACATTTTGTTGCTGTGTGAAAAATTTCAGAACAAAAATTAGTGTTGGTTTTCATATGAAGTGTGAATTGGTGTGTACTAATATAAGACAAAATGGTCGATTTACTAATTATTATTTTGGTGTGAATTCTTATGAATTGTGTAATGTGGTTGGTCGTGCTGATATTGTTAAGTTTCTATCGTCATCTATCTTTGTAGGTGTTGGTAAAAAGACAGCAGAATCTTTGTATGATTTGTATGGTGATGATACCTATGATATGTTATGTAATCATTTTGATGTGGTACAGCATGATATTCATTTAACACCAAAACAAATAGAGTCTTTATCATCTATTTCAGATAATCAGGCAGTTAATATCATACAAAAAGAATTTCCACGTTTAGGTTTATCACGTATACAAGATATTGTTGTTCATAGCAATGGTATGAGTCCTCATGGTATTATTTTACGAATTAAACGAAATCCATATGCTATAGATTCTTATTGTGATGTGAATATACCGATTAAGGTACGTGATGAGATATATTTGGAAGATATGCATGGCGATTTAGATGATGACAAACGTGTGAATTATTTATTTGCTTATTTTCTAATGGAATATTGTCGTGACTCTAAAGACACATATGCATCTACTTGTACAACAGAGGATATGTCAGGAATTGCAGGTATTTGGTTAAAAAGCAAAGTGCCATTTATTACATCAGTTCCTGTTGGTGTGTATGAAAATGGATATTATAGAGCATTAACAGCTCAACAAAAAATTGATACTATGGCATCTTATTTGTATGATACAATTGTAGCTTTACATTCACGTTTGGGAAGTGACCTACAATTTAAGATTGTAACGGATAATGTTACGCAGGAACGTCGTATTTATGATAGAAAAACGTATCGTTATGTATCTGATTTACAGAGTTCTTTAAGTTCTATGTTAGCTGGCTGTTATACAAAACAGCAAAAACAGGATAAAGTAAATATGTTTCGGGCTTGGTATAAAAATGCTGTAAAGAACGGGTTAAAATCATTAACGGATGAACAGCTAAAAGCTGTAGAAACATCTGTTTCGTCAAAATATAGTATCATTACGGGCGGTCCGGGGCGAGGTAAGACATATACTGCATCTGCTATACTTGAGTTTGTGAGAGCAACTTGTGGAGATATGATTATGCTTGCACCTACCGGACGTGCGGTAAAGAAATTAAAAAACGACACTGGCTTTCAAGATGTCGAAACGATTGCACGTTTTCTTTTGATGAATCAAGATATGGTATCACATCCTGATATTGTATATGATACAAATCATAATGAGATAAAATTAAAAGATAATACGTATGTTGTCATTGATGAAGTGTCCATGTTAAATCTTGCAGACGGTAGTTGTTTATTTCAAATATTGCGTAAATGTCATATCATATTGATGGGTGATATTAATCAATTGCCACCGATTGATGCTGGAAATGTATTGCATGAGATTTTAAAAGTTAGTACTATTTTTAAGAATGAATTTCCGATTTCATTTTTGACGAAAAATATAAGAACATTATATGCAGATATCAGTGATGTTGCTGATAAGCTGCAAAATGGTTCATTGACAATCCGTGATTTATATTCACAGCATGTTACATTTCATTTGCTTCAAGAAAATTTATTGCCAGCTGTTATTGATGAATTAGCAGCGGATGTTGCTGTTGATAAATATAAATCAAGTTTGGGCAAATATGGTTGTGAAGATATTATGTTAGTATCACCTAGAAAAAAAGGTGCTGCAGGTGTGAATACATTAAATAGACGTGTTAGAGATTTTTGTAATCCATTAAGTGCAACAACTATTGATAATGTTGTGTGGCATCATGATAATGCATCAGGTAATGATTATTTTGAAGATAAAGGTGTGGAATGTCCGGGTTGTATTGCTTATTATGAAAAGAACGGCAATAAAAATGTACCTGTTATGTATCGTATCAATGATAGGGTCATTCGTATTAGAGATAATGATGCTGAGAAAGAATGGGTTGTGTATAAGAACAATAATATAAGTTCTGATGTTTTAGAGGTAGGCAATGGTTTTTATAATGGTGAATCTGGTACGATTGTTCGGTTTGAACGTGGACCAAAAGAAACTTTCATCCATATTTTGTTAGATGATGGAAAATATGTTCGTTTAAGTGTTACAAAAAATGAATTGTCTGTTTTGTCATTGGGTTATGCAATCACAGCACATAAGGCACAGGGTTCTGAAGCACCTGTTGTGATTAATGTAATTCCAGAAGAAGTTGTGAATATGGATAGACATAAAATATTCAAGCGAGCATTTTATACGAAGAATAGTGAGTATACTATTTGTACACGTGCAAAAGAAGAATTATATATTATTGGTACAAAATCAGGATTTATGGATGTAATTCATTTGGAGCAATATATCAGTCGTTGTAAAGTTGGTGACAATGTTATTTTACGTGAATATAAGCGTCTGATGCGTGAAACGAACAATAATAAAGTATTGAGAGCCAATTTTGTAAATGAATTTACAGCAATGCGTGTGATGTATGGTAATGCATATGTTGATATGATTGATGATTACTTAGATAAGAATGATTATAAGTAATAAATGTGTTGTGTCATGTTGTAGTACATGACACAACAATAATAGAAAGTGAGGTTTTGAAATGGGATTTTATGACGATGATGAAGATGTGTCTGTAGATTCGAAAACACTTTATCAGTTGCGTGTGGAAAAGTCATGGTTTCGAGGGAAAAATGTATTTACAGACCGCATGTATGATTATGAGCGTCAATTGATAAATGCAAATAGTGTACAGATGCCTATTAATGCGGGCAATATGATTTATGTTATGATGCGGCGATTAGACCCTTCTGATTTTGAACGACAGGACGCATTAATTGATTCTTATCGAGATTTGATGTATAAGTTGTCATGGGTGAATGTCATCTGGTATCGAAATGATAGAGGATATTTACATATTGAGGGCGAGAAGTCTGATATTATGTGGGCGTTATCTTTTATTACGCAGGTATTTCCTGATGAACCGCTTTCATGTGAGAATATTTCACAAATATCGGAGAATGGTGTAAAAAATGTAGATTTTGCGGTGCAAAATGGTTCTTATACTGGTGCGAATATGCGTGAAGCGCAGAAGCAGAATGATGTATTACCAAACATTTGGGAATTAAAGAACGTAAAATCACCTGTAAATGACACAGATAATTATGCTGGTGCTGGTGTGGATTATTCTTATATGCATACACCGGAAACTGGTGAATTGTTTGCAATTTCTGATGGACGTGTAGCTGAGTATATTCGTATGGATGAACGTTATTTACTTGGTGACCAGTATGGTGCTGATATTGACCCTGTAACACGACATAATATTTCGGCAAGTTGTATTAAAGATTTTGAGGATATGGTTCACACACAGACAACCATTCCATATGATTTGTATCGTATGCGTTATGTTGCATTTATGAATAAGATTCATAATTTGGAAAAACAGATTGGTGGATTTGAAGTCAGCTGTTATGATGTTCTTCCGATTGGAGAACGAGGTCTGCCATATGCATCTTCAGAGACTTTAGAGAGAACGAATAATTTGGATTGTGGTTCTTTGAAATATCAGTTAGATAAGATTAAGAGAAATAAACAGCATCTCACACAGGTAGAACGTAAAGAGTTAATGAAAACGATAGGTCATTCTATTTTGTATCGTATTGACGGATATGATATTGAGTATCAGACTTATATGATTACAGGTTCTTCACCGGATATATGTGCAAATGTACGTATGCAGATGGTTTGTGCATTGTATGCTGATTTTGCAGAAATTGATTCTTATAATTTGATGGCATTTCCTGATTCAGTATATCGTGCTTTGTGTAATGACCCTGAAAATGCAACATATCAAATGACGGAATTTGAGAAACAGCGTTTACAAGTGTTTGGTCGTGGTTATTATAACTTTTTGCTTTATCAGATGGATAACGTAAAGAATAAGAGACTGCGTGCTGTTTTTGAAAAAGCTTTGAAAATATTAGAGAAAAGATATTTAAAAATCTCTTGATATATCAGTATATTTGTGCTATACTTCGATTATAAAATTTACGTAGGAAAGGAAATATTAAATATGACTAAGTTAGGTAAAATCGCAATTGTAGGTGCTGCTGTCGGTGCTGGTGTTTATTTGGCTCAGAAATGTATGCCAAAGATGTCTGTGTTCTTTGCTCATGAGGATGACGATGATACAGATGTAGCTGATGAAAAAGAAGATGTAAAAGAAGACAAAAAAGAGGATTCTTTTGACGGCTGCGATGGCTGCGGCGGTCATTTATGTGAGATTCATGCAATTCCGTTATCAGAAGCTCCAGAGGATGTAAGAGCTGTGATTCAGGCAATTGATGGTGCATTACGTAAGTGTCATGCTGATGCTGAGAATGCTGATGAGAATGATGAAGATTTGAATGTAGAGGATTACGGTTTAACAGACGAAGATTTTGAGAATTTGGACATGCTGTTCGAGAGCGACGATTTTGAGCAGCCGAATGGTCAGTTTGAGGAACCATATTTTACAGTATAATTGCTATGCTTTAATGGGTGGGTAATTTTACCCACCCGTTTTTATATAAAATCAGTCAGAAAATCCATGGTCTTTAGACCGTGGAATGAATGATATTATGATATACATACTTAGAAAAAGTAGCGTTGTGGATATAAATATCCTATACAGTAGGGGCGATGTGGACACGCCTGTAAGAATAAGGATTGCCTGAATTGTCAGGTGGAAACTTAAATATCAAACTTCTTAAATAGGAATATAATTCCTTAAAAGCTCATTATCTTTAGATGATGGGTAGTTCACTTGTAAAAATACGTTGATATATGACTGTATTTTGTGTATAATAAATGTTGAATTTATAGAGAAAGTGAGGTTATTCATTTTGGGAAAGAAAAAGAACGAAGATTTGGAAGAAACGAAAACTGCTTCCGTTGTTCAAATTTCAAATTGGGATGATTGGTTTCGAAATTGTGGCGATGTTTATAAGGACTTGCTGACATATGAGGATGATATGCAAAAGTATTATAATTTGCAGAATTCAAAAACAGAAGCAGGACGGATGCAGGCATCACGTAGTTTTCAATCAAATCATGTATCAAAGTTTTACGAGAAGAATGTAACAATTCCTATGTGGAAAGGAAAGAAAATTCTTCTTGCTGGTGTCATATCATTAGGCGTTGGTCTTGTGGTATTTGGATTATTGTTTTTTTTACGATTTGGGTTAGATTTTATAAAGTCAGCAAGTTATGGTGTTATTTGTGGTGCTGTTATTAGTATTGCTATTAGTGCCATTATGTGTTTTATCCATAGTTCTCAGGTAAAGCGTTTAACGAATGATATGGATTTGTTGGATGAAAAGCTTCGTGACCGTGTAAGTTATATACCGCCAAAATATCGTAATTCACAAGCTGTAAACATTTTTTATGATTTATGGAGTACGTACGGTATTGTAACGTTCAATCAGGCTGTTGCAGCATGTGATGAATATTTATTGGGTAACAATATGATTGGTGCATATATGGCTGAACTGTTTGATGTTCCGTATAAAAATGCAGGTGTTGCACAGGACTATGGCACATCGACTGATAGAAGTCTTTATGCAAGTGGTGAAAAGCCAAATGACCCGAATCTTCCTGATGATATTGTTTCAAAGACATACAAAGGACCGGAAGATGCAGATGCGAAATTGAATGAATTGATTGGTCTGGATAATGTGAAAAATCAGGTTCGTCAGATGAAGAATCGTATGAATTTCTATGGTCAGGCATCTATGGAAAAGATTTCTGGAAATCATATGGTATTCTTAGGACCTCCGGGTACAGGAAAGACGACGATTGCACGTATTATTACCAAAATCTTGTATGATTTTGGTTATATCAAAGAAAACAAGTGTGTTGAGGTTGACGGTGGTTATATGAAGTCACCATATGTTGGTCAGACACCGGAACGTGTATCTGCAATTTTGCGTTATGCTATGGGCGGTGTATTGTTCATTGATGAAGCATATATGATGATGGATGATAAAGCAAGTGGCTCTGCTGGTTCAGAAGCGACTGGTGTTTTATTGAAAGCAATGGAAGATAACAAGAATGATTTTGTTGTTATCTTTGCTGGATATGAAGACAGTGTCAACCGTTTACTTGCCAGTAATGAAGGTTTTGCATCACGTATTAAGCATAAGTTATATTTTGATAACTTTTCTGTTGATGAATTGTGTCAGATATTCAAAATGATGCTTGGACAATATACTCAGAATGGTGAGTATACTGTCGAAGATGATGCAATGGATTTATTGCGTAGACACTTTGATAAAGAGCGTAATATTCCGGGCTTTGGTAATGCACGTGTTGTTCGTAACTCTTTGGACAGCATTTTGGATAATCATGCAGACCGTTATATGAATCATGAGATTGCGGAAGATAAGAAGTTTGTCATTACGCTGCAGGATGTAAAATCTTATGTTGATGTAAGACAGAAACAGATGGTCGAAGATGGTCGTAACTTTATTGCAAGTAAGAATCTTGATTCAACGATTGTATCTTTACAGGAGTTAAAAGGCAAAACAAAGGCTGGTTCAAAGAATCCTGATAGGGATTTGGAACGTTTGACTGGACTGCAGGTTGTAAAAGATGAAATCAGTCGAATGAAAGCTCAGTTTGAATTTTACGATGGTAAAATTGATTCAGAAGGTAATCATATGGTGTTCTTGGGACCTCCGGGTACAGGAAAGACGACTGTTGCATCTATTATGACTGGTTATTTGTATAAGATGGGCTTGATTCAGGAGAATTCTTATCTGGATATCAATGGTGATTTCTTACGCGGTATGTATTTGGGACATACAGGTAAGCGTACAGAAGCTGTTGTTCAGTATGCACAGGGTATGGTACTTTTCATCGATGAAGCATATCTGCTTGCAACAAGTGATGGTCAGGCTGATAGTTTTGGTCAGGAAGCTGTTGGTGTATTGCTTGATGCAATGGAAAAATATCGTAAGAATTTTGTTGTTATCTTTGCTGGATATGAAAAAGAAATGAACAATTTCTTGGATATTAACTCAGGTTTGCGTAGCCGTATCAGTTTACAATTTCATTTTACATCTTATACACCACATGAGTTGGCTCAGATGTTTAAGGGTATTGCAAGACATCATAAGTTTACGGTTGAAAAAGATTGCTGGGTTCCATTCCAGCAGTATATGAAAACACAGGTAACAAATCCTAGATTTGCCAATGGACGATTTGTAAGGTCATTCTTTGAGAAGGTAAAGAAACAGCATATTATGAATTATTCTAAGAAAGCATATTCTGATGATAAGAAGTATGTTATCACATTGCAGGATATGGAACCGTTGTTTACAGCAGATTCTCTTGAAGAGTCTGATGTTTAACATAGATGTGGGTGCTGATATATCAGCACCCATAATTTTTAAGAAAGGAAAGATGATGACAAATAAATTATGAGTAAGGAAAATAAGACGTCTAAAAAAGATGTGATATGTAGCATAGTTATGTTACTTTGGTTTTTTGGTTCGATTGGTTATATGCTATATGTATCAAGTTGTGATAAAAATGGTATGCCAAAATTATTGATTTGTTTTGGTCAGGTATTTGCTGTGATGGGATTGGTTGCTATGGTATCTTGTGTCAAGACACGGCAGAAAATGGCGGTTGGAATGAGTAGTGCATTTGTATTAATCGGATTAGGTATTATGGCTGGTGGTATTTCAAATTTAGTAAATAATGCTGACATTCAGTCAACTATGATGGCGATTATGCAATATTTGATTCCTATTGTATTTTTTATTACAGGTTTGAGTTTGATGTCATGTCCAATCTATCAGTATTATGTTGTAAAAACAAGATATACGGACAAAGTGCATGTGGAGTGTATTCGTGTTAATTCTCATTTGAGTGATTCAAGTGGACAAAGAATGTATACACCTGTATGGCTTGGTTGGTATCATGGAGAATATCAGATATTTACCTGTAATGAGTTTTCGTCGCGAAAATATACGGTCGGACAGTCGGAAGAGATTCTTGTGAATCCAGAGAATGCATCTGAATATATGGATTCGGAAAAGCGATTGTCTTGTTATGTAATATTTGGCATTGGCATTGTGTTTTTATGTATTGACTGTTTTACGAATTTAAGCGAGAATGCTCAGTTATTCAATTGCTGAGATGAAAGCGTTCTTTTCATGTTTCTATAATTACTTCATTGAAAAATGTTGAAAAATATGTTATAATCATTTTAGAATCAATTCTATTAGAAAGGAGACTAAAATGATGAATCTTGCGTTTAAATTCAGACTTTACCCGAATAAAAAACAACGTGAATATTTCAAAGATAATTTTGATGCGTGTCGTTTTATGTGGAATAAACTTTTGGAAGATACCATGCATGAGTATCAGGAAACTGGTAAATATCACATTAATCTACCAGCTATGTATAAGTCGGAATATCCATGGTTGAAAAAAGCAGATTCAATTGCGTTATCAACGGTTCAACGTAATTTACACGATACTTATCAG